>ERZ808286.1066-NODE-1066-length-14676-cov-3.479037_pt1 | contig 14676 bp, 11 predicted proteins | sample MGYA00521276_ERZ808286 | MGnify/ENA primary metagenome ERZ808286 (study PRJEB31516, sample SAMN03275607) | gut metagenome | biome: mammalia-associated habitat; material: feces | host: Papio cynocephalus | place: Kenya | collected 2012-08-01 ... | reverse complement strand
CATCTTCGAAACATGGAAAGACCAAGCTTCACTTGACAAGCATTCTGCATCGCCACACTTCACGAGATTGGTTCCGGCCATCCAGAAACTTAGTGATATGACCATACAGATTTTCAACAATGGAGCTGCCACAAACGATACCCTGCGTCTGAACTGCATGGTAAAAGTTCCTGCAGAAGTTCGCGATGATGTAATCAACCTGTACAAAGAACTTGTAAAATCCACAAGAGCAGACGACGAAGGAATGATAGACTATGACCTATACTTGAACTCAAATGATCCGACCGACATGATGGTATTTGAGACATGGAAAGACCAGGCATCGCTTGACAAGCATTCGGCTTCTCCGCATTTTAAGCGTTTGGTTCCTCAAATCTCTGAAAAGGCGAAATCCAATGTCGAGAAATTCAATATGACAAAAGAATAACAGCACCCTTATTCATACGTAAAACAGCGGCCGCAAGGAGTAAAATCCATTGCGGCCGCCATTTTATTATGAAGTTCAAAGATTAATCGTTCAGCTTGGCTTTGATGAAGTTGCGGTTGAGACGAGCAATATTGGCAATTGTCTCATTCTTAGGACACACGGCCTCGCATGCACGGGTATTTGTACAGTTCCCGAAGCCTAACTCATCCATTTTAGCAACCATTGCCTTGGCACGCTTTGCTGCTTCGGGCTTGCCTTGCGGAAGAAGTGCAAACTGGCTTACCTTTGAAGAAACAAACAACATGGCCGAACCGTTTTTGCAAGCGGCCACACAAGCACCGCAGCCAATACAAGTTGCGCAGTCCATTGCCTCATCTGCATCGTCCTTGGGAATAAGGATAGCATTTGCATCCTGAGGAGCACCGGTACGAACGGAAATGTATCCGCCGGCCTGCTGAATCTTATCAAAAGCCGAACGGTCTACCATGCAGTCTTTGATGACGGGGAAACCGGCCGAACGCCAAGGCTCAACTGTAATGACATCGCCATCCTTGAAGCGACGCATGTAGAGCTGGCAAGTTGTGGCGCCACGCTCTGTCTTACCATGAGGCGTACCATTAATATACAGCGAGCACATGCCACAGATACCTTCACGGCAATCGTGGTCAAACACAAACGGCTCTTGCTTCTCTTCAACCAACTGTTCATTCAAGATGTCGAGCATTTCGAGGAATGAAGTGTCACCCGGAATGTCTTTCATCTCGCGTTCATCGAAATGTCCTTTATCCTTAGGACCGTTTTGACGCCAATAACGTAATGTGAAACTTATATTTTTGTCCATTGTATTTCTAATTAAGAAGTTCTACTATACCTTATAATTACGGGTTTTTACTTCGATGGCCTCGTATTTCAAAGGTTCTTTATACATGACAGGCTCTTTATCGTCATCGCCCTGATATTCCCAACAGCTTACATAGAAGCAATTCTTATCGTCACGCTTAGCTTCGCCTTCCTCGGTCTGATATTCCTCGCGGAAGTGTCCGCCGCAGCTTTCATTGCGGTTCAATGCATCGAAAGCTATCAATTGTCCCATAAGGATAAAGTCGTAAAGACGCACAGCCTTGTCAAGCTCAAGGTTCATGCCATCCTGATTGCCGGGAACAAACACATGTTCTTCAAATTCCTTGCGCAAATCTTTAAGCATGCCCAAAGCTTTTTCCAGGCCTTCTTTTGTACGAGCCATTCCAACGTACTCCCACATGATATGACCCAGCTTCTTGTGAATGGAATCAACCGATTCATCACCCTGGACAGCCATGATTTTATCCATCTTTGCCTGTACGGCCTTTTCTGCGGCAACAAATTCAGGAGCATCGGTCTTAAAGCGAGGCACCGTAATCTGATCGCTCAGATAATTTTGGATGGTATAAGGCAAAACGAAGTAACCATCGGCCAATCCTTGCATCAGTGCAGATGCACCCAAACGGTTGGCACCGTGATCGGAGAAGTTGCATTCACCGATGGCGAACAGTCCAGGAACAGATGTCTGCAATTCATAATCAACCCACAAACCGCCCATTGTATAGTGTATGGCAGGATATATCATCATAGGATTGTCATAAGGATTTACGTCTGTAATCTCTTCGTACATGTCAAAAAGGTTGCCATAACGCTGCTCTACGACATCACGACCCAATCGGTTGATTGCTTCTGAGAAATCAAGGAATACAGCCAATCCGGTATTGTTTACGCCAAAGCCTTTGTCGCAACGTTCCTTGGCTGCACGGCTTGCCACATCACGCGGAACAAGGTTACCAAATGCGGGATAACGACGCTCCAGATAGTAGTCGCGGTCTTCTTCGGGAATATCACGTCCTTGTATTTCGCCTCTTTGCAGCTTCTTGGCATCCTCTAATTTCTTCGGCACCCATATACGTCCGTCATTGCGCAGTGACTCCGACATCAATGTCAGCTTCGACTGCTTGTCGCCATGCACGGGAATGCAGGTCGGGTGAATCTGGACGAATGCGGGATTGGCAAAATAAGCGCCTTTGCGATAAGCCGCAATTGCCGCAGAGCAGTTACAGCCCATGGCGTTGGTTGAGAGGAAATAGGTGTTGCCATATCCGCCGGTAGCCAATACTACTGTATGAGCAGCAAAACGCTCCAATTTGCCTGTCACGATGTTTTTGGCAATGATACCACGGGCACGGCCGTCAATGATAACGACATCCTCCATCTCGTAACGGGTATACAGCTCAACGGTACCTTCATGAACCTGACGCATCAGGGCAGAATAAGCACCGAGCAAAAGCTGCTGGCCTGTCTGTCCCTTTGCATAGAATGTACGGCTTACTTGAACACCACCGAAAGAACGGTTAGCCAACAAACCTCCGTATTCACGGGCAAAAGGAACACCCTGGGCCACACATTGGTCGATGATGCTGGCACTTACTTCGGCCAGACGGTAAACATTGGCTTCACGGGCACGATAGTCACCACCTTTTACTGTATCATAGAACAAGCGATAGACAGAATCACCGTCGTTCTGATAGTTCTTGGCAGCGTTGATACCACCTTGGGCAGCAATCGAGTGAGCGCGGCGGGGAGAATCCTGAATGCAGAAATTCTTCACCTTAAATCCCATCTCGCCCAATGACGCAGCTGCACTGGCACCAGCCAAACCCGTTCCTACTACTATAATATCAAGTTTACGCTTGTTGGCCGGATTGACCAGCTTCTGATGTGCCTTAAAGTTGGTCCATTTCTCTGAAATAGGACCTTCAGGTATTTTAGAATTTATCGTAGTCATATTTTGTGTTTTAAGTTAGTTTGTAATCCTGTTAGCAACTGGCACCGCAAAAAGCGAACTTCAGCACTACAACGATAAAGAGAAGAATTACTACAGAAGCCCATATATTGCCTATGCACTTCCAACGGTTGAACCACACCTTGCCATTGATGCCCAATGTCTGGATGGCACTCCAAAAACCATGAGTCAAATGGAACCAGATGGCTACGAACCACACGATGTAAAGCACAGCCATCAACGGATTGCCGAATGTCATGCGCATCAGCTCGGTACCGTCGGTCGGATCAACGCAAGCACCGGTGGATATGCCGGTCAGTTCGGCAAACATCATGTTGTAAAAGAAACCATAGAAGTGCAGTACCAGACCAACAATGATGATGACACCCAGAACGAACATGTTTTGAGATGCCCATTCCACTTTTGCCGGTTTGTCTACCACAGCATAACGATTGTCTCCGCGGGCACGTTTGTTCTGCAATGTCAAAATCAAAGCAAAAACAAAGTGAATCACGGCCAAAGCGCCCAAGCCCAAAGTTCCGGCAACTGCATACCAGTTGGCTCCGAGCATGGCACATACTTCATTGTAGGCATCTCCGCTGAAGAGAGCCACCGCATTCATGCAAGCATGAAATGTCAGGAAAAGAACGAGGCAAAGGCCGGTAACCGACATAACCACTTTCTTTCCAATGGATGAATTAATTAACCACATAAATAATTGAATTGTTTTAGTTTATATTATCTCTATCTTTCCCGTCTATAGTCCTCTTCGCTGCCGTGCAGAAAAAGACAGTGCAAATTTACCTTTTTCCCCTCTTTTAACAAAGGAATTGAATACATTAAAAGCCACACGAAGAAAAATCCAGCCTATTATTTAATGTGAGTGCGATGAAATCAGAACAAGGCCGGCTGCATGTCAATCGTTCTCGAGACATTGACACAAGGCTTCTTTGGGAAGCAGCAGTATGCAGCTGCGATGTGTATGCCTTGAGATTGCGACATGTACATATCGCAGGTTGCAATCTGCCGCATTGCAGGGTGTTTCATGTACATGAAACACATTGTTTCCTATACATGTCACACGTTGTTTCACCTACATAGAACACGTTGTTTCACCTACATGAAACAACCGCTGCCATGCGACATCCTTACAAGAGAAGCGTGTTACATCTTCTGACAAATCGTTATCATTGCGATAGATTCTGAAAAATAACGGTGCCTAATCTTCCATGCATACACAAAAAAACGGTATCTTTGCCTTGTTCTTCATAGAAAACCAAGAAAAAAACATTTTAAACCATCATACAAATGAAAAGACAAATCGGAGCTTTGATTATCATTCTCACCTCGTATCTTGTGGTGCCTGCACCTGCACAATTAGTAAACGGAAAGCGCGGATCAGACGATTTCCAAATAGGCATAGCCGGCTACACTTATCGGAATTTCAACATAGACCAAACGCTTGAATATCTACAAAGTTTGGGCGTAAAGTATTTATCGGTAAAAGATTTCTGGCTGCCATTAACCTCGAACAAGGAGCAGATGGATGCCTTCAAGGCAAAATGCGCCAAATACGGTGTGGAAGGCTATATATTAGGCCCCATCTACATGAACAGCGAGGCAGAAGTAGACCGTGCCTTTGCTTATGCCGAACGCTACGGCTCGACAATGTTTATCGGCGTGCCCAAATATGAGCTTATCGATTATACCATCAAGAAAGTTGCCGAAACAGGAATAAAAGTAGCCATTCATACTCACGGCCCCGACGGCGCGCCATTTCCCAACATCCGCAAAGTGGTTGAAATGGTCAAAGACCCCAAACTCGGTGTCGGCTGCTGCATGGACTTGGGACACTGCGTTCGGATGGGCGAAGACATCGTTAAAGACATCAAGCGTTATAAAGAGTGGATCTACGATGTACACATCAAAGACGAATCGGCAGCATCAAAAGCCGGTCAGACGTGGGAAATGGGACGAGGCGTTATGGACTTCAAACCCATCATCAAGGCTTTCCGCAAAATCAAATATAAAGGAAAACTCTCTTTGGAATTCGAAAAAAACGGCAAGAACCCACATCCGGGCGTAGCCGAATCCATAGGATACCTGCGCGGCGTTTGCGACGCCACCAAATGACGGTTCTTCACCTTAATCTACATCATTTTAACTGAAATGCTGCAAGTTCATTGTACCTTTGCAGTCATTTCAGATTAAATGATACTCAGCAAACAAGTAAGAGGAAGCATCTACGGATGCATCGCGGCCATCAGTTATGGCCTCAACCCACTGTGTGCCTTATCACTCTATCAAGACGGGATCAACTCCAATTCGGTCTTGTTCTACCGTTTTCTAATTGGGTCGATATTGTTAGGAGCTCTGATGACAATTCAAAAGAAAAACTTTGCCCTGACAAAGAAAGAAGCCACAGTACTTGCCGCCTTGGGCATTATGTTTGCCGCTTCGTCACTCACCTATTTCCTGAGCTTTTACTACATGGCAGCCGGTATAGCGGCGACACTGGTTTTCGCCTATCCCGTGTTTGTTGCCATTCTGATGGCCGTCTTTTTTAAAGAAAGGCTGAAATGGCCATCCATAATAGCTATAGCACTTACCGTTTGCGGCATCGCCTTATTATACAAAGGCGACAACGGAAAGCCCATTGCACCCATGGGCATTGTATTGATTATGATTTCTGCTCTGACTTACGCCTTATACATCATCATAGTCAACCGTAGCGGCATTGTCATGTCAAGCATTAAACTGACCTTCTATGCCATGCTGGGCTGTCTGGCCTGTATCACGATTTTTGCAGCTGTCAGCCACACAGGACAATTACAAATGCTCCATACAGGCAGAGAATGGTTTTACGCCATTCTTTTAGGACTTGTTCCCACCGTCATATCACTTGTATTCATGGCCATGTCGATACAATGCATAGGTTCTACACCAACCGCCATCATGGGAGCCTTGGAACCGGTAACCGCAGCATTTGTAGGAATAACAGTTTTTGGCGAACTACTGACGGCCCGCCTTGCATCCGGTATCCTGCTCATCCTTTTTTCAGTGACACTCATCATTCTCGACAGCAGATTGCGGCAAAGCTTCGCCCACTATCATTTCATCCCCAAAAGAAAAGGCATTATTAAATGGTGGAAGTGGAAATAAGGCTTTTCAACGTTCTAAAACTTCTTTCCTGCAAAATAAGCCACACGCTGCAACAAGAGAGCCAGTCCGAGAGAACAGGCCAACATCAAGGATACGTTCAGACAAGTATAAGGAGTAGCGCGACTTAAAGAGAAAGGCCCTACCATTAAAAGGTTATGAACCAGATAAAGCGGATATGATATATCCGAAAGCCATTTGACAGAACGAGACAAACTGTTTTTTCCCGACTTGACGTATAGTATCAACGTAGAAAAAACAATCAACAGCCCCACAAGATTACGAACGAGACTATAGCGCACCGCTTCGTCAAGGCCGGGACAAAACGCCTGCAAGCAAAGGACGGCCATGGCTGCACACCAGCTTGTCTTTAAGTGCGACAACGCCGAGAAATATACAATAGAATAAAGCGGCAACCAATAAAATCGGCCGTTGAAGAATATATACAACAATAAGAAAAACAGCCAACTCAACAGCAAGGCTAAAGTCCGCTGCCTTTGAAGCCGCTGAAGACACGGAAGAAGCATATAGCAAGCCATTATGGCCGTGACAAACCACAGATGATTCAATCCGACAACACCCCCGGAGAAACCTTGCAAGTTGAACAAATACATACAGGCCGCTGAAACAGGCATTTCGCCGGGCTTGAAAACAAAATACAGCAACAACACCGGGACTATGAACAACAGATAAGGAAGATATAATTTCATCATCCTTCTCAAAACCCATTGCCTCCAATTTGTAATCGTCCGTTTTCCATAAAGGAAACCACTTATGGCAAAAAACATCGGAACTCCTACATAGAACAGACCTGAGCCCGCAGCACCATAAGCTTCAAATAAATGGCAAAACAATATGCAAACGACAGCCGCAGCACGTAGCACGGAAACGGCCACACACTCCGGCTGTCTCATTTGGATATCTGTATCAGTATACTTCAACTTTATCTGCCAAGCGCTGGGCCTTTTCACGCAATTGCTCCAACGAACATCCGTTTTCTCCGCTCACAAGCACAACGCCCATCCTACGCCCCTTGCGCGTATAGGGCTTTCCGAAAATCCGTATGTCGGCATCTTCTTCGCAAGTAAGCTCAATGCCACGATAGCGAGGCGTTTGTTGAGAAGCAACAGACGAAAGAATCACAGCACTGGCGCCATAGCGCAATTGTTTGATACATGGAATCGGCAATCCGAGCACGGCACGCAGATGGAGTTCGAACTCATTGAAGTTTTGCGTTCCGGCCAAAGTCACCATTCCCGTATCATGTGGGCGTGGAGAAAGTTCCGAGAAATAAACGCCGTTCTTGCTGCTCAAAAAGAATTCTACGCCCCAAATGCCCTGCCCAGTCAAGGCAGCAGTCACCTTATTTGCCATTTCCTGCGCAATCTTCAACTGTTCGGGAAGAATGGCTGCCGGCTGAAAGCTTTCCCTGTAGTCGCCATGTTCCTGACGATGGCCGATTGGCGGACAAAACAATGTAGGGCCGTTTTTCTGCGTTACCGTAAGCAAAGTAATCTCACTATCAAAATGGATAAACTCTTCGATTATAACTTCCTTGATATCTCCGCGGCATCCGGTCATGGCATAATCCCAACATTGGCGCAACTCATCGTCATTATGCGCTACGCTCTGTCCCTTGCCCGAAGACGACATCAACGGCTTTATGACACACGGAAAACCTATTTCGTCGGCTGCAACTTTTAGCTCGTCATAAGTCTTTGCATAAAAGTATTTGGCTGTTTTCAAGCCCAATTCCTTTGCAGCCAAATCGCGGATGGCTTTTCTGTTCATCGTATAATTGACAGCGCGAGCCGAAGGAACAACTTGGATGCCGGCATTTTCAAATTCATAGAGCTTTTCCGTGCGAATAGCTTCAATCTCGGGAACTATAATGTCCGGTCGGTGCTTGCAAACCGCCCTCTCAAGAGCATCGCCGTCGAGCATTGAAAACACTTCTCGCTCATCAGCCACCTGCATCGCAGGCGCATCGTTATAAGAGTCGCAAGCTATTACATACTGGCCCAAACGTTGGGCGGCAATTGTAAATTCTTTTCCCAATTCGCCCGACCCTAAAAGCATTATCTTTTTCATCTTCTCTATATTGTTATCGTTTTTTCTTCTTCCGTTCACAAACTATCCCAATACCAACGATTTCTTTTTAAATGGAATGGGATAAGCTGTCAGCCACACTTCGGGCTTAAGTTCTTTACCCTCAAACGACAGAGTCCAGGCTTCGATGTCCTTTCCAATCATATCGCTCGTTACAGGAATATAGTAAGTATAGTTCCGGTCTGAATTGGCGGTTCTGTATTCCCAAGGGTTGGCTGTAAATGAAGGTGCTCTATCCGGACAGCCCACATAGCGGCCATCAATTTTAAGAGCCGCCCACGCACCCTCTTGGCCGTGATAACCATTGACGGCTACGCAGAGAAAGGCTCCAACCGCCGCTTCGTCTATCCGAAATTTTCCCTTCCATGCGGCAACGGCGTTGCAACCGGCATTGCCATAAGTACGAAACAAATTGCTTGCTCGCCATTTTGAACGATCAAGTTTTTTTCCATCCTTATAGCCTGCAACCTCTGTCAAACGGAACGGACACGGATTGAAACGGAAATAGCGGAACTCGCCTATACCCTTAGTGTCAATGACCATGCGCTTTCCTCCTATAAACTTCACGTATTTCCAATTTACCAAATCCGCAGAGAATTGTGCCGTAACGCCTTCTGCCGTCTTCAATGGCGTAATAGAAAATTCGTCGAATGATTCAACCACCAATTGATCCATTGTTGTCAATTCACCCAAATCCATACAAAACGACGATTCGCCGTTCATACGAGCATCGCCATGGCGAAAAGAAATAGAAAAAGCCGTTTCCTTATCACCGTCAAAAAGATAGCGATCCCATAATTCGCGTGCTTCGAACAAAGGCTGCTTAAAAAAAGCTTCGCGAGCTTCTTTCACTTCAGGTATATGCGTATCGCCCGAACGCAAAAGCGAACGTGCCTCTAAAGCATTGTTATCGGCTGCAAAAGCTGTAGCATAGTAAATGGATTGCGCATCTCCAGGTACATCACAAGCCTGTAAGTCGACCATTTTACGATGATAGTTTTCCTTCAACCTGTTTCCCGGAAAAGAAACCTTGGCTGTCTTTCCTTGTTTCAAGACAGCTACCGGCTTTCCGTCCAATTGTACCGTACGGAACTTCCCTTTACTTTTATCCAGTTTCATTTCATAGGTATCGCCAGGCATTCCGAGCAATTCGACCTCTGTTTTCTTGCCGACCTTGTCATTGACTATGCGGTAAGGGACTCCGCTAAGAGCCACTTTGTCGCGTTCAGGTTCGACAGTAAGCTTCACCAAAGCAGCCCTAAACGGCTCAACAGTAACCTCTACAGTCGAGCCATAGCGGTAAGTACCTAAATCATACACATATGGATGATACTGACGCACTTTTACCGGCTTACCCGTTTTTTTCAAGCCTGTTTCGTTGCTCAGTGAAATCTTGTATGTTACAGGATTCCATGTCAAATTACGCAAGGTAAGGAACTGGGTTTTGCCATCTCCGCGCGTAAGGGCTTCGGGACCGTATTGCTGCTCCGGCAAACGTTTTCCATTGACCAATATTTGATTGTAGTCACGATGTAAATTAAACAGAAATGCAAGATATGGATATTCATCGTCACGCAAGAACCATGGATTTCCATATATTTCGGGCGAAAGAATCAAGTCACGCCCGAAAGCTTGTAACACAAGGTCATCTTCCCAATAATCCAAACATGATGAGATGCACACACCGTGATCCTCAGTCAAACGTGTCAGATTGTCGGGAGCTTTACGGCTGATGGCCATTGCACGGTGGTGAGGAGCCGTCATATTGTTTGTCATATGAACGTCAATATACGTTTCTGCTCCGCCAAGAAGGAACGTTGTTGAATGTTTGACTCCCGGCCCTAATTCCAAACGGTGATTAAGAAGCACGAAATCGGGTGAAAGTTGACGTACGCGCGTCATCATTTCATCGAAATAACCGTATTTTTCCGGACGCAACTGCCCGCATACGGCATCCATCTTGAACAAACCGAAATTGTATTTATCAACCAGACCGACCATCATGTCCACACGTTTTTTGGCTTCGGCCTCTGTTTCGCCAAATCCGTCAGGGCCGCACCAAATGCCCAATCTCGTTTTCATTGCTTTGGCTTGTTGCGAAAGCGGGCCGAACCCATTTGGAAACTGGCGCTTAAAACGTTCGGATTGCAAATTGCCATACATACTTGAACCATCTACGGCTCCGGCATCAAAGGCATAAAGATCCAACTGCATGCCATAGCGCTTGTTCAGCCAGGCAAAAAAATCAAGATTTTTCTTTGTCTGGCCTTCTGTTGCTCCTTCGTTCGTATTATTTATCCATGAAAAATACTCAGACTTAGAAGGAGTCTTTTCGTTTGCACCACCCGATGGAACAGCTTGCCCGTGCGCGGAGAAAGTGAATGCACAGGAGAAGAACATAAATACGAGTTTTTTCATCATAAAAACCGTTGCGTTTGTGAGTTATTTAAATCAAAAGGCGAAGTTAGTAAAAAAAACAGCTATTACAGGTATTGCATCACAAAACTCCTTCAAAAAGAATTTTACAAGAAGTCTTTTCTGATTTTTCCAAGCGTAGAGAATTAAAAACGCAAAGCAGAAAATCGTAAGCAGAAGGCTCAAAATAAAAATGTATTCCTACCATCCGAAAACGCTGCAAACAAGATCTGATTCATGAAAAACAAAAAACAGAAAAAGGACGCTACAAAAAAAAAGAGTAACTTTGCAGACAATGAAAAAAGACATTACAATAGTAAAAGTCGGCGGCAAGATTGTAGAGGAAGAACGTTCTTTGAAATCATTGCTAACGGAATTTTCCTCATTGCCGGGACTAAAGGTGCTGATACATGGCGGCGGACGGACGGCAACAGCTTTGGCAACCCGCTTAGGTATTGAAACAAAAATGGTTGACGGGCGGCGTATCACCGATAAAGACATGCTGCAAATTGTTACAATGGTCTATGGTGGATTGGTAAACAAGAACATTGTGGCTCAACTGGATGCCTTGAGCATTCGTGCTTTGGGACTGACAGGAGCAGATATGAACGTCATACGTTCGCACCGCCGCGCTGTAAAAGATGTTGATTACGGTTTCGTGGGAGACGTTGACAAAGTAGACGGAAAAGCCTTGTCAATATTGTTGGAGCAAGGCATTGTTCCGGTAATGGCACCGCTTACCCACGATGGCAAAGGACAATTGCTGAACACCAATGCTGATACAATTGCTGCAGAAACAGCCAAAGCCCTGGCTCGGTTCTATAACGTAACACTCGTTTACTGTTTTGAAAAGAACGGAGTTCTAAAAGATCCCGAGGACGACAATAGCGTTATAAGCCGCATCACTCCGGAAGATTACAGGAAACTGAAAGCCGAAGGCATCATACAGGGTGGCATGATTCCCAAATTAGACAACAGCTTCGCAGCTCTGCACGAAGGCGTAAAGCGCGTCATCATCACCCGTGTAGGGCAAATAGGCAAAAACGAGGGTACAACCATAGAAGAAAACGATTAAACAACCATAAAATCATACACATATGAAGAGACAGCTGCTCGTAGCATTGATTTTCATGCTCTGCGCTTCATGGAGCAAGGCTTCGATTGACCCACAAAAAGTCAAACCCGTAAAAAACATCATTTTAATGGTAAGCGATGGAACATCGTTCAGCACCATTTCGCTGGCACGCTGGTTACAATACTATCAAGACCCGAGCAAGCCCAAGCTGAACCTCGACCCTTACCTTTGTGGCACTGTGCGCACCAATTGCTCTGATGCCCCTATCGGAGACTCCGCTCCAACCACCTCATGCTACGTTACAGGGCACGCAAGCCGTGCTGGTTACGTTGCTTCATATCCGCCCGATATGGGAGCAGCCAACATCGACCCCATAGACCCGAAAAAATCATACGGGCCAATGGCTACACTGCTCGAAGCTGCCAAACAGCTGCAAGGGAAAAGCACCGGCTTCGTAGTTACCTGCGAATTTCCCCACGCCACACCCGCCGATGTCTCAGCCCACTACTACAACAGAGGCTACTATGACGGCATCTCCGAACAGCAAGTGCACAACAACCTGGATGTGGTAATTGCAGGTGGCAACAACTATCTGAACCAAGAGCAAGAAAACTATTTGAAAGAACACGGATATACCGTCTGCCGCAATGATATAGCAGGAATGCGCAACTGTAAATCCGACAAAATGTGGGCTCTTTTCAATGGTACTTCCATGGCCTATGAAATAGACAGAGACCCCTCAAAAGAACCCTCATTGGCCGAAGGTGTAGGCATCGCCCTCAGCAAACTGTCGAAAAACAAAAAAGGATTTTTCCTTTTGGTTGAAGGCAGCAAGGTTGACTGGGCCAACCATGCCAACGACCCTGCCTCTGTAGGCCCCGAGTTTTTAGCTTTTGACAAAGCCATCGGCACAGCCGTTGAGTTTGCCAAAAAAGACGGCAACACAGCCGTTATAATTGTTGCCGACCACGCCACCGGAGGCATGAGCATCGGCAAAGCCTCCTTGAGAAACTACTCAAAAAGAAGCAAAGCCGAGCTGTTCCAGCCCATTCTTAACTTCAAGATATCATTGGACGCTTTAGGAGCAAAACTGAACTCTGAACCTTACGAGAACTTACGCCCCGTATTCAAGGAATACACAGGCATAGACTTGAGCGACGAAGAAGTCAACTTGATTATACACAGTAAAGGCTACAACAACAGCCCCATTCCGAAAGAACAACGCAAAGAACAACAAGACAAGCCTCTTTACAGTCCCAGCTTCTCAGGCTTACTGTCAAAAATACTGACCGACCACACTTGCCTGGCATGGACCACCGGGGGCCACACCGGCGAAGATGTCTATCTGGGCTGCTACAACCCGAAAGGACAAGTTCCGCTGGGTATGAATACAAATGTCGAACTGGCTCATTACATGCAAGCTCTTTTCGGGCTATATGGAAAAATCGACCAATTCAGCGACGACATCTTCACATGCCACGACGTTGCCTTTAACGGCTTAGACTACAAAGTGGAAAAAGCCAAAGATAAAGGTTCGTTCCCAAAGCTTATCATAAAAAACAGTGCAAACGGCAAAATGATGACAATCAGTGCATTTTCAAATATCGCACAAATCAGCGGCTCAGAAAGCAAAGTGATAGAAATTGCCTCGGTCATGCCCTATGTAGACCGGACAGACAAATTCTATGTGCCTAAAGATATGGCCAAATATCTGAAATAGGAAAAAACAATCACCTAAGAAACAGACAAATGCACGAGACGTAGAATCTTGTGCATTTATTTTTTGCTTCGGGACAAAGAAAAAATATGCCGAGTGCGTAACTTTGACACCTATAGTCCGTCTAAAGAACAGAGAGCGATTAAAAATGGTCAATTTCAGGGATGATGTCCTACCTCTAAAAGACAAGTTATACAGACTTGCATTGCGCATCACGCTCGAAACGCGCGAGGCTGAAGACATCGTTCAAGAAACATTGATCAGAGTGTGGAAAAAACGTGAAGAGTGGGACAAAATAGAGTCTATTGAGGCTTTTAGCCTGACCATCTGCAGGAACTTGGCATTAGACCAAATAGCAAAAAAAGAGGCTCAAAACAAATCTTTGGACGAAACCTATGACAATACACCAGATAACACATCATTCACACCACTGCAAAGTCTCGCTCTTGACGACAAACGTTCATGGGTGATGAAACTATTCAACAAATTGCCTGAGAAACAAAAGTCGATCATGCAACTTCGAGATATCGAAGGAATGAGCTATAAAGAAATTGCTGTAACACTTGGCATAACAGAAGAGCAAGTTAAAATAAGCCTTTTCAGAGCACGCCAATATATACGTACGGAATTTGAAAAAATAGACAGTTATGGATTATAAATACATAGAGCAACTATTGGAACGCTATTGGCAATGCCAGACAAGCGTTGAAGAAGAGCGCATTCTACGCGACTTCTTCGGCCAAGAGGAAGTTCCGGACCATCTGAAACGCTATTGCGCACTATTTACATTCCAACAGAAAGAAAAAGAACTAAAGCTTGGAACAGACTTTGACCAAAAAGTTCTTTCCAAAATCGAAGAACCGACAGTAAAAGCGCAGCGAAATACCATCATGGTGAAACTCATGCCTTTCTACAAGGCAGCAGCTGCAGTTGCCATCATCCTGAGTCTGGGATTTGCCGCCCAA
>ERZ808286.1052-NODE-1052-length-14848-cov-4.556817_pt1 | contig 14848 bp, 17 predicted proteins | sample MGYA00521276_ERZ808286 | MGnify/ENA primary metagenome ERZ808286 (study PRJEB31516, sample SAMN03275607) | gut metagenome | biome: mammalia-associated habitat; material: feces | host: Papio cynocephalus | place: Kenya | collected 2012-08-01 ... | reverse complement strand
CGCGTCCGCCGACCCGCTGTCCGCCCTGCTGTATTCCGACGACCGCGACACCGTTCTGTACGGCATTTTCGGCGATCTGCCCGATTACAACAATCCCGACATGGAAACGCTGTGGGACGAAGTGCTGGATCAGGATCCCGAGGACGTGTACGAATACTGTTTCCGCAAAGGGGTCGATTTGTTCATGGACGACGGCAAACCCGTTCCGGGGTGGCGCGACATCGCCGTGATGTTGAAAGCCATCGAAAAAGGCATTTTGCGCTTGGCTTGAAAAGGATAAAACATGCCGGCTGAAAACACTCCCGCTCCCAAAGACGCCAAAAAAACGACGCTGACCGTCCGTTTGCGCAACTATTTCCTGACGGGGTTGCTGGTTACGGCGCCGCCCGCTTTGACGATCTATCTGGCGGTGCTGTTCGTCAATTTCGTCGACACGCGCGTCCGTCATTTGATTCCCGACGAATACAATCCCGAACAATACCTGCCTTTCGCCATTCCGGGGCTGGGCGTTGTCGTCGTTCTGGTCGCCCTGATCGTTTTGGGGGCGTTCACGACGGGCTATCTGGGGCGTCTGTTGGTGCGCGTGTGGGAACGCATGTGGGAAAAAATGCCGTTCGTTTCCGGCATCTATTCGACGTTCAAACAGCTGTTTGAAACGGTTTTTTCCAACAAATCCAACGCGTTCCGTCAGGTCGTGATGGTCGAATTTCCCAGAAAGGGCGCGTGGACGGTGGCTTTTGTGACGTCGGACGTTCCCGCCGCCGCTTCCGACGCGCTGAACGGCGAAAAACTGGTTTCCGTTTATGTGCCGACGACGCCGAACCCGACGTCCGGATATTGGAGCCTGTATCCCGAAAACGAGGTGATTCCGCTGGACATTCCCGTGGAAGAGGGATTGAAAATGATCATTTCGCTGGGGATCGTTTCCAAAAAGAAAAACGGCGGCGGCGATTGATCCGCCCGTATCGTCGAACGCCGGCGGGACGCTTTCCCTCCGGCGTTTTATTTTTGTTTCAAATCTTTTCTTTTCGCGGCGGAAGTGTTACAACAAACGCCTGAAACCTTTTGACAGACAGAGGATTGAATGACGACTTTGGCAGAACAAACGGGGCATCGCCGCACGTTTGCGATTATTTCCCACCCCGACGCGGGTAAAACGACGCTGACCGAAAAATTACTGCTGTTCGGGGGTGCGATTCAAATGGCGGGCGCGGTCAAAGCCCGCGGCGAACAGCGGCGCGCGCGTTCCGACTGGATGAAGGTTGAACGCGAACGCGGCATTTCCGTCGCGTCGTCCGTGATGACGTACGAATACAAAGGCTGCACGTTCAATCTGCTGGATACGCCGGGGCACGAAGACTTTTCCGAAGACACCTACCGCGTTTTGACCGCCGTCGATTCCGCCGTCATGGTGATCGACGCCGCCAAAGGCATTGAGGAACGCACCCGAAAACTGTTTGAAATCTGCCGTTTGCGCGACGTGCCGATCATCACGTTCATCAACAAGATGGACCGCGATTCTCAGGATCCGTTCGCTTTGCTGTCGGAAATTGAAGACACGCTGGCGCTGGAAGTCGCCCCCGTCACCTGGCCGATCGGATCGGGCAGGGATTTCAAGGGGTGTTACGACCTGTTGCACGACCGTCTGGTTTTGATGGAACGCGGCGCGACCGCCGAAGCCGAAGTCTGCAACGGTTTGAACGATGAAAAGCTGGACGCGCTGCTGCCTGCCGATCTGGTCGCCAAACTGCGCGAAGACGTCGAAATGGTGCGCGGCGTCTGTCCCGCTTTCGACCGTCGGGCGTATTTGGAAGGCAGTCAGACCCCCGTGTTTTTCGGTTCCGCCGTCAACAATTTCGGCGTGCGCGAACTGATTGACGGGCTGGTGGCTTACGCGCCGTCGCCGCGTCCGCAACCCGCCGTTTCGCGCAAAATCGATCCGGCGGAGGACAAAGTCACGGGGTTCGTGTTCAAAATCCAAGCCAACATGGATCCGAAACACCGCGACCGCATCGCTTTCGTGCGCCTGTGTTCGGGGCATTTCCGGCGCGGCATGAAACTGTTGCACGTCCGCAGTGAAAAATACCTGCCCATGCACAACCCGATCATGTTTCTGGCGCAGGAGCGCGAATTGGCGGAAGAAGCCCTGCCGGGGGACATTATCGGCATTCCCAACCACGGCAACCTGCGCATCGGCGACGCGCTGACCGAGAGCGAACAGCTGACGTTCACGGGCATTCCGTCGTTCGCGCCCGAACTGTTGCAGAAAATCCGTTCGACCGATCCGCTGAAAGCCAAACATCTGGGCAAGGCTTTGCAGCAAATCGCCGAAGAGGGCGGAGCGAGCGTTTTCAAACCGCTGATGGGAACGGACTGGATCGTCGGTGTCGTCGGGTCTTTGCAATTCGACGTTCTGGCGGACCGTATCCGCACGGAATATGAAATCCCCGTGATTTTCGAACCGACAGCGCTTTACACCGCGCGCTGGGTCAAAGCCGATTCGAACGCGGATTTGGAGGATTTCGTCAAAGCCAACCGCGCCGCTTTGGCGAACGACCACGACGGCGAATGGGTGTTTCTGGCGCGCAACGCGTGGCATTTGAATAAAACGAAGGAAGATTTCCCGAAAATCAAATTGCTGGAAACGCGCCAAAACGCTTGATAAAAAGGACAGTGAAATGAACAAAATCGATTTGCGCGAACGCGTGCCGACGTTTCCCGATTTTCCGAAAACGGGCGTGAACTTTTACGACATTACGGGATTGTTTCGCGATCCGGAGGCGCTTGCCGAAACCGTGCGCCAAATGACGCGTCTGATCGGCAAATTCGCTCCGGACCGGTTGTTCGCGATCGATTCAAAGGGCTTTATTTTCGCCGCCCCCGTCGCCGCGAATCTGGGGATCGGTCTGTCCCTGCTGCGCAAAGCGTCGAAACTGCCCGGAACGGTCGTGCGCCATTCCTACGCACTGGAATACGGCACGGACGAAATGGAATGCCGCGTCGCGGATTTCGACAAGGGCGAACGGCTGGTCGTCGTGGACGACGTTCTGGCGACGGGCGGCACGCTGGCGGCGGGCGTTTCCCTGCTGCAATCGATCGGCGGAAACGTCGTCGGCGCGGCGGCGGCGCTGGAAATAGGCAATCTGAACGGACGCGCGAAAATCGCCGTTCCGTTTGACGCGATGCTGTATTTTCCCGAATGACGACCGGAAAAGCGATCCGCGTTTAAAACCGTTCACAGCCCCAGCGGGTTGCGGACGGTTTTCGCTTTTTGCTCGATGACGTCGCCCAGCGCGGAAACGTAGCCCGCCCCCGCCAGCGTGCGGTACAGATTGACGCTGCGGCGGTCGTTTTCGTCCGTCTGCCGGCGGATCAGCCCCAGAACGCTCAGCTTGTCGACGGCGCGGGACACGGCGGGTTTCGATATGTTCAGTTCGGCGGCGAGCGCGCGCACCGTGTGCGGTTCCGGCGTCAAATAGACGCACAGCAAAATCGCCGTTTGGCGCACTGTCAGATCCGTTTCGATGTCGGATTCTTCGCCGGCGCGGCGCACGATTTCCGCCGTCGTTTCCCGCAACAGTTCCAATCCCGTAAAACAGTCCAGATTCATCTTCATTTCCCCGCGACGATCATGCCGAACAGGCGCACGGTCGGCGCGTCAAAGGCGCGGCGTCCGTCCAAATCGTTCGCCGCCGCCATGTTTTTAAACATGGTTTTCAGATTTCCCGCGATCGTGATTTCGGCGACGGGGACGGTGATTTCGCCGTTTTCAATCAGGAAACCCGCCGCCCCGCGGCTGTATTCGCCCGTGATCATGTCAATGCCCTGACCGAACAGTTGCGTCAGGTACAGTCCGCGTTTGATGTCGGCGCACAGTTCGCGCGGCGTCGCCTTTCCCCCCGCCAAAGTCAAATTCGACGCCGACGGGCGCGGATTGGATCCCAGCCCGCGCGCGGCGTGTCCGTTCGATTTCAGTCCCAGCTTTCGCGCCGAACGCAAATCCAGCAGCCACGACGTCAGAACGCCTTTGTCCACTAGAGCCAGCGGCGCGCAAGGCAAGCCTTCGGCGTCGCAGGGGCGCGACGCCGCGCCGCGCTTTTTCAGCGGATTTTCCAACACGCTTAAATCCGGCGGGAAAATTTCCGCGCCGAGGGAATCTTTTAAAAACGACGTGCCGCGCGCGATTCCCGCTCCGTTGACCGCGCCCGCCAGCGTGCCGAGCAATCCGCGCGCCAGACGGGGTTCCAGCACGACGTCCATCGTTCGGGATTCGATCTTTTGCGGATTTAAACGTCTGACCGCGCGTTCGCCCGCGTTTTTGCCGATTTTCGCGCCGTCTTCCAAATCGGAAAAATAAACGGCGGAAGAATAATCGTAATCGGCTTCCTTGTCCCCGTTTTCGTTTTCGGCGATGACGGAAACGGACGCCGACGCGGCGGAACGGTCGAATTCGCGGTGAAATCCCGTCGTCGACGCCATTAAAACATGCGATTTTTCAATTCCAGCGCCCGCGCCGTCCGATTGTTTGACGCCGGGGACGGACAGGGCGGCGTCTTCGGCGGTCAGAGCCAGTTCCAGCAGATCCGCCGTGGAACGGTCGATCGCGTCGTACAAATCCAAATCAACCGAAGTTCCGGTTTGCTCTTCCGCCTCCGCCAGTCCGCAATACGGATCTTCGGGAACGGCTTTCGCCATTTCGACGGCGCGTTCCGCCAATTCGGTCAAAGCGGCTTTGTCCAAAACGCCGGACGACACGACGGCTGGGCGTTTTCCGCAAAAAACGCGCAGGTCGACGGCGGCGGTGCGCGCGTATTCCAGATTTTCGGTTTTCCCCGCGCGGCATTCGGCGGAAACGGACAAGCTGTCCGCGCCGAACGATTCGGCGGCGTCCGCGCCCGATTTGCGGGCGTGTTCGATTAGAAATCCGACGGCATCGGACAATCGGAGCGTTTCAGTCATGGATCAGAACCTTTTTTCGTTGACGGGCAGAAAGACGGTTTGTTCGAACACGGCGCTTTGTTTCGGCAAAATCAAAATCCGCCCGTTCGCTTTGGCGGATCGAATGTCGAAGCCCGCCAGAACGTAATCGTTTTGACGGGAAACGACCAGCGCGAAAGTTTCGCCGCCGATTTGCGCGACGTGCCTGCCGGCGATCTTCGCCGCCGCGATGCCGCCGTAAAACGCGGTGACAATCATGGTCAGGATAAACGCCGCCGTCGTGAACATGTGCGCCAGCGAACTTTTCCCCGCTTTGAAATGAACGGACAGGACGCCCGCGTATAAAAACAGGATATACAGGCTTTCAATCAAAAAATCGCCCGTTTTCAGCGTGTTCACCGCGACGGCGCAAAAATACGCGGTGACGCCCAGCGTCGCCATCAGCGAAAAGAAATAGCTGATTTTCTGCGAACGGCTGAGGACGGCTTTGACGCCGTCGTCGGAATCGGCGTTCACGGTTTTTTGCAAAACCAGACCGGACAGCAGGGCGAAAAACAGCAGACAGCAGGCGACGGAAAACAGCGTTTTCGGAAATTCCATCAAAAACAGCGGCACGCGGCATTCGATGAACCGTCCCGCCGTTCCCGCGACCGCCAGCAGGCACGACAGGCAGACGCCGAACGCGAAAATCAGCAAACAGCGCGCCGCGAACGAAATTTGCGGCGTTTCCTTTTCCTTGTCGTCCGAAAGGGTGTTTTTTCTGTCGTTGAACAAAGCCATGGGAATATCCTGCGAAACGGGGTGAAAACAAAGCTTTCCGCTTTGTTCAGATTACAACAAAAAAGGTTTCGCGTCCGTTAAATTTAAGTTACAGCCGCCTCTAACCGTTTGTTTTGTTGAAAAAAAGACAAACGGATAGCTTTTGACTCGGTGCGCGAAAAATGGGATAATCAAAGAAACGGACGGGAGGGCGCACAATGGTTGACACGATCGGAACGGACGACGCCGTGTCCTTGTCGGCGGAGGAGCTGAACAGACTGTTCAACATCGGCATCGCTTTGTCGGGCGAACAGGATATGGACGTGCTGCTGGAAAACATTCTGACGGCGGCGAAAGAGTTTTGCAACGCTGAAGGCGGCACGCTGTACCTGACCGACAACGAAAAAAATCTGCTGGTCTTTTCCATTTTGCAAAACGACAAACTGGGAACGAAAATGGGCGGCACGTCGGAAAAAAAAGAAATTCCGTTCCCGCCCCTGTATCTGTACGACCCCGAAACGGGCGAACCGAACTATTCCAACATTTCGACCTACGCCGCTTTGACCGAAGAGGTCGTCAACGTCCCCGACGCCTATGATTCGACGCAATTCGACTTTTCGGGAACGCACAAGTTCGATAAAAAGTCGGGCTACCGGTCGAAATCGTTTCTGACCGTGCCGCTGAAAACCAGAACGGGGCAGGTCGTCGCCGTGCTGCAGCTGATCAACGCGCGCGCGCCGTCGGGGGAAACGATCCCGTTTTCGAAATCCGTTCAAAAACTGGTCGAGGCGCTGGCGTCGAACGCCGCCGTCGCGATCGACAACCAGCTGCTGATGACGTCGCAGAAAAACGTGCTGGAAGCGTTTTTGGAGGTTATCGCCCGCGCGATTGACGACAAATCGCCCTATACGGGGGCGCATTGCCAGCGCGTTCCCGTCATCGCGCGCATGATGGCGATGGCGGCGGTGATGGCTCAGGACGGAATTTTCAAGGATTTCGAACTGTCGGAAAACGAATGGTACGCTTTTCATCTGGCGTCGTGGCTGCACGACTGCGGCAAGGTCACGACGCCCGAATACGTTTTGGACAAGGCGACGAAGCTGGAAACCGTGAACAACCGCATTCACGAAATCCGCGCCCGTTTCGAAATTCTGCGCCGCGACGCGCACATCGAATATTTGAAAAAACGTCTGGCGGGAACGCAGCCGCAGGACGTTCTGGTCGCCGAATTCAACGCCCGCGTCAAACGGTTGGAGGACGACTTCGCTTTTCTGGCGAAATCGAACGTCGGTGCCCAGCCGCTGACGGACGACGACGTCGCGCGCGTCAAGGAAATCGCCAAACGGACGTATCACCGCTATTTCGATAAAACGCTGGGGCTGTCCTGGGACGAACGCGAGCGCATGAAAGACAATCCGCCGCCCGCGACAAATCCCGCCGAACCGCTGCTGGAAGACCGCCCCGACCACATTTTCGGCGGATACAACCGCGGAGAGATCCACAACCTGACCATCGCGCGCGGAACGCTGACGCCCGAGGAAGCCAAAAGAATCAACAGCCACATCGACATGACGATCGAAATGCTGAAAGCCATTCCGTTCCCGCCGCACATCAAAAACGTCGTCGAATACGCGGGCGGGCATCACGAACACATGGACGGAACGGGATTCCCGAATCATTTGAAACGGTCGCAAATGTCTTTGCCCGCGCGCATTCTGGGAATAGCCGACGTGTTCGAAGCACTGTCGTCCAGCGACCGCCCGTACAAAAAGCCGAAAAAACTGTCCGAGATCGTCGGCATCATGGCGGATATGGCAAAGGGCGGACACATCGACCCCGATCTGTTCAATTTGTTCTTGACTTCGGGCGTTTATCGGGAATATGCCGAACAGTACATGAAAAAAAGCCAGCTTGACGACGTCGATGTTCAAAACTTTTTGGTGCCGGCGGAAGCGCTGAAAGGGGAATGAATGCAGATTCGATTGTTTGTCGACGCGCCGTTGAACATCGGCGCCACCGTTTTTTTGAATGAAAATCAAATCCACTATCTGCGCAACGTCCTGCGCGCCAAAACGGGGGCGGAGCTGTTCGTTTTCAACGGCAGGGACGGCGAATTTTCAGCCGTTCTGTCCGCTTTGGACAAGAAATCGGCGCAAATTCAAATCTGCCGCCGGTTGCGCGGACAGCCCGAAAAGCGTGACGTGCGGCTGTATTTTTCGCCGTTGAAGCGGGATTGCACCGAACTGGTCGTCGAAAAGGCGACCGAACTGGGCGCGACGCAAATCGTTCCCGTCATTACGCAATACACGGCGATGCCGCGCGTGAACGCCGACCGTTTGCGCGCCGTAGCGCTGGAAGCGTGCGAACAGTGCCGCAGACTGGACGTGCCGGAAATCCTCGCCCCCGTTTCTTTGGCTGAATTGCTGGCGGCGCAGGACGAAACGAAGCCCGCGCTGTTTCATTTGGACGAAACGGGACGGGGAAAGCGCGCCGCCGATTTGTTCGCAGGACTGGAATCCGCCGCGTTCCTGACGGGACCGGAGGGCGGATTTTCCGATGCGGAACGGGCGATGATCGCCAAAACGCCCAATACGGCGGGGCTGGATTTGGGGGAACGGATTTTACGCGCCGAAACGGCTTCGATCGCCGCTTTGGCTTTGTTTATGTGCCGGTAAAGGAATGAAATCATGAAACACGAATGCCATTGTCACGATTCCCGCGAGCACGGGGAATGCGAATGCGGACATCATCACGACCATTGCGGTTGCGGTCATGACCGCTGCGGCGAAAACGACTACGCCGCCGTGAACGCGATGTTCGGTCTGGACGATTCCGTCCCCGAAGACGCGCTGACCCTGTTGCAGACGGAAATGAACGAATGCGACGATTTGGCGGAACTACTTGGCGTCGGCAGGAATCCGGACGTCGACGGTTTGCTGGAGGACGCGATCGCCGACTTGTCGCCCAAAAAGAAAAAGACGCTGATGAATCTGGCGATTATCCTGCACGACTATCTGCCGGACGAATAACCGTCAAACGAAGCGGACGTCCGCTTTTTCGATTTTCAGCAGGGCGGTTTTCAGGTGAAGACCGCCCGCGTAGCCCGTCAACCGACCGTTCGCGCCTAAAACGCGGTGGCACGGAATGACGATCGAAACCGGATTGTGTCCGACCGCGCCGCCGACCGCCTGCGCCGACATGCGTCCGCCCGTTTCGGATTCGATGCGCCGCGCGATCGCGCCGTAGGTCGTCGTTTCGCCGTAGGGAATTTCGCGCAGAATCGCCCACACCCGCTGCCGGAAAGCGTTGCCCGCCGGTTTTAACGGCAGTTCGTTCGGCGTCGTTCTTTGTCCCGCGAAGTAACGGTCGAGCCAGTCCTTTGTTTTTAAAAACACGGGCAGGGCGTCGTTTTCAACGGCGCCGTTCGCGGTTTCGTCGGGCGTTTGCCCCGTTATCCACAATCCGGTCAGGTTTTCGCCGTCGCCGGTCAGCAGAAGATCCCCGACGGGCGAGGACAGAACGGTTTTAAAGTATGTTGTCACAGACTGCTCCACAGGTTGAACGTCGCGTAGCTGCCGAACGGGCGGCATTTTTCTTTTAACGCTTTGATTTCTTTGGCGGATAAAGGATCCAGCGCTTTTTTTACGCCGTAATCCGAATCCAAAAAGGCGTCGGGGGTGCGCATCGTCCGGATCGCCAGATAGTTCGCCGTCCACGGTCCGACCCCCGGCAGGGCGAGCAGTTTCGGAATTTCCGTTTCGGCGTCTGCTGTCGGGGAAAGGTTGATTGCGCGTTCCAGCACCCCTTTCGCCATCGCGGCGATCGCTTTTGCGCGCGTCGGCGCGACGCCCAGATCGATCAGGCTCTGTTCCGGCAGGGCGGCGGTTTTTTCGGGGGAGGGGAACGCGAATCCCGATTCGACCGGTTCGCCGAACGCGCCGATAAAACGCGCCGTCAGCGTTTGCGCGGCTTTGACCGTGATTTGCTGTCCCAAAACGGTTCTGACGGCGGTTTCAAAGGCGTCGAAGCAGCCGACGGAACGCGTGCCGGCGACGCAGGCGCCGTCCCTGACGCCGTTTAAAAAGCTCAATTTGTCGAAAACGGCGTCGGGATCGTTGTCCAAATCGAACATCAGGCGCAAACGGTTCAAAACGTCGGGCAAAACGGGGGACAGGCTTTCGGTCGCCGAAACCCGCAAAGCGTTTCGCGCCGAATCGTTTTCAACCCGAATCCGCCCCCGCGCGCCGCCGATCGTGACGGTGCGGGCGTAGACGCCGTTTTCGACCGTTTCGATGTTCGGTAAAGCGCGCGACGCCAGAAAACGCAAAACGCGTTTCCATTGATACGGCGGGCGGTAGGGAAGTTCGGTTGATGACATGAAAAATCTCCTTTCCGAAAAATAGCCCGTTCGTCCGCCGTTTTCAAGCAAAGCCGGATTACTTGTCGATCTGGCTTTCGGTGAACGGGTCGGCGCGGTGACCGACCAGACGGATTCGCGCGTAATCCCGTTCAAATTCCGCGTTTTGCTCCGCCGTCAGGCGGACGTCCGTGTTCCGCGTCAGTTCGATCAGGTGTTTCGGATTTGTCGTCCCCGGAATCGGAACGATGTTTTCCGCCCGGGACAACAGCCAGATCAAAGCGAACTGCGCGGGCGTCACGTCCAGCTTTTCCGCCCATTTCTTTGTCAAATCGAATATTTGCATGTTGCGCGGCAGGGCTTCGGGCGCGAACATCGGCAGCGTCGCGCGCCGTTCGTTGTAAAACCGGCTGTTCGCCGTAACCGTCCCCGTCAGCAAAGCGCGCCCCAGCGGGCAGTACGGGACGAAACCGACGCCCAGTTCGCGCAACGTCGGAAATATTTTCGTTTCCGGTTCGCGCCAGATCAGCGAATATTCGCTTTGAACGGCTGAAACGGGGCAAACCGCGTGCGCCGCGCGGATCGATTTCGCGCCGGCTTCGGACAGTCCCCAACGCAGGACTTTTCCTTCCGCCATTAAATCTTTGACCGTTCCGGCGACGTCCTCCATCGGGACGTTCGGGTCGACGCGGTGCTGATACAGCAAATCGATATGGTCGGTGCGCAGACGTTTCAGCGATCCTTCGACCGCGCGGCGGATATGGTCGGGGCGGCTGTTCAGCGCGGTCGGTCGCCCCTCTTCAACGCCGAAACCGAATTTCGTCGCGATTGCGACTTGATCGCGGAACGGTTCCAACGCTTCGCCGACCCATGTTTCGCTGGTGTGCGGACCGTAGACCTCCGCCGTGTCGAAAAACGTCACGCCGCGGTCGAAAGCCAGACGAATCAGGGAAATCATCTCGTCCTTGTCGTATTTTCCGCCGTAGTATCCGACCATCGGCAGACAGCCCAGTCCGATCGCCGACACGTTCAATCCGCCCAAATTCCGCTTTTCAATCCCCCGGCTTTTCTTCAAGACCGCATGCCTTGCGGCGGTCCCGACGCCGGTCAGAACAACCGCCGCCAGCGCGCCCGTTTTCAAAAAATCCCGTCTGTTCATAGTCGATTCTCCCTTATTTCAAAAGATCGATTTTTGCCGTGAAACCGCCGCGCTTTTCCGCCAGCAGATTCAGCCCGCTTTCGACGTCGCCCAAATGAATCAGGTCGGCGTCGACCGAACGCCCGTGATCGCGGTAAAAGATTCCCAGATTTCCCCACGGGGCGTAGATGAACATCTTTCCCGCCGCGGCGATCATGCCGCGCGGCGCGTCGGTCAAAGACACGGGGCGCGGAAATTCGGCGATCTTTTCCTGTCCGGCGAAGTCCGTAAATTCGAACGTCGCGGGCAGCATCGCCAGAAACTGACGCGCCGCCGGATTGTCCGTCATTGAAACGACGGCGGCTTGTCCGTCGAATACCAGTTTGATTTTCATGGCGTTTTCCTTTTGTTGCGCCGCGCAGGGGGCGGCAAAGCATAAAAATAAAATCAAAGTCAAAAAACGTTTCATTTTTTTATCCGTAAATCGTCCCTCATTGATTGAATTTTGGTTGACGGGCGGGGCAAAGTCCAATACCGTTTTTTTATGGGGCTATAAATAAAATTTATGGCGGAGGGGTGATGGAACTGACGCAGTTAAGGTATTTCAAGGCGGTGGCGGAAAACGGTTCGATGTCGCGCGCGGCGGAAAACTTGCGCGTTTCGCAACCGGCGCTGAGCGCGTCCGTGAAAAAACTGGAAAACGAACTGGGCGTTTGTCTGTTTGAACGCGCCAAAAACAAAATCGTTTTGAATGAAAACGGACGCAAAGCGCTGGCGTTCGCCGTGAAAATACTGGCGACCGCGGACGAGATGCGCGGGGATTTTTTGAAAAACGCGGTGTTGAAACTGGGGTTTTGCGATCCCGGACCGATGCGGTACGCCGTCCCCCTGTTTCAAAAGGCAAATCCCGACGCCGCCGTGACGTCCGAAATTTTTTTTAACGAACGGGAAATCGAAAACATGCTGTCGTCGCGCCGGTACGACGCCGTCGTTTCCCTGCGCCGTCCCGACGGCGCGGCGTTCGAAACCGTGCCGTTTGCAAACGAGGAACTGATGCTGTCCGTTGACGAACGCCACCCGCTGGCGGGCGCGCAAAGCGTTCGCTTGTCGGACGCTCCGCGCGTAAAGCTGGCGGTTTATTGCGGACAGGGGGCTTTCGTCGATCGGACAAAGGCTTTTCTGGATACGTTAAAGGACAGGCACGACATTCGAATCTTTGACGATTATTTTGTTTTCCGCCAGCTGCTGGACGGCGGGGATTCCGTGACGCTGACGACGAAACTGGTGCGTCTGTACCGCGACGACGGCGAAAACCGCAAAATAATTCCGTTGACGGACGACGGCGTGCGCGCGACCTATTGGCTGTCGTATTTGGCTGAAAACGGTCGGAAAGTGAAGCCTCTGGCGGATTGGGCGCAGACTGTTCGATAAAAAAGAGGGGAGGCGTCAAACCTCCCCAAGGTTGTTTTGGGAAAATGAAATGAAAAAGTTTCAGCGGTCGCGGTTGGATTTCAGCAAAGCGGTCGCTTGGAATCCGATTTCGCGTTTGGGTTTGTCGGGGACGGCGGCGGGTTCGTTTTCACGACCGAATCCAACGGCGGTTTCCTTGCCCGACGGACCGTTTTTGATCGTTTCGTTTTCGCGACCGAAGCCGATCGCGCGGCGCAACCCCATCTGTTCCAGCAAAATGTCTTCTTTGGATCGGGTGATCGTTTCGTTTTCGCGTCCGAAACCGATCGCGCGGCGCCCCTCGCCCGACTGTGCCGCCGTCGCGCCGCTGGGCAACATGTCGCATTTGTCCGATTTTTCGCAAAATTCAGCCAAAGATTTAACCATCGGAATCCCCCGTGCTTGTAACTTTTCGACAAAAATACTTGCTTTTGTCGTTTTTGTCAACTAAAAATCAGGCGGAAAGGATAAAAAAAATGCGAATTGTTGCGGGAAAGCTCAGAGGAAAGAATTTGGTCGCGCCGGACGGGAAAACGACGCGTCCGACGTCCGACCGCGCGCGCGAATCCGTGTTCAACGTGCTGGATTCCAAATTGCGCGGGGGCGGCGTTTCGTGGGATTCGCTGACGGTCGCCGACGTGTTCGCGGGGACGGGCGCGCTGGGGGCGGAGGCCTTGTCCCGCGGCGCGTCGGAACTGTTCGCGTGGGAACTGGACGCCGCCGCCGTCAAGTGTTTCAAACAAAATCTGGCGGCGTTTGAAAAAATCGGGGCGAAAGTGACGCTGTATCCGGACGCGCTGACGCCCGTTCCGGCGCGTTCGCCCGTCGGATTGCTGTTTATGGATCCCCCTTACGAACGGGGATTGGTCGCGCCCGCGCTGGCGGCTTTGCGCGCGGGGGGCTGGATAGACGGGAACACGCGTTGCGTCGTTGAAATCGCGAACGGGGAAAAGGACGTTTTGCCGCCCGAATTTGAAATCGTCGACGCGCGCGTGTACGGCAAAGCGCGGGTGTTGTTCGTGCGGCTGAACGGCTGACAAACGGAAATCGCCGCGAAACGACCGCGGCGGTTTGCCGGTGAACGCGTCACAGCGAAAAACCGTTTCCCGTTTCCGCCGCCAATCCCGTCGCGCCGGCGTCGTATTTGATCTTTTGCGTGGGCTTGTTCGTGATTTTCTGGCTGGTTTTCATGCCCTTCGACAGGGTGTCGCCGCCCAAAACCGCTCTGGAAGCCGCCGCGGCGGATCCCTTGTCCGTGTTCAGTCCCGTCGCGCCCGCGGCGTATTTCATCGTGTGCGTGGGTTTGCCTGTGACCTTTTGTCCCGCCGAATACGCTTTGCCGAGCGTGTCCGTGCCCAGCGTCGCGCCCTTGTAATTTTCGCCTTTCAGCCCCGTCGACCCTTTGGCGTATTTCATCGTGTGCGTGGGTTTGCCCGTGACCTTTTGTCCCGCCGAATACGCTTTGCCGATGGTGTCCGTGCCCAGCGTCGCGCCCTTGTAATTTTCGCCTTTCAGCCCCGTCGCGCCGCTTTTGTTGTATTTCATGGTGTACGTGGGCTTGCCGGTGACTTTTTGTCCCGCGGAATAGGCGTTTTTAATGGTGTCGCCGTAATCGGGCGTCTTGCTCGCCGCGAACTCGATCGCGCCGGCGGACGCGGGCAGTAAAACAACCGAAGCCAGCAAAGCGGAAAAAGCGAACCTGAACATGGCGACCTCCTTTTTAAAACTTTGTCCTATTTTAAAAGAAACGCCGTGAAAAGAAAAGGGGGCAAATCGCGAAAAAGGCGGAACCCGTCGATTCCGCCTTTTTCGAAAAATCAACCGTTATTGCGAAACGCAACAGCAGCCGTCGGACGAACGGGGCGATCCCGACGGGCAGGTGGCGACCGCCACTTTGACGCATTTGCCGCCGCTGAGCGTGTAGCCCGATTTACAAGTCGAACACGACGAGGACGACGTGCAGTACGCGCAGTTGTCGGGGCATTTAATCACGCATTTTCCGTTTTGCAGCGTGTATCCCGACGCGCAAACCGTGCAGGTCGTGGAGGACGAGCAGGACGTGCAGTTGTCGGGGCATTGCAGAACGCATTTCCCGCCGCTGAGCGTGTATCCCGACGCGCAAGCCGTGCAGGTCGTGGACGACGAACAGGACGTGCAGTTCGCGGGGCATGTGACCTCTTCGACGCATTCGCCGCCGGACAATGTGG
>ERZ808286.1051-NODE-1051-length-14865-cov-3.375287_pt1 | contig 14865 bp, 16 predicted proteins | sample MGYA00521276_ERZ808286 | MGnify/ENA primary metagenome ERZ808286 (study PRJEB31516, sample SAMN03275607) | gut metagenome | biome: mammalia-associated habitat; material: feces | host: Papio cynocephalus | place: Kenya | collected 2012-08-01 ... | reverse complement strand
TTTGAATTTGAGGCATTACAGGATTAATATTCATCACATTCCCTTATAAATACTAGTATATTAAAATTAAAGTACATCAAAAAATTAATTGCTAGTGTAATAACCATGCTTTTACAATTGTTTACAATTTAGTCATGACAATGGAAAAGGGCGGATTTTTCAATTGAAAAATCCGCCCTTTTAAAGAAATATTTTCTACTTTAGAAAACTATTTGATTTCTACTGTAGCACCAGCTGCTTCAAGTTGTTTCTTGATAGCTTCTGCATCTTCTTTCTTAACGTTTTCTTTAACTGGTTTTGGAGCACCATCAACTAAATCTTTAGCTTCTTTTAAGCCTAAGCCTGTGATAGCACGAACTTCTTTTAATACAGCGATTTTGTTAGCACCAGCTGAAGCTAATACAACTGTAACTTCTGCATCTGCTGCTTCGCCTGCATCTGCTGCGCCTGCTGCTGGAGCTGCTGCTACTGCAACTGGAGCTGCTGCTGATACGCCGAATTTTTCTTCCATAGCTTTTACTAATTCAGCTGCTTCTAATAAAGTTAATTTTTCAATTGATTCTAAAATTGATTCTACGTTGCTCATTTTATTTTCCTTTCATAATAAATTTCTGAGTAATTACTGTTTTTGTTAACTACGAAATTACGTAATTAAGCTGCCTTTTGGTCTCTAACAGCTGCCATAGCACGTGTAAGTTGTGCCATAACTGCGTTGATAGAACCAACGATACCAGATGCTGGTGAATTGATGCTGCCAAGCATTTTTGCGTAGATTTCTTCTTTTGATGGAAGAGATGCCAATGCCTTTGTTTCAGAAGCTGACAATAATTTGCCGTCTAATGCTGCACCGATGATTTCGCCTTTTTTAACATCTTTCATGAATTTTGACAAAGCTTTAGCTGGGCTAACAGGGTCATCAAAACCGAAAGCAATAGCGATTGGTCCTTTTAAAGTTTCAGCTAAAATTTCATAAGGTGTATCCTTGATAGCAATTTTAGCCAAAGTGTTTTTAGTAACCATGTAATCGCCACCGTTTTTTTGGATTTCACGACGTAATTTTGTGATTTCTTCTACTGTCATACCACGGTATTCAGTAACGATAGCCACTTGTGCCTTATCAACTTTTTCTTTAATTTCTGAGATTTTCTCATCTTTAAATGCTCTTGTTGACATTTTTTCTCCTTTGGATTTACTTTTTATCGACCTATTTTGTGTAAGCATAAAAAAATTTTGCCTACATTAAGCCGCAAAATTTCCAATCAAAATACTATTAAATTAAGTTTTTGACCTCGGTTAGCTGTTACATTAAGCCTTTCGGCACTAACTGTCTGCGGTTTGTAAAAATATCTTATGAAAAACAAAAATTAAAATCAAGCATGAGTTTAAAATTTGTTAAGGACAAAAAACTTCAATATTATTTATTAAAGTCATTTGCATTTTTATCATGCAACCACTTGCGCATTAAATGCTGTTCATAACTAAGTGCAAAATTGTAAAGAGCATTTGTCAATTTTTGTCCACTCACAGATTTTGCCACTAGCAAAAACTCTCCGTATTCATTCTCTGCTAGAGCAATTTCGGCATGAACAATTTTTTCAACGTTATTTTTAGGTTTTCTTTCTAAAATCGACAAAACCCAAGCACAAAGCAAGCTACAACTTGATTTATGTTCAATAATTTCGTCATCATGCTGCTGCAAATATTTAGCAAATTCAGCAATTATCACTTAATTTTCCTCTCGCATTTTTTTGCTAGTTTTTTTGTAACTCTATGAGCTTTTCTATTTCCTTCTGCTTTGTACATTCTTGAAGCAATAGAAAAATCACGAGAAGCAGCTTGATAATCCTTCAAGCCCATTTCTGCTCTTGCTTTAACTTCATAGTTTTGAGAGAATTCACTATCCAATTTCATTGCCATGCCTGCATCTTTAAGAGCATCTACATAATTTTCTAATTTTACGTTAGCTCTTGCACGCATTTCGTAACATTGCATATACTTTGGATTTAGTTCGACTGCACTTGTTAAATCATCAATTGCACCTTGAAAATCACCATTTATAAATTTTACATTTGCTCTTGCGTTGTATGCGTAAGAAGTTTTTCTAAGCTCTAAAGATTTTTCTGCATCAGTAACTGCGCCTTCATAATCTTTTAAGTAATACTTCGCTTTTGCTCTGAACGCATAAGCAAATTCATCATTTTCGTCCATTGCAATTGCACTATCAAAACATTCTATTGCACTTTTGTATTCTTTTTGGTCTGTTAACTTTTTACCAATAATTGTGCATTGAGATGCTGAATCACAGTCAAAAGCAAATGCATTTGAACCTAAAAACATTAAACAAATTAAAAATAAAATCTTTTTCATCTAAAACTCCACCGTTGCTGTCGCTAAACATGTTATATTATAAATATTATTTTTATTCAATTCCTTAATCATAGATTCAAAGGTTGAACCTGTTGTGCAAATATCATCAATCAATAGAATTGGCATATCTAAAAGTGCCGATTTATCAACCTCAAAGGCATTTGCCAAATTTTCCATTCTTTGAAATCTTTTCAAATTATATTGAGGTTTTGTATCCTTAATTCTTTTTATAAGTTCGGTGTTTAATGTATATCCGGAAAGTTTGCAAAATTCCTCACCGACAAGCTCCATGTGATTGTATTTACGCTTTTTCTGTCTTGTTTTATAAATCGGAACAGGTACAACTTGAAAAGTTTCTGTTATATCTAAATTTTTCCAATATTCCCACATAAATTTTGCTTGATAATATGCCAAATCTCTCTGATTATGGTATTTTAAACCTCTAATCATTTTTTGCATTGTTTTTTCGTAAAGTCCACAGGCATAAATCTTTGCGTTCAAAATTGTTCTGTTAACTTCTAGTGGCAAATGCGACATTGAATCATAACACTTGCTACACATTGCCACGCACTCTTTAGAGCTTCCGCAAAAATAACATTTCTTTTTATAAATCCAATCTAAAAGACTTAACAAAAAATTTTTCATGATAAAATATATTATAGAAAAAGGAGATATTATGTCAATTTTAATAATGCTTGTATTGTTGAGTATCTTAATTCTAGTGCACGAATTCGGTCACTTCATTACAGCAAGAATGTTCGGGATAAAAGTAGAAAAGTTCGGATTTGGGCTACCAATTGGTCCAACTTTATTTCAAAAGAAAATTGGTGATGTAACAATTTTAGTTCACGCATTTTTATTAGGCGGTTATGTTTCATTCCCTGATGACGAAAAAGATTGCGAATTAGACAAAGATTCACCAGACAGATTTTTAAACAAACCTATCTATCAAAGAGCGGTAGTTGTTTCTGCTGGCGTTATTTTTAACGTAATTTGCGCTTTCATAATTGTTTATCTTGCAGCATTCCATTGGGGTTACATGCCAGCAGGCAAATATGATGTTTATGTCAACGATATCGTTGCCGAAAAAACAGCCCCTATTTGGCAATCAGGTATTAAAAAAGGTGATAGAATTGTTTCTTTAAACGGCACAAAAATCACAAATACAAACTCATTGCTTACTATAATCAACCTAAGCAAAAGCAATGACGGCTACTACAACAAAAACTTAGCAGATAAATATTTATTGCAATTAAAGGAAATTAACTTTGTATTCACAGAAGATGAAGTTATTCCAAAAGGTGTTACAGTAAAACTTCCGGAAAGAGAAACTGAGCCTTCAATCGGCTTACAAAAAGAGGAAGAAGTGGGCATTGTAAAACCTGAAAATAACGACGAAAAATTAACAGAAGTTCAAGTAAAAGTTAGAGATAGCCTAACAAATAACAAGTACATTACAGGCAATGAACAATTTACACTAAGAGACTTGTCTAAGGCTATGGCGGATAACACTCACCCGCTAAACTTTGTAGTTGACAGAAACGGCAAATACCTAACATTAAAAACCTTCAATCCTGATGAAAAAGGTAAAATCGGCGTACAACTTGAATCTAAAGAAGTTTTGATTAAAACTCAAGGTGTAAAATCAATTCTAAAATACGGAACAAAATACTTGTACGACAACACATATTATATGGTTTATGGACTTGGACAAATCTTTACAGGCAAAGTTCCACTAAAAGACTTGCATGGTATTGTTGCGATTACAAAAGTTGGCGGAGATATCATTCAAAACAGTGGTTTATTCTACGGATTACTACTTACAGCAATAATCTCTATGGACTTAGCAATCGTAAACTTCTTGCCAATTCCAGCACTTGACGGCGGACACATTTTATTCTTAATCATTGAAAAAATCCGCGGAAGAAGACTAAAAGACGAAACAGTAGAAAAAATAGGTACTGTTTTCTTCACCCTTTTAATCATTCTTATGGTACTAATAATATTCAATGATATTGTTTGGTTGCGCCAGTAGAATGACCGAATAAAACTATAAAATATCTGTATATAAAATTAAATAAACTCATCATAGATAATTAGCCAAAATTGATTTTACGTAGTTTTGTGTTTCTTTGTATGGTGGAACGTTACCGTATTTGTCAACAGCACCAGGACCTGCATTATAGGCTGCAAGCGCCAAGATTACGTTACCGTTGTATTTGTTTAATAAACCTTTTAAGTATTTAACGCCACCTTCAACGTTTTGAACAGGATTGTAAGCATCTGTAACACCTAAACCTTTCGCTGTTGCAGGCATTAATTGCATTAAACCTTGTGCGCCACAGTGTGATGTAGCGTTAGGGTTAAAACCTGATTCCTGACGAACTAAAGCTCTAACTAACTTTTGATCAACACCGTGTTTTTTAGCAACTTTGTCAATCATAGCTAAGATTTGAGCCTTTGGAGCGTTACGAGAAACTTCCGGAATTGAAGTTGTAGAAGATGCAGTTGTTAATGCACTTATGTTGCCTAAGCCTGTTGTTAAAGAACCGAATTTGCTATTAGAACCTAAAATTTTAGCTTTAACAGTTTCAGACGGATTTTTAACTAAAGTGCCAAAACCTGTTTTGTCTGTTTGTTGAGCTTTAGAATTTTTCAAAACTTCAGCAAAAGACTTTTTGTCGACATCTTTCGGCATGTCAACATTAGACAATTTAGGAGGGTTCAAATATGAGTTCAATTGAACAGCACGTTGCATTGCAACTTGTTGACCACTCGATGATATTAGATTTTGAATCATTGGGGAAAACATAATATAAAACCTCGCTATTTCTATTATCGGATAAAACAGGCAAAAATTTAAGGGAACTCGTTCAAATATCCCCCAATTGGTTTATAATGATAATTCTAAAAATATCAACATGTTGAAAAACATGTATTAAAAAAGGATACTGTATGCAGTACCCTTTTATTAAAATTCGTCGTCATAAAATTCAAATTCTAAGTGGCCGACAACAACCGTATCCCCGTCTTTTATACCTTTTTTGCGGAGTTCATCAAACACGCCCATACCTTGCATTACATTTTGTAAGCGCAAAATTTGTTGGCGATTTCTGTCATCGGTAACACTTGCAAGACGTTTTAATTTACCACCCATAATAATGAATGCATCTTTTGCAACTTTGATAACTTCAAAACTACTGTCGTCATTATCATAAGCACCAGTGTCTTCTTCTACAACAACGTCAGAAACAGGCTTTTCGATTTCATCAACCTTTTGAGCCATAAAATAAGTCAATTTATCAACATTTTCGTGTGTTGCCGCAGAAATTAAGAACACATCATCTGCAACTTCTTTGAATTGTTTATAATAATTTTCTTTAGTTTCTTCATCAACAGCATCAATCTTATTCAACGCTACAATTTGGTACAAATTAGCCAATCTATCTGAATATTTAGCCAATTCATCGTTAATTTTGTCATAATTTTCCATTGGATTTTCTTGAGTTAAATCCACGATATGAACTAAGAAACGGCATCTTTCAACGTGCCTTAAAAAGTCATGACCTAAACCTACGCCCTCTGACGCACCTTCAATCAACCCTGGAATATCTGCTACAACGTAGCCGTCGCCTGTTGGCTTTCTTACAACACCCAAGTTTGGAACTAACGTTGTAAATGGATAATCCGCAATTTTAGGTCTAGCTGAACTTATTGCACTGATAAATGTTGATTTACCGGCATTTGGCATACCCAACAATCCAACGTCAGCAATAAGTTTCAATTCTAACGCTAATTCTCTTTCAATACCAGGTTCTCCCGGTTCACAATATTGAGGAGCGCGCTTTTGTGGAGTACAGAATTTAGCATTACCACGACCGCCACGACCGCCTTTTGCAATAATAACTTCTTGCCCGTCGTGAATTAAATCTGCAATAATTTTGTCAGTTTTTAAATCACGAACAACAGTTCCGGCTGGCACTTTAATTTTTAAATCTGCGCCACCTTTACCGTATTGGTTCTTAATTCTACCGTTTTCACCGCTTTGGGCTTTGAAAACAGATTTATATTTGAAATCTAAAAGTGTTGATAAACCTTCATCAGCAACTAAATAAATATCACCGCCACGTCCGCCGTCACCACCAGCAGGACCGCCTTTATCAACAAATTTTTCACGACGCCAAGCAACAACACCGTTGCCACCGTGACCCGAAATAACTTTAATTTTTGCTTTGTCTATAAAATTCATATTTGTATTATAATACAAATATGAAGAAAAAAAGTTTTTTTACAGGAAAAGAAGTTGAAATCGGCGAAGGTGCTGATAATATCATAATGGCAATTGAATCAAGTTGCGACGAAACAGCTTGCGCAATCGTTAAAAACGGCAGAGAAGTGCTTGCAAATGTGGTTGCATCTCAAATCAAAACTCACGCAAAATATGGCGGTGTAATCCCTGAAATTGCTGCTCGTGAGCATTTAGATACGATTAATCCTGTAATACAAGAAGCCTTTGAAAGTTCTGGCTTAAAACCTGAACAAATAGACGCTTTCGCGGGTACTGTCGGACCAGGGTTGGTAGGTTGCTTACTTGTAGGCTTAAATGCAGCTAAAACACTTGCCCTTATTTATGATAAACCATTTATTGGAATAAATCACTTAAACGGTCACGTTAGCGCAAATTACTTGAATACAGACCTAAAACCGCCTTTTGTAGCGTTATTAGTAAGTGGTGGACACACTCAAGTTTTGAACGTTAAATCAAATTCAGATATAACAATTATGGGCGAAACCATTGATGATGCAGTAGGTGAAGCCTATGACAAGGTTGCAAGACTAATGGGTTTACCTTACCCAGGAGGTGCAACACTTGATAAACTAGCAAAAGAAGGTAATCCACACGCTTTCAAACTACCAGAAGCCAAAGTTGACGGATATAACTTTAGTTTCAGCGGTTTAAAAACTGCTGTATTACGCTTGGTTAAATCTTTTGAGGGTAAAGAATTACCAATAAACAATATTTGTGCCTCATTCCAAGAATGTGTAAGCTCAACATTAGTTAAAAAAGTAAAAAAAGCACTTGAAGAAACAGGTTACAAGCAAGCCGTAATCGCCGGTGGTGTAGCCGCTAACAGCGAAATTCGTAAAAAAATGTTTGAATTAGAAAATCTTGGAATAAAAGTACATGCCCCAGAAATGAAATACTGTACAGATAACGCCGCAATGGTTGCATCTAGCGCATATTTCTTTACTCATACATACGATGACCCAGACACAGAGGTATTTTCAAGAGTTAAAAACCTATAAAGGAGAAGATAATGAAGGCTTTGAAAATAAGTCTAATTACATTTAGTACGCTTTTTGTAATTGCTTACCTGGCATTTTTATTTGCCGTTCCTGCATTCGTAAAATTAGAAGATTATAATTACGAGCTAAATAACGATAAAAACCCTAATCAAGGGCTTATTATAAAGTTTGAAAAGGTAAAAGTTTCGACAACTTGGAACCTTTCAGCAGGCGTAAAAGTCGGTCAAATCAACGCTTTTTACAAAAACGGAGACAAATTTGCGCAAGTTGATAACATTGATGCAACAGTTTCTTTACCATATTTGGCTCTAAAAAAAATCAAAATAAACAAAATCGCCGTAGACAAGATTATTACTCGTCTTGGGGTAGAAAAAGACGGTCATTTTACAATAGAAAAATTTCTTCCAACATCAGACAATAACGCTCAAAACACACAAACCGCAATGGTTTTACCTTATGGACTTGAGTTTTCTGAAAATATGCCTGACATTGTCGTAAAAAAATACTCAATAACCTTTATTGACAACACTACAGACAAACATTACTCTGTAAAAGGTAATGATTTCAAGGTTTCTGACTTTATCTTAAACAAAAAAATCAAGTTTAAAGCTATCGGTGAAATGCTTTTAGACAAACGTAAGCAAATCACTTACGATTTAGACCTTACATCACTTGTAATGCCTGATTTTACGCAAATTTCACAAGATAAAACCGACGAAAAAACAACTCAAATCAACATTATAACTATATTTAAAAACTTATACAAACTAAACTTAACAGCCGATATCAAAGCTGTAGCAAGACTTTCTGGCTCAATAGAAGACATTAAGACTGATGGTAAAATTAACATTACAAATATGTCTGCAATCGTTCAAGGAAAGCAACTTCCAGCAAGTTCGTTGGATTTAGAATTAAAAGGTAAAAGCATAAAAATCCTTTCTGAACTTTATACAGACATTAGTGAAAAAGCAAGTGTAGACGGTATTTTCAAATATGGTAAGCATCAATACATAGATTTGAACGTAAAATCTAACAAATTAGAGCTTAAAAACCTTTTCTCACTTGTAAATGCAGTACTTCCACTTGTTGGAGTAACAGATTTAAACGCAGTTCAAGCAAATGGTCAAATTAAGGCTAATTTCAATATCAAGAGTGACTTCAAAACCATTAATTCTAGTGGTTATTTGAAGGTTTCAGACGCTAATATTTACTATAATTTATATAATATCGCACTAAAAAATATTCAAGCCGATATTGACTTCTCATCTAATAGAATCAATATTTCTAAGGCTTCAGCGAACTTCAATGGCGCGCCATTGTCGCTTACAGGGGCTATTGATACTAACGCATACGCAAATATCAAGATTGTAGCCAATAAAATTCCGCTAAAAGGCGCATTGCTTGCTATTGGTCAACTTCAAGCTCTTAAAGAAAACAACATAAAATCTGGTAATATCACGCTAAACGGCATTATTAAAGGTAAATTGGACTCTATTGTACCGCAAATTAATGTCGCAGTTGAAAATATTAACCTATACAACAAACCTAACAAAACTAGCGTTATTCTTCCTCTTGCAAAGATTGATGCTACTACAAAGGGCGCAAAGATTAACGGAACAGGACACATTACAGGCTTAAAGGTTATTATGAGCGGTTTACCGACTTTTTCAATTCCTAATTCAAAAATTAATTTTAACGAAAAAGATATTGACCTAAGTTCTGTTTATGTAATGCTGAATAACTCTAAAATAGGCGTTCTTGGCAAAATTAAGAACTATCAAAGTTCAGATTTAAGCATCAACGTCACAGCTAGAGGGTTATTGGGCGCAAGCGATATCCGCTCATCTCTTGATAAAAGCATTAGAAACAATGTTAAAGCTACAGGTCGTTTACCAATTATAGCAAAGATTTCAGGCAATTCAAAAGTTCAAACAATTAACGCACAAATTTTAGCAAACAACAATAACCACCTGTCAATCATCGACATTAATTCGCTAAGAGGCAGAACTTCATTGATTAATGCTGATTTAAAAATTGAGAACAATACGCTAAAAGTCAATAATATCAGTATTAACGCTCTTTCTCACAACAACGGTATAACTGAAAACTTCAACGCTAATTTGTCAGGTTCAACAAAAATAATGCAGGCAAAAGGCTCTATTAACAACCTTTTTGGCAAAGTTCAAAACATTTCAGGATTTAATATTTCTATTCCAAATCAAGTAACAATAAGCGTTCCAACATTTACAAACTCTCAAGTTCAAGTAAAAGGTGACTTGAACGTATCAGGAACAGTCACAAACCCTGTAATTACAGGTAAGATAAACATTCCTTATGCATCATTACCAAGTATTCAAACTGTAGGAAAAAACATCACTGTAAATGCCACAAAAAGCCTTATAGACGTATATTGCGGTAACATAAAAGTCGCAGATTCAGTAATGCAAATTATTGCAACAATGAACAGTAACTTCAATCGTGGTATTTACATACGTTCTATGACTTTCAACGCTGAAAACATAAACGCAGACAGCCTTACAAAGATGATTTCACTACTTCCTCAAAGTAATATTGCCCCAGGTACTGATGCTGGAGTAGCCATTGCAAGCGGAAACGCAAAAGTAGAGCGAATTTCGTCAGGTACAATCGTTGCAACTAACGTTACATCTGACTTTAACCTATACAACAACTTATTCAAATTAAATAATATAAGCGCAAGTGCTTACGGGGGCAAGATTGTAGGCAAAATTACTTACAATTTATTGTACTCAAGCACAGGCATAAACCTTCAAGGGCGCTACTTAAACGCTAATTCAGCACTATACGCATGTACCGGAATGCGCAATTTAATGGACGGTTCACTAGATTTTGATGCCATAAACTTTACTGCAAGAGGCTTAACAGACATTCAAATAATGCAAAGCCTTAAAGGTAAAGTAAAATTCATTGTTTCTAACGGTCAAATGGGCGCTTTAGGTAAGTTAGAAAACTTGCTTTATGCACAAAACATTTTGGCTAATAACATACTAAAAACAACCATGAGCGGTGTTGTAGGGGCTGTAAAAGTAAAGAAGACAGGCGAATTCAAGTATATAAAAGGCGCAGTTTCACTATCTAACGGTTGGGCAACACTTGAAAGAATCCAAACATCAGGCCCTGCAATGAGTATGTACATAAAAGGTCGTGTAAACATTTTGAACAACAGAGCTGACCTAATTATCCTAGGACGCTTGTCTAACGAGGTTGTTAGCGTTTTAGGACCTATCGGCAACTTTTCTGTAAATAGCCTGATAGCCTCTATACCAAAGATTGGTGCGGTTACTTCATCGCTTATAAACCAGATGACAACTAACCCTAGCGGTGAAAATTTGGCTCTATTGCCTGATTTATCGCCAGCTCAAGCCAACACAAAAGAGTTTAAGGCAGCTATAAACGGTTCTTTAGAGTCTACAAGCTCTGTATCATACTTCAAATGGCTAGCTACACCTCAAGCAAGTTCTCAAGGTACTACAACAACTGTATCTCAACCGAGTCAGACACAACAAAATTTACAAAATACCTTAAACACAGCAAAAACAAACGCTCAGAACGTTATCAACAAGGTGTTAAGTCCTAGTACATCTACAACAACACCCATGACACCACCTGCAAACTCAAACAACAACGGAGTTGCAGACTTTATAAACAATTTACCTAATTTAAAGTAATCGGTAAAGCATAGAATATACAACCATTTAGGCGGGGTTTGTTTCTAAAGAAACAAACCCCGCCTGTCACTAAGGCAAATTCAAGTCTCATAACCTGTGTATTCATTTTATTTTAGGCATGTCTGTCCGTAAAAAAGCGTCCGTAAAAATACGTACGTATTTTTACGGACAAAATATAAACTTCACCTAAATTTTTGCAATTTTATTTACAACTTGTATTAGTTGTTATATCCAAAGTTTTTCCATTCGGACATTTTCCTGTTCTATCAGCTTTCAAATAATCCATATTTCCATTTTTGATTACCCAACTTGAACAACTTACGCCAAATTTAAAACAATTATTTTTTAAATTTGTTAAATTACTATTAGTATCATCCTCACCCAAAGGACGTATACCTCTGTTTTCTATGCTATAGGCTTTAAATATAAACAAGTCTTTACCGTATGTTCCTGCACCTTTGTTAACTCCATCCAAATCTATTAAAATATCCATTGTATGGTTATCTCCAATTTCAGCCTCTGCTGTTGCCTCTCCTATTATTACAGCCCCATCAGGTAAAATATAATAATAATTCGGAAGAGCCATATACATATTGGTAGCACCATTTAAATCCTTTTGTGTTACCGGATATGCTTCATTCTTTTTCGTCATTTTTAAGAAATCAGCCATACGGTCAAAGAAAACAAATGTATCATCTTGCCATTCTGCAAATGGACCATACACAGCTTCAGCTCTACCAAAAGCATCGTTAAGATTTGAGTATATCTTTTGAAGTTTCGCAATTTTTTCTTTGTCAGCTGTTGAAGAATTTAAGTTTGGAATAGTCAGTGCTGCAACCACGCCAATAATACCCATTACGATTAGGGTTTCTGCAAGTGTGAAGGCAAAGGATTTTTTTAGATTTTTAAAGATACCGCAACGCACTTCGTTTGCGCGGTATGACGGAGTGTTAAACACGTTGTCATGCTGAACTTGTTTCAGCATCTCATGTTCTTGAGACCCTGAAATAAATTTAGGGTGACAGAATGCTTTTATTCTACGCAACAAAAACATCAAATTAGACTTCAATTCATCAAGCCTAAAAGTCGCGTTAATACTAGTGTTTACCCCCAAAAAAGTTGAAGGGCTTTATTTTTAATACATCCAAGCATATCATTTTCTCCTTATTTTCCATTTAGTATAAACTATTTTTTAGTTTTTGACAAGCATGAAGACTTATGACATAAAAAAACACCCGATTGGTATCGAGTGTTTTTTTATTTATCTTAAACTTTTCTCTTACGAGCTGCTTCAGATTTGCGTTTTCTTTTTACGCTTGGCTTTTCATAGCGTTCACGTTTTTTTACTTCAGATAAAACGCCGGCTTTTTGAATTTTTTTCTTGAAACGTCTTAATGCGCTTTCGATTGATTCGTTTTCGCCTACTTTAATTTCTGGCATCGTTTTTTCACCACCTTCAATGTTAATGTATTTTGTTGCCCTTATTCTATCATGCAATATTTTAAAAATCAATAGTTATCTTGTTTTATTGCGCCCCAAGCTCGAATTGAGCCCATTTCGTACTTGATTAACAGATATCCACCGTCTTGAACATATTCCATTTCTGCATTGGAATAAATATACTCTGGCTTAGGTTTCAAGCCGAATTCATCGTACTTTTTTGCAATTCTTTCACGCTTTTTCTTTTCCTTTTTAGCCTTTTTTTGCTCTTTTTTGTCGTATTGTTTCTGAGCTTGAGATTCATCCTCTTCTAGCTTAAACACAGGAACTCTCGCCACCACATCATAAGCCTGTATAAATAAAATATGTGTTCTATCAGGTGACAAGTCCAATTTATAATGCCCAGGCATTATAACCGGTTCGCCGTATTTATCCAAAATAGGGTCTACAATCGACAAGGTTGGGTGCTGGTCATCAGGTGCAGCATAACGAACATGGCTTTTATCCGCATCTTTTTGTCCTGTTGGGTAGATGGGATAAGGGGCATGGGGCATAACCTCGTCTAAATCTTGCAAATCTGGTGTGATAATTCCATCAATCATTAATTTTTGCTATCAAAGCCTCCATGGTTGATTGAATTTCGCTAAAAGGTTTGCCCAAAGCTCTTTCATGTCCTACAAAAATTAGCGACATATACAAATTTGAGTTACCCAAGTTATTCGATTTAAGCATTAATCTATAACTTTCACGCATAAGTCGTTTTAGGCGATTTCTTTGAACTGCGCGTTTATGAGTTTTTTTGCTCACAACAAAACCGACTTTTGTAACATCGTCGGGATTTTTCTTTTTTAAACCGACAAAAACAGCCACACCATTAAGGTATAAAGAATTTTTTACCTTATATGTAGCTGTAAATGCTGAATTCTTTTTTAATCTATAAACTCGACTAAGCACGTTTTGAAGCTGAGATTGCTAATTTATGTCTACCTTTTGCACGACGTCTGTTTAATACTTCTTGTCCGCCAGCAGTAGCCATTCTAGCTCTGAAGCCACTTACGTTTTGTCTTTTAGCTTTTGTTCCTTCTAGTGTGCGTTTCATTTTTGTATTCCTTTTCGCTTACTTTTATATTATTATTTTAATAGTAAAAGAAAAATAGATTTTAGTCAACTAAAAATATAAGGCAGGGTAACAATGAGTAACAAATTAGGTTTTATGGGCTGTGGAGAAATGGCAAGTGCGATTATCAAAGGACTTTTAAGTTCAGGTTTCATGCACACTTCAGACATTCATGCAACAACTCACACAGATAAGTCTGCCTCTGCAAAAAGTAAAATTTTGAAAATAAAAGTTATCACAAACAACAAGGAAGTTGCTAAAGACTCTGAAATAATCGTTTTAGCAACAAAGCCTAACCAAATTGAAGGCGTATTACAAGAAATCAAGGACGAGGTCAACGGAAAACTTATTATTTCTATCGCAGCAGGTGTAAGCACCGCTAAAATAGAAGCCATTGTTGACAAATCACCTGTCGTAAGGGTTATGCCAAATACTCCAATGCTTGTTTCAGAAGGTATGTGTGGAATTTGTTTAGGCAAACTTGCAACTGAAAAAGAAGAAAAATTTGTTACAGAAATGCTTTCACAAGTTGGGAAAGTAGTTACAGTCACAGAAGAACAAATTGACATCGTAACCGCAATTTCAGGCTCTGGACCTGCATTCTTCTATCAAATTTTTGAAGACTTTGCGCAAGCTGGTGCAAAACTAGGACTTGATTACGAAAAAGCCTTAACACTTGCTCTACAAACTGCAATCGGTTCAGCTAAAATGGTTCAAAACACAACAAAGTCTGTGCCTGACCTTGTTGCTAGTGTTGCAACAAAAGGTGGTTGTACAGAAGTTGGCGTTAGTGAAATGAAGGCGTTAAATAGTTCTAACCTTTTTGCAGAAGTGGTTAGAAAGACAGCAGAAAAGGCTCACGCGTTAGGGTAGGTATTGTCAGGCAATGCCTGACCTACTTTTAAGACTATAAGTCTATAAGGGTTA
>ERZ808286.1049-NODE-1049-length-14907-cov-3.222125_pt1 | contig 14907 bp, 9 predicted proteins | sample MGYA00521276_ERZ808286 | MGnify/ENA primary metagenome ERZ808286 (study PRJEB31516, sample SAMN03275607) | gut metagenome | biome: mammalia-associated habitat; material: feces | host: Papio cynocephalus | place: Kenya | collected 2012-08-01 ... | reverse complement strand
GAAATTGCAATAAAAAGTCAATCCTAAAACTGAAGTTTTAATCTTGACTTTTTATAGGAGAAAAAAAATGGCATTTACAGATATTGAATCACTTTTACCGCACAGAAAACCTTTTTTGTTTGTAGATACAATCGAAAGTTATGACGAAAACGGCTGTGTATGTACACGCAAATTTACAGAAGAGGATTTTTTCTTTAAAGGACACTTTCCTGAATATCCTGTAGTTCCTGGGGTAATTCTTGTAGAAACAATGGCACAGGGCGGTGGAGCCGCATTGAGTCTTCAGAAAAAATTTGACGAAGGAAGCCTGTTCTTCCTTGCGACAGTAAACAACGTAAAATTTAAGCATCAAGTACGTCCAGGCGACACCGTAAGAATGGAAGTAGTAAACAAACGCTGCACTAAAAACATGGTTGTACAGGAAGGAAAAGCCTACGTAGGCGAAACCCTCTGCGCCCAAGCCGAGTGGATGTGTCTCGTAGGAAAAGGCAACTAGCAAAAAGAATGCAAAATAGCCTTTAAAAGAGGCGAGTGGGCACGATTGTGCGTTAGCGGCGGGAAGGGCGCGCTCTGCGCGTTGCGCAAGCAATGCAGGCGAAAGCCGGGAACCCTGGACAGAGTGGCCTGCCAAAGGCAGGTAACGCCCAAATTTTGCATTTTAATGAAAAAAAATTATTTCGTGATATAATTTAGTTATGTTTGATGCAGGATATATCTGTAAAAAAATTTATAAAGCTGTTTATCTCGTCAGATTGATGGGACATTCTCAAGACCCTGTGGCGTATATTCATATTAAGGCCGGGCGGGAAGCTTTTGTTGAAGCGAATGAACTTTATGAGCAGTTTGCGAAAATTAAATGGAACACGTCGCTTTCGACTGCTGATTTGGAAATTTCGCTTGATGAAAGTCTTGCGGAAAATGCCCTGAAAATCGAATTTGTTGAAGATTTTTTTGATGATGAAACTGGACGGACAAATAAATATCCTGTTCACGAAGAAGATTCGGTTATTGTTTTTTAGTTGCCGTAAATCTGAATTTTTCGAGCCCTGTTTTTTTTGAGTATTGAGCGCAAGAAAAGCAGGGTTATTTTTTTGAAGAAAGTGATTTTCTAAACTGGTTTGTTTTTTATGCCGATTTTCTAAAAGGAATAGTTTAAATTTTTGGTTTTTCTGAAATTTTGTGGGGGGGGCGGATTTTGGAAAATTGCCTTTTTTTGAACTGGATTTGAAAAAATGAATAATGTTTTTTTTAAGAAAGATTTTTATTTGCAGTTTATTGACGGAAAAATTTGCGGTTTAGGCGGAATTAAAAAGTTTTTGAGCGTTGCAGTGTTTTTGCTTGCGGCAACTTTTTTTTGTGTGGCAACGGATTATAAATGGAACGGCGCTTCGAGCGGAAATTGGGGCGAGGCTAAAAACTGGAATGTTATTGACGAAAACGGGAACGAAAGCGCTTCAAGTGTTTGTCCAGGAGCTGGGGATTCTGTGAGATTTGATACAGAAGTTACAATCACTGATTCTGTAATCGCCGGAAAAATTGTTGCAGAAAAAGGTCTTGTTTTTGAATCTGATTTAAGCGCGGCGGAAATTGAAGTTAAAAATGGAAATTTATCTGTTGGCGGAAATGTTCTTGTAAATGCAGATGTGAAGATTGAGTGCTCTAAAGTTACTTTTGAAGGAAATCTAGTAAGCCGTTCGAAGGATTCAAAAAAAGAGTTTGTGTTTATAATTAACAAAAAAAGATGTTTCGATAACTGGCGACTGCGTTTTTAAGGGGACTGTTGGCTCGAAAGTAAGCGCTTCTAATAACGAAAAAATTAAGAATTTGTCAGTAAGCGGTTCTGTTACTGCTTTTGGCGATTTTTATACAAGCGGAACTTTAACTTTTAGTAAAGATGTGGTTTTGGCTGCGGACGATATTGTTTTTTCGGCAGAAAACAATATTTCGTTTAAAGGCGGCATAAAAGGAAGCGCGTCTGGAAACGGCACTGTTTATTTTGGTGGAACTACAGCAACGGCTTGCGAAATTGAACTTGACGGTTCCGTAATAGATGTGAACAATTTGGTTTTTAACGGAAATGCGGTTTTGAACTCAAGTGTTTCTGCGGCAAAAGACATTGTTTTTAATTCAAATGCAGTTTTGAACTCAAGTATTTCTGCGAAAAACGATATTCATTTTAATGGCAGTGAAGACAGCGTAAAAATCGGATGGTGGACGAATCTTTCTTCTGAGTCCGGCAGCATTTTTTTTGGAAGCGAAACTTCTCCTGTTAAGGTAAGCCTGTCTAATTCTTCTGGAACAATCAGCGTTAATACTAAAAATAGCGGAAAAACATTTTTTTACGGCGGCTTGAACGGAAATTTTGGACTTTATGTGAGCGGAAATGCAGAAATTTATGGAGACAATGTTTTTTCTGGAGAAGTAAACCTTGAAAATTGCAGCGAGTTGATTTTTAAGGGGGCAAATACTTTTGACAATCTTGTAATTGCAAAAAACTGCGGGAATTTAATTTTTATCGAAAAAAACAGTTTTAAAAATACTGTAAACCTTGAAAATTGCGGAATTGTTGAGTTTTACGGAAACAATACTTTTAGCAAAAAGTTTTTTATTAAGGCGGAAACTCTTGCATCAACTGTAAAATTTAAAAATGGTTCATATCAATCATTTTCTTCTATGGAGCTGAAAGGTTCAAGCTCTGAAAATACGGTTACTCTTTCTCTTTCTGTGTTGGATTCTTCTAGTGAAGAGAAGTGGTATGCGGTTTTTTCGGAAAATCCGGTTTCAGAAAACTTTAAATATTCAATAATCGATAAGTCTGTTTCTGTAGTTTCTGTCGGCTCATCGGAAGAAAAACTTCTCGGATTGATTCCTTCGGACAAAACTGTCAAAGATTCTGTGCCGGACAGCCCGACTTCTGAAACTTGGTTTTCGCACAAATATTTTTGGCTTGGAAAATCTGACTCAAACTGGGCAAATTCGTCAAACTGGGCTTACGACGAAGAGGGAAATTATTCGGCTTCTGTTTTTCCTTCGGTTGATGGCGGAAAAAGCGAAATTGTCGTTGCAAAGGGAAACTCTAGCTTAAGTTCTCCTTATATTTTGACGCTCGAAAAAGACGTTAACTTAAAAAGTCTTACTGTAAATAAAGACGCGGCAATTGATTTGCAAAATTTTAGTGTAACTTGCGCAGAAAATTTTACAAATAACGGAACTTTGCGGTTAAAGGGCGAAGGTCAGATAATTTCGGCAAAAATGATCAACGGTTCGGACAGCACTGTTGAATATTATGGAGATTTTTCGGATTTTGTTTGGAATGGAAGCGGCGCTGATTATTTTGAATACGAAAATTTAAAAATTACAGGCCGCGGTAAAACTTCACAGAAAATCAAGGTTTTAAAAGAAGTCTTTGTTGAAACGAGTGGAGATTTTAGTTTTGGAGCGGAGAATGTTTTTTTGGGCGCGGTGAATGTTGAAAACTGCGGAAATTTGGTTTTTGCTGAAAAAAATATTTTTTCTGATGAGGTGAATATAAAAAACTGCGGAGATTTAAGTTTTTTTGGTCAGAATGATTTTAATGGAACTGTCGCTTTGCTTAAGGTTGGAAATGCCGTGATAAACGGTGATTCTGACGGTTGTGTTCTTTCTGGCGGCGCAGAATGTAAAACTTTGAACGCGAAATGTCCTGTAAAATTGAATGGAGATGTGACGACGACGGAAACAAAAACTTTTGAAGAAATTGTTTGCGGTCAGTTTTATGAAAAATCCGTTTTTGCGGCTTCCGATGCTGTTTTGACGGACAAAAAAGCAGTTTATGTAAAAGGTGGCTTGAGTTCAGAGAATAAAAAATTAAAAATAGACGCCAGCGCATTTTGCAAAAGTTCCATTGACGGATTTTTAGAACTAGAAATAACAAAAACACTCGAAGTTGCAGGGAATGTCGGCAGCACAACGCCGCTCGGAGCAATCATTGTTTTAGAAAATGCAATTTTTTCGAGCGCAGAGCCTGTTCAAAAAGTTTTTTCTGTTGGAAATCAAAAATATTCTGGGAAGGTTACGGCTCGGTCTGGGCTTGAAATAAAGGCCGGGGCTGATGGCGCAAATGTTTCTGGCGTTGTATTTTCTGGTTTTGACGTTGCCGGCGCTCTTTCGTTGACTGCGGATTCTGCGGAACTTTTTTGTGCTGATTATATTTCTTCTGGCGAGCAAGTTTTTAATTGTGCTGGCGGAGTAAAAATCCTTTCGGAAAATACTGGAATTTCTGGAAACTGGCAGTGCAAAAATGGCAGAATTGAATTAAATGAAACTGCTTTGGTTTTAGATTTTTCGGACGGCTCGTTGGAAAATTCTTTTGAATTAAAGTCAGAACTCGAGGCTAAAGACGTTTTCTTTTATTCCGGCAAATTGACCGTTGCAAGCGGAAAAACTCTCAAAACTGGCAATTTTGCCGCTTTTGGAAAAAATTATTCTAAAAATGACTCTCGTTTTTCTGCGGAAGAAAATTCGCGGTTTGCATATTTTTGGGACGATACAGATTCATCAATTTTTAAATATAAAGAAAGCGGAAGCGGGGCGGAGCTTTCTGTAAACGGCGCAATTTTTGAAGTTTCAAAAAATTTTTACGCAAATGGACTTGATATAGAAGGTCTTGAATTAAAAATTCCGGACAATTCCGCATCAAATCCGCAGTTCAATTCAAGTTCCACTGTTACAAAAAATCAATGGGGAATTCCTTATGCGGTTGCATTCAATTCAAAAATAACGAAAACAACGGTCAAAGGCGGATGGCTTGCGGCAGGAGCGGATTCTCAAAATTGCGAGAACGGTTTGCAGAATTCAAATGTTCAGTTTGCCGTTCCAAAAATTAAAAAAGCATACTCGGTTTACGACGATGTAATTTTTGTTGAATTTGACTTGCCGCTTGAAAACTCGAATGGCGAAATTGCAGAAAATATTGCAGGACTCAAATATTCTAACGGTTCAGAAAATTTCGAAGGTGTTTATTCTGATTCTGATTGTGCAGAAAAATTGACGGCTGCAGACGGAGATGTGAGCAGTTTTTATTTAAAAGGTCAAAATTCATGGAATACAGATGCGACTGGAACTTTGGCGTGCAGTTCGGCTTTAAAATCTCTGGTTGATTCTACAGACCGAAAAGGCGTTCATAAAAATTTAACGACGGATTTGAGTTTTTTGGAAGGAATTTTTACTTCTGCTGACGGACACACAATGTGCGAAAATTACGGAGCTGGAAACAAAGATGGTTCTGTGCCAGAGCGGTATACTCTGACGGAAGACCGGGCAAGTCCTGTTTTGATTGCAGTTTACACTGGACAGGAGCTTCACACGAACGGAAAAGCCTCGGAGCAAAAGTCTTACGATTCTCACAATTTTATTGAATTTAGATATTCGGAAGCGGTGAACATTGCTTTTGACGATGGCACAATTTTACGGAGCGAAGGCGGAGATTCTAATATCCGTGCAACCGAAAATTTTGGCAAAACTACAGGAAGCGGAACTCATGACGAAAATGGCAACGGGCTTATCGTCAATGGTTTTGCTTCAATTGAAAACGGAAAATTGCTCGCTTTTTCGAAAGATGACTCAGATTCGCCTCATGCGCTTTACCGTCTTTTTAGCACAAAAGCCGGAGAAGAAGACAGCATTCAGACTCATCGCGTTCGTTTGAGCATTGCCGGGTGGACGAACGGAACTGTAAGTTTTACCGACAGTCTGAATCCTTCTTTTAACGGCGAATATCTTTATTGGCCGGGTTGCATTCAAAAAGCAGAAACCCCAACAGGAATTGTTCATTCTCTCGAAAATTCCGCAATAAGCGATCTTTTTGGCAACAGAATTGATTCAAAAGGTACGGAAACAAACCACAAGCTGCAGGTTTTGACAATAAATAACTATCCGTCAGACGGAGAAAAAGACGTTTCTAAAACTGACTCTCTTTACGGTGAATGGGACGTTCTTTGTCCTGTTGTTGCTCCAGTAATAAAGTCTGAAACTTCATGGAACAGCTGGGCTTTGGGAGAAGAACAGGATTCGTACGAAATTTTGGGAACTTCAAACACGGCTTCGGACACGACTTTAAAATTTATCGAAGTGCATTTTTTCGACAACGACAAAACTCAGGCTCAAAAATGGAATTCGTGGTGGCGGACAAGAAAAGGCTGGAACGAAGACGGAAAATTGCCAGAAAATCGTGGCGGTGCGCGTCCGGACGACAGTTTTGCAAATTCGAAAACTTTTGGCGGAATAAGGCTTTGCTCTCTTAAAAATGCAAATTCAAATTTCTCTTACAAAATAAAAAAATCTGACAATTCTGGAACCGAAGCCGAAACAGGAGAATTTTCGTTTGAAGGCGAAACCGACATTTCTCCTGTCGTTTACGGAAATATTTTTAAAGAACAGCATATAAAAACTCAAGCCGACGGACTTTATATTCGTCTTCCTTTGAAAGACAAAAAACTCGCTCTTCGGGCAACTTTTGAACTTTATTACGCTCCTCAAGACAGTTACATAACGGATCTTGCCGGCAATCTTCTTTCAGGTTCATACACGCAAAAAACAAAATTTACATCTCTCGATGTAACTCCTCCTTCAATTGTCATGACTCTTGCCCCGATTGGCGAAAATAAAATTTATGCGATTTTTTCAAAACAGCTGGCTTTTGGAAACGAAAACACATTCTTCAAAAATTTGAGCGAAGCGGAGTTGAACGAAGCATTGTCGCAGATTGCAGAAAGTTTTATTTTGGTAAAAAAAGGTTCTTCCGCAGGAAGTTCCGCCGAAGAAAACGCAATTACAAAAGCAGAATATGTTTCTTCTTCGGACGAATACACGGCGCTTTTGTTCACCCTCGAAAAAACAATAAATCTTTTAGACGTAGAAAACCTTTGGCTCAGAAATGTTGGTTATAATTCGCAAAAAGTTGAAGATGGACTTGGGCTTGCTGTCGCAGACACAAAAATCCACGACTTTTTAGGAAACTACATGACTGAAAATTCAGGACACGCTCTGAGCGATTTTGCAGTAAACGCGCTGGACGTTCTTTATGCCTATGCAGACTCAAAAGACAATGACGACTGGAACAAAAAAGGCATTTACGGCCAAAACCAGGCTTCTGTTTCTAGCGGCTACACTGTTCACGATTTTTCGGCGGAACAAGGAATTTACGATGCGCTTCTCGAACAGCGCGATATTACTCTCCAGATAAAAATAAACGGCGAAATGGAATCTGACAGAAGATTTTTACTCGTGCCTTCAAAAAAATCAGCCCTTTCTTCAGAAATGATAAGCGACAAAATAAACCTTTTGCTTGGAACAGACTGGCGGGTTTGGCTTCCAACTTCGCTAAAGGCAGTTGCAACTCAGCCGAATTCTTCTGTTATGAGCGAAAATTTTCCGGAAAGTGCGGACGGCGGCAACGGAATTTTGTGGAATTACACTCTCAAAAACGAAGATTACGATTTTAATAGCGGAGACGAGATTCAATTTTTGTTCAAATTTACAGACGCGGACGGAAACGACATTTTGCTCGACAACGACGCAGACGATTTTACAGGCGGTTCGGCAAATCCTTCTCCTCTTGTTCCTCTTTATGCGCTCAAAATGCCGCTTGAAAAAATAAATGCCGGCAATTTTTCATTTGTCGATTTGTGGTCGTTCAAGATAAAAAACATAAAGCAGCAGCGCGGTGGTGTTACAATTCTAAACAACGTGATAAACGTAAACGCGCGGGAGCAGACCGTGCTGGAGGTAAATGTGCCGGAAGGCGGAAATCTCAATGTTTTTGTCATGACTGTCGACGGAAACATTGTAAAACGCCTAAATCACGGACGCGTAGACTCCGGAACACATTATTACCGCTGGAACGGAACAAACAACGCCTCAAAACCAGTAGCGCGCGGACTTTATTTTGTGCGCGTTGTTGGTCCTGGAATTGACGAAACACGAAAAGTTTTGTGCGTAAAAGAATAAAAATAATAAAAATTTGGACGGCATTGAACTGTCAAACCGGTCTTTCGCAGTTCCGCTTTTCGCTCCATTAAAAAAGCGAATTATTTTCATAATCCGCTTTTTTAACGCTTCGCGCTGCTGCAGCCCGGCGTAAGTTTTTTTTACAAAAAGAACATTTTTGGCTTATAAAAAAACATTCCTTGACCTTAATTTTTTTATTGTTCATAATCTTACAAACATGGATTTAAATTTTCGAAAAAATATCCGCTTTAATGATTTTGGACGTGCCGAATGTACTGAGATTTCTCCTGTTGCAGGCGCTCTCGAAGATATTAGTTTGAGTGGCTGTAAAATTCATTATGACGCGCCTGTTTCAATCAATATGGAAAATGATTACGAAATTCATTTTCGGCTTTCTCGCGCTGGCAAAGATGCCCTAGTTTTAATGTGCCATCCGCAGTGGTTCAATCAAAAAGACGACGGTTCTTCCGAAGCTGGATTCCTTTTTCTTCATTCTTTGGATTCTGAAGCGTTGCAATCTTATATTTTGCAGCGTCAAAAAGAAGAAATGGTTGAAAAATTCGATGGAATAATGCCTCAAGGTGACACATGCCAGTTTGTATAACAAAATTAGAAGGAACTGCTTTTCTTGCGTTTCCTGAATGTAAAAATCTCCTTGCTTCTGAACTTTCCAGACGTTTTAATTATGGAAAAATTCTTTCTGCCGCGACAATTTCGGGTTCAACTTTTGCCAGCAAAAACTGCCAGTGGTTTGGCGATTTGCTTTATTGTCCTGATTTTTGCGTGGATTCCAGACCAGAAACTAAATCTGCAAAAAACGGAGATTTGCCGTATTGGGCGAGCGTTGCCCTGACAGAGCCGTTTTTGCTTCGTTTTGAATCAATAGGAGAAGCATCTCGCGCTCTAAAAGAAATTCAGAGGAATTGGGCGCCTTATCAGTATCAATTTTTTAGACGCGGAGCTTTAATTCAAGAAAAGCTTCCTTACATCAATTTAAAGGACAAGAATTTTTTTAAGGTTGATGAAGAAAACGGCGAAAAACATTTTTCTCTCGAAATCCCAAAGTCGCCGATGGGCCTTTACACTTTAATTGACGAAAAGACGATTTTTGCAGGAGCTGTAACTTCGAGCTCAATTCCTGCCGGACTTATAAATTTTGTAGAAGATCACGAAAATCCTCCGAGCCGTGCATATCTTAAAATCCAGGAAAGTCTGACACTGGCCCATCATTTTTTTGGAGCTGAGCTTCCCGGAAAAAACTCAAAATGCTTTGAAGCTGGCGCCTGTCCTGGCGGCTGGACTTGGGTTTTGCGCGGTCTTGGAGCGGACGTTTTTGCTGTTGACCGGGCCGAACTTGTTCCTTCACTTATGGAAGATTCCCACGTAAAATTTTTGGCACACGATGCTTTTACTTTAAAACCGGAAGAGGTTTGCGCAGAACTTGACTGTCAAAAACTTGATTGGGTTTTTAGCGATGTAATTTGCTATCCTGAGCGTCTTTTTGAATGGATAAGTCTTTGGCTGGAAAGCGGCCGCACAAAAAATATGATTTGCACGATAAAAATGCAAGGCGAAATCGACTGGGAGCTTGTAAAAAAGTTTGCCGATATTCCAAATAGCCGGGTTGTCCACCTTCATTACAATAAACACGAATTAACTTGGATTCATGTAGAAAAATAGCAGCCAGACTTCTTTGCCGCAACTCTCCTTTTAAAGGCCGAAAGTTGCAGTTTTTTTTAATGACAAAGTTTTGGTAATGCTAAATTTTTTCGAGATCGTATGGCGTGTCTTGGTAAACGTAATAGTTTAGCCAGTTGCTGAAAAATAAATGCGCTGTGCTTCTCCAAATGTTGTAAGGCTTTTGTTCAGGATTGTTTTTTGGAAAATAATTTAAAGGAATTTCTATCGGTAGTCCTTTGTTTTTGTCGCGCCAGTATTCTTTTGAAAGGGTTTCTGTGTCATATTCAAGATGTCCCATCATAAAGATCGAGCGGTTGTCTGAACTTTTGCAGAGAGTAATTTCGTTTTCCTGGTTTTCTGCTAAAACGGTCAAATCTTTTACTTTTAAGATTGAATTTCGGCTGACAGTTGTATGGCGGCTTGTCGGAACTGGAAAAATATCATCAAATCCGCGCAAGAGAGGGTCATTTTCTGTAACTTTGTGGTTTGGAATTATGCCAAATGCTTTTTTTTCGAGCTGAACTTTTTTTATGCCGTAATTATGATAAAGTCCTGCCTGCGCTCCCCAGCAGATGTAAAGCGTGCTGAAGACGTTCTTTTTTGCATAGTCCATGATGTCGCAAAGCTCATTCCAGTAATCGACATCTTCAAACGGCATTTGTTCGACAGGTGCGCCAGTAATTATAAGACCGTCGTACTTGTTTTTAAAAATGTCGCTCGACGGAATGTAGAATTTTTCAAGATGCTCTAAACTTACATGACTTGCAGCATGATTTTCCATTCTGACAAGCGAAATGTCTATTTGAAGAGGAGTGTTTCCCAAAAGCCGTAAAAGCTGTGTTTCTGTTGTTTCTTTTGTCGGCATTAAATTGACGATTGCTATTTTTAGAGGACGAATATCCTGTGCGGCGGCTCGGTTTTCCGTCATTACAAAGATATTTTCGTTTTCCAGCACTGTGCGTGCCGGCAAGTCGCTTTGAATTTTTATTGGCATAGCCTTAACTGTAGCAAAATTTTTAATATTATGCTATTGTGCTATTCTATTATGAATCTTTCCGGAAATCGCAAAGCCGCATTAAAAAAACTGAAAAATTTATTTTTCTCGTTAAAGTCTGATGTAAAATCGTTTAGAGCGAAATTTGATTCAGTTTTTACAAATTCAATCTTGCCAAACAACGTTGAATGTTCAGAACGTTCTTATGGCGGAGTTAGCTGCGATTTTTTTTTGCCGGAAATTTACATTACAAAACGGATAATTCTTTATATTCACGGCGGATGCTTTGTCGGCGGTTCAAAGCAGGCTTACCGTAATTTTGCCGCTTCTCTTGCTTCTGCTGCAAGCGCTCGTGCTGTTGTCCCGGAATTTCGGCTTGCTCCGACCCACGCTTATCCTGCTTCTCTCGAAGATGTTCAAAATGTTTTTAAGACGATTTATACTGAAGAGCTTGTTGCAAATTCACTTGAATACGATAATTCAAAAAATCCCGACGATTCAAAATCAGAAATAATTATAATGGCTGACGGTTCCGGCGCTTCGATTGCGCTTGGTCTTGTTTTGAGCCTTTCTGAAAAACTCCGCTCTTCGATTTCAAAAATCGTTCTTTTTAGTCCTTGGCTTGATCTTGGGGCTGATTCTAAAAAGTTTACAGAAAAAAAAGTTTGCGATGAGCTTTATACCGCAGAATCAATGTTCCGTGCCGCAGAAATGTACACTTTCCAAAATAACCGGAACATTCCTTTTGTTTCTCCGCTTCGCGCTACAGAAGAGCAGCTTCGTTTTTTTCCTCCTGTTTATATTCAAATGGGAGAAAATGAGTTTTTGCTTGATGACGCTGAACGAATGGAAAGAATTCTTCTTGAAGCAGGCGGAAAATGCACTTTGGATGTCTGGAAAAATATGCCGGCAATGTTTCAGCTTGCGGATGAATATTTTGAAGAATCGCATCTTGCCGTTGAAAAAATCGGACGGCTTTTTACAGTACAAAAAATTAAGGAAGGTTTATAACGATGGAATTGGTTTGCCCTGCTGGAAATATCGAAAAATTGTCTTATGCGTATAATTACGGAGCAGACACGGCTTACATTGGACTTAAAAAATTTTCATTGCGAGTAAAAGCCGACAATTTTTACGAAGACGAATACAACCGCGTAATTGAATTAAAAAAACGCTTTCCTGGAAAAAGACTTTTTTGCGCATTGAATATTGCTTTTCATAATCAGGACATAAAAGCTTTTTTGGACAACCTTGATTATTTTAAGCAGTATCCGATAGATGCATTTATCGTGCAAGATTTGGGAATGGTTGACATTTTGCAAAAGAATTTTCCAAAAGCACATCTTCATCTTTCAACTCAAGCCAGCTGCATGAATAAAGAAGCCGTAAAAATGTACAATAGAATCGGCTTTAAAAGAGTTGTTCTCGGACGCGAAACAAGTTTGAACGAAATTCGTGAAATCAAAGATGCAAATCCTGATGTTGAGCTTGAATGTTTTGCTCACGGCGCAATGTGTATTGCATATTCTGGGCGTTGTCTTATGAGCGCCTATCTTACAGGCCGCAGCGCGCAGTCGGGCTTTTGTTCGCAGTCCTGCCGCTGGGATTTTGACGTTGGCATTAAAAATCCTGAATTCCGCCTTTCTGACGGAAAAACTGTAAATCTTCTCGAAGCTGTCTCTTCTTTTTCTTGCGCAGATGGAACTCAGACAAAATTAACTCAGTCTCAGGCAAAAGCTCTTGCCCAGAGCGGAAACCTTGTTCTTCAGGAACATAAACGTCCGGGAGAATATTTTCCTGTTTTTGAAGGCGACGACTTTACAGCAGTTCTTTCTTCAAAAGACTTGTGCATGATTGATCATCTTGCTGATATGAAAAAGGCCGGAGTCGATGCAATCAAGGTTGAAGGACGAATGAAGTCGATTTATTACGTTTCGATGGTTACACGTGCTTACCGAAAAGCGCTCGATGCCCTCGAAGGAAAAATTTCTGCTGAAGAAGCGGCTCCTTTTATTTCAAGTTTAAAAGAAGTTCCTCACCGCGAAAGTACAACTGGTTTTTATTACAGCCGTGCTCATGCTGACGAGACTACAGTTGGAGCAAGCGACAGCCCTTATGATATGGCAGGTTCTATTATTGAAGAAATTACCGGAAGCGACTTGGAAAAAGTCTTTAAAAATGGCGAAGAACTCGAAAAAGCACGCCAGAAAGAACTTGAAGAAATGGATCCGCGCATGCGCTCCGCTGTAGAAAAAGACCTAGAAGAGCACCCGGAAAAAGTTGTTCACTCTGTTAAAAAAATTGACGGATACAGGCTTTATCTTTACGAGTCTCTCAACAAAACGGACAAAGGAACTGATTTGGAACTTGTAAGCCCGGATATTCTGTCAGAAAAACTGTGCGGAAACGACTACATTTTTGTAAATCCAAAAAACGGCACAATCCTTGACTGGGTAAATCCAGACCACGACTGTGCGATTTATACAAAAGCAAAAATTTCTGTTGGAACAATAATCCGCACAAAAAATCCGGATTTTGTTGAAGGCCAGATGCGTTATACAGGACGCTAAAAGTTTTGTAAAATTAAGCCCTGCCAGAGCATTATTAAAAAACTCGATGCAGGGGATTTTTTTGCAGATTTACACTTTTTTTTGAGGCAGTTCCCTTACAGCCCATGAAACATCGACCATTCTGTGCTCAATGTTTTCGATTCGCTGGAAGGTAAGACAGTCTGCCCTGTGAACCATGATTCCGTTGCGGGTGCTTGAGTATCCTACGATTACATCGCCCGGTTTTGGACGGCAGCAGCCTGCAAGTCTGTAGAATACGTTTTTCATTCCATCGACTTTTACTTCGCCAGTGTAACGTTCATCAATCTTTTTTTCTGCAAATTTCGGATTTACGGAACGTTTTTTCTTTTTTTCTTCCTGGATTGAGCGCGCTCTTTCGTTATTTGCCGCTAAATCTGCTGCTCTCTGAGCTTCTGCCGCCTTGTCCACAAAAGTAGGATCGTTTGTTACAAGCCAGCTGTGGATTCTGGAACGGGCTTTTGACGTGTGTACAGATTTTAACTGGCTTTCTGTTGGGTGAGCCTGCGGATTTGTAATAATTTCGATAATCTGTGTGTTTTTGAGCGGCTGTGTGAGAGGAATTATTTTTCCATCTGCCTTTGCGCCTACAATTTTTTCTCCAATTTTTGAATGTACGCAGTATGCAAAGTCAATTGCGTTGCTTCCAGCTGGAAGATGAATGACATCGCCTTTTGGAGTGAATACGAAAATTTCGTCAGAAAGCAGTTCTCCTTTTAATTCAGCAAAAAAACTTTCGTCCGAGAGTTTTTCATTTTTGAGAGTCTGCAATTGATTGAAAATTCCGAGATTGCTTATATCGACTTTGTCGTGATTTGTGCCTTTTTTGTAAAGCCAGTGGCTCGCAACACCGTGTTCTGCTTGTTCATGCATTTCTTTAGTACGGATTTGGATTTCGAGAGGCCGGCCTTCGCACATGACAGTTGTATGGAGCGACTGATAGCCGTTTGCCTTTGGCATGGCAATGTAATCTTTAAAACGTCCTTCCATTGGTTTCCATAGTCCGTGGACAATTCCAATCAAAGTGTAACATTCTGCATTTGTCTGGCAGATTACACGCAGTGCAAGAAGGTCGTAGAGCTGGGCTGCCGGAACGTTGCGTTTTTGCATTTTTTTGTAGATTGAATAAAAATGTTTTGCCCGGCTCGAAACCGTCACTTTTATTCCTGCTTTTTCAGAGGCCTTGTAGATTGATTGAACTGCTTTGTCGAGGTAAGAGGCGCGTTCTCCTTGTTTTTGATTTACAATCGCCTTAATTTGCTGAAAAACGTCCGGGTTTGAATATTTTAGGCTTAAATCTTCAAGCTCGTTTTTCATAGTTTGCATACCAAGACGGTCGGCAAGCGGTGCCCAAATGTCGATTACCTCAGCCGCAACAAGGCGCTGTTTTTTTTCTTCGATAGATTTTAGGTGGCGCATGCGGTCAAGACGGTCGGCAAGTTTTACGAGGATTACGCGAACATCGTCAATCATTGCAAAGAGCATTTTTCGGATATTGTCCGCTTGCTGGATTGAGCTTGCATTGATTTTCATGCCAGTGATTCTTGAAGTGTCATAAACAATTCTTTCGATGACTGTTCCGAATTTGTCTTCGACTTCTTTTGTTGTTATGTCTGGAATTTCAAAAATTGAATGCAAAAGACCGCAGACAATACATTC
>ERZ808286.1046-NODE-1046-length-14948-cov-3.542067_pt1 | contig 14948 bp, 15 predicted proteins | sample MGYA00521276_ERZ808286 | MGnify/ENA primary metagenome ERZ808286 (study PRJEB31516, sample SAMN03275607) | gut metagenome | biome: mammalia-associated habitat; material: feces | host: Papio cynocephalus | place: Kenya | collected 2012-08-01 ... | reverse complement strand
TCGTTGTCAGCATGACCTTTCACTTTGTGCCAAACAACTTTGTGAGTTCTTGTAAGTTCAATAAGCTCCTGCCATAGATCAACATTTGCAACTTCCTTCTTCCCTTTGGTCATCCAGTTGTGAGTCGTCCAATATGAAATCCAGTCTTCTAAAAAGGCATTTACAACATAAGCTGAGTCGCTATAAACATCAACTTCTGATGGCTTTTTAAGAGCTTTTAAGCCGCTAATAACGCCAAGGAGTTCCATTCTGTTATTTGTCGTTTCAGCGTCACCTCCGCTAATAATCTTTTCCTTGCCATTGTATCTTAAAATTGCACAATATCCGCCAGCACCAGGATTGCCTGAGCAAGCTCCGTCTGTGTATAGAACTATTTTGTTGTCATCAACTTCTTCTTCCTCAATCTGAAGATGTTTTTGTACTTCTGTTAGGTCTGTATCATCGATTGGAAGATGCCAAAGTCCCATGCAGTCGCCATTTTTTCTTGGGATCAAGTGGATATGCAGGTGATGAACAGATTGTCCAGCACTTTCTCCGTTGTTAATGATAATATTAAATCCATCATATCCGCAATTCTTTATGTAGTGATCTCCAATTTTTTTGACCACATTCATACACTTTTGCAGTGTTGCAGCATCAGTTTCCATAAGGCAACTTGAATGTTTTTTGGGAACAATCAAAGTGTGACCATAGGCTTCTTTTGCGATATCCAAAAAAGCAAGGCAATCGCTGTCTTCATAGATTTTATAACAAGGGATTTCACCTTTAATTATCTTACAAAAAATACAATCCATATTCCCTTCTTTTAGTTGTATAAATAAAGAATTCCGAGCGTTCCTGGTCCGCAGTGGCTTGTTATAACGCTGCCCGCTGTCTGCTCAATAACCTCGTCAAAAACGCCAAGCGATTTTACATATTCAAATATAAATTTCGAAATTTCCTCATCCATTTCTGTATGTGTCACGAAACATATGTCTTTCTTCACATTTGGATATTTAGCTAAAGTTGAATCAACATATTTTTTAAGTACTTGTTTAAGGCCTCCCATGTCTTTGCCAGTATTAATAATCTTTCCGTCAATGAGCTGCAACTTAGGTTTAATTTTAAGAAGTGCGCCTATTGAGAATGAGAACTTTGAGCATCTTCCGCCCTTGTAGAGATAATCCAGCTTATCAACCACAAATGAAGCTTGATCCTTCTCTCTTTGAGCTTCGATTTTTGAAACAATTTCTTCAGCGTTATAGCCCTTTTCGACCATTTTTGCTGCTTCAATTACAAGAAGGCCGATTCCAGAAGACAAACTCTTGCTGTCGACAACAAAAATTTTTTCTTCCCCAATTTCTTGGCTTGCCATTCTAGCATTATTAAATGAGCTGGATAGCTCACTGCTAAGCCCGATGTATACAACTTTGTCATCTTCTTCCTTCAAAAGACCTTTGAAGAAATCAATATAATCCTCAATGCTTCTTGCTGCTGTTTTAGGAAGAATTTTATTTTCCTTAACAAAGTTAAAAATTTTGCTTTCAGTTATGTCTACGCCGTTATCCAAAAAATCATTTTCTCCAAGAGTAACAATCAATGGGATAACGTTTATTTTATGTTTTTCCAATAGATCTTTTGATAAATCTGCTGTTGAATCCGTCGCAATTCTAATCATTTTTCACCTCAATAAACTATTTTTCTATATAAAATATTCCTAATGTCCCTGGTCCGCAGTGACTTGTTATAACACTGCCCGCTTTTGTTCTGTAAATCTTTCTAAATACATTTTTATTATTTAGATATTCGTATAATTCATCGTTTATTGCATCATTTTTAATTGTGTTTGCCAAAAAGCACACCCCGTCGTCCATACAAGGATGTTTTTTTAGCATATCGTCGATAAATTTCTTGTAAACCATCTTCATAGGCCCCATATCTTTGCCTGTATTGACAATTTTCCCGTCCAGCACCTCGAGTTTTGGTCTTATAGCAAGCAAAGAACCTACAGAAAATGAGAACTTTGAACATCTTCCGCCCTTAAAGAGATAATCCAGTTTCTCTACAACAAAAGATGTTTGAACTTTGTCAACCAGTTTTTCTATATAGCTTGTGATTGTTTTAGCATCAGCTCCACTCTCTGCCATTTCACAGGCAGCCAAAACGAGGATGCCAATTCCGTTGCAAAGAGATTTACTATCTATAACAAAAACTTTATCCTCGCCAATTTCATCTGCAGCAAGCATAGCATTTCTGTATGAACTAGAAATTTCTGCTCCAAGTCCAATATGAATAACGACATCAGCCTCTTTTAGCGCATTGTTAAAAAAATCTACATATTCAGCTATACTTCTCGCTGCGGTCTTTGGTAAAATGTTTGTTTCCTTAACAAATTCGAAGATTTTTTCTTCTCCAATGTTAACTCCATCTAGATATTCTTCATCCCCTAGCATAACGTATAATGGAAGGACTTTAATATTGTGCTTTTCAAGCAATTCTTTTGGAAGATCGCTTGTTGAATCTGTTGTAACTCGTATCATAGTTCTCCTCTATCCGTTAACATTGTACTAAACAACGCTCAAAAAGTCAAATATTTCTCATTATTTTTTTATAGGAAGATTTTGACAAAAAATGATTATTTTGCATTTGGAGGATAATTAAAACAACGAATATTTAAATTTTAGCTTGACTTAATTATGCAACTTAGTTATAATAAACTTAAGTAATCATCTTAAATAAAAAGATGAAGAAGGAGAAAAAAATGACACTTTATAAAGATGTAGCATTCGAAGCTCATGAGCGTTGGCGATTAACACGTCTAAAAGCAGATGGAACTTATGATCCTCGTTGGAAAACTATCAAAGATCAAAAGTTTATTGAAAATCTAAATGGGAAAGAATTGCCTTCTTATATTAGAAAAAACGAAAAAGGATATGAAATTGATATTGCAAATGCATCATATAATCAATTGAGTCCAGACTGGCAAAAAGAAAACGATGAAGGTGCTAAAGTAGCTGCAGATATTGTTTTAGGAGGAAAAATTCTCACTGAAGACGAAATTGGAGACATTATCCACAATGCTTGGCTTGAAAGAAATTCTTGGGCAAAAGACGGACCTCTTGGAGTCCCTTATTCTGAACTCGAAAAGGATGAACAAGAAAAGGATCTGGAATTTTACTATATTGCTTTAACGATGAATAACGCTACTCTCATGGAAAGCACTAGTAAAAAACTTTTAGGAGCAATAGAAGATTTAGAACGATATAAAAAATTAAACTTAAATGTTGTAATTGACTGGAACGGTCAAAATTTATATTCAGAATTTGATACAATCGATACTTGTTATTTAAAAGTACTTGATATGACATATGATCAATGGAGGGCATTGAAAGCAAAAGTTAATTCAAAAATGGAGAAAGAAACCCTTAAACCAAAGTCTAAAATCCCAGAATACAGAAAAAGAGGAGAAGCGTTAATTTATCCTGAAAGATTGACCAATTGGAATAATTGTATGGATAATGCCGACGCTGATGGTCCCTACTCTGTAGATATAGTAGTTAACGCAGTAGAAGTCATGGAAGCTCTAGATCAAGGTAAAACAATAGAAGAAGCAACCGAAATTGCTGAAAACGGAAATCACTCTGGCTATAGTTGGAGTAGGATGATGAATGTGGTGACACGTTTTTCAAAACGAGGCCCTGCTTTCTATAGAGCAAATCATGAGATAATTGATCCTAAATCAGAAAAAATATTACAAGAAATAGAGGCTGAAAATCGCTCATTTGCAGAAGCTGAAAAATCAAATCTTACAAGAAATAAGAAATAACAAATGAAAATAAAAAAACACGGGCTTCCCGTGTTTTTATTTAGCCGTTGTTTCAGCTGTAATGATATGAAAATTCCAGTGCTCGCACATCTAGATCACAAACCTGTTGGCTTTTCTTCGATTTTATAATTAATGATATTAGCTTTCAGCTAATGATATTAACCTTTGGTTAATGATATTACTCGTTTCACTCGTAATGATATGAAATTAAACCTCAACTTTTGCGCAGCAAAAATTTCATTGCGTAAGCAATATCATTCGTGTCAACGAATTTCATTGAACCGCAAGGTTCAATTTCATTGCAAAAGAAAAAAGGACATGAAAGTCCTTTTATCTTTGCTTGGCGGAGCGCACAGGATTCGGTGCAGTGATCGTGTGCTTGCACATCTAGATCACAAACCTGTTGGCTTTTCTTCGTAGGCTTTGAACCGACTGCGAAAGCAGGTTCGCCAGACGAATGTCTGGAGCTTGCCCCCTCGGCAAGCAAATCCTGTGCTAAAAATGTTATGAATAAAAAAAATGGCGGAGCGCACAGGATTCGAACCTGCGGTGCCTTTCAGCACACTCGCTTTCCAAGCGGGCACAATAGACCACTCTGACAACGCTCCACGTACTGATATAATATCAAACTGAAACTCAATTGTCAATTAAATAAAAATATTTCTTTAAAACAGAGTCTATTCCCCTTATTCTGTTTTCTTGCATATCTAAGTTTTATAAAAAAACTCAGTCTGTCGACTGAATCTTTTTTAGAAAATTACAACTGCAAAAGCTATCAAAAGTATAAGATGTGTAAGTGAAAATTTAAATTCTTTCTTTTGAATGAACTTTACAACCTCCAAAACTAAAGCTGTTGTTGCAAGTGCATACCCTATAAACATGAAAGCTCCAGCTGCTTTGAGTGTTGCGTTAACAGTAGCTACAATTGGCAAGAACTGATATAAAAGTCCCATTACAATGGCGCCAAGTCCTAAAAATATTGGCAATAGGCACATTAACTTTGATTTATCACAGCAACATTTTTTATCTTCTGCGCAATTGCACTTTTTGTCATCTTTGCAGCATTCGCACTTCTCTTCTGCTGTATCTTCAACTACGATTTCCTTTTCTTCCATAGCATCCTCCCTATAAATTAATTTTATTACATGCAAGAAAAAATGTCAACAATTCTAACCTATGTATCGATTAAAACCGAACTTCTTGGATATATTATTTATATGAATATTGGCTTTGTTGGGATAATATTAAATGACAAAAAAGGGATTCGAATGAACTCTTGCATTTTACGTACTGCAACAGAACAGAATTTACGCGTCATTATTGAGAAAAATCTTCAAACGCTGGATAAAATCTTAGATTATCTAATCGAAAACAACATTCATCTGTTTAGAATAACCTCAGGGATTATTCCCTTCGCTTCGCATCCTGTAAATAAGATAAAATGGTGGGAAGATTACAAGGATAAGTTCAAAGAGCTAGGCAAAAAAGCAAGAAAGAATGACATAAGGCTGTCAATGCACCCTGGACAATACACAACGCTTAGCTCAATGAGTGGCGATTTAACAGAAAGGTCCGTTCTAGAACTCCAATATCACACCACTGTTTTAGATGCTCTAGGAATGCCGTCATGTTGCAAAGTTATTCTCCATATAGGCGGCACATATGGTGATAAAGCAAGTACTATGGAGAGATTTATTTCGAACTACAAAAAGCTCCCTAAAAACATAAAAAACAGGCTTGTAATTGAGAACGATGACAAGTGCTACACGACGGAAGATGTACTATATATATCAAGTAAAACTGGCTGTCCTGTTATTTTTGACTATTTGCATTTTTTGATTAATCACGAAAGCACTGATACAGCAAAGATGCTTGAGGCAAGCAGAAAAACTTGGAAGAAAAAAGATGGCGTTCAAAAAATACACTATTCGCAGCAGGCGGAGGGAAAGAAACTCGGCTCACATTCTCAAACGATAAATCCTGAGGTGTTTTACGAGCTCGCAAAGATTCTTCCAGAAGATATAGACGTCATGTTTGAGGTCAAGGACAAGAATATTTCTGTTTTAAATTGGTTCAATTTTTTAAAACAAAAAAAGGGCTAAGTCGCCCTATTTATTGAAAGATTTGTCAATCACTCCTCCGCCAAGGCAAAGGCCTTCTTCGTTATATAAAACAACGTATTGCCCAGGAGTTATTGCTCTTTGTGGCTCTGCAAAGTCCACTCTAATTTCCTTATCAGACAAAAGAGTTACTTTAACCTTCTGATCTGGCTGTCTATATCTAAACTTTGCAAGACACTCAAACTCTTTTTCCTTTGGAACTTCAGGAATGAAATTCATTTCACTTGCATAAAGTCCGTCAGAGAAAAGTTCTTTTCCTTCTCCTTGAGAGACATACAAAATATTATGCTCCAAGTCTTTTTTTATTACAAACCAGCGCTGTCCGTCGCCGTCCTTACGTCCTCCGATATTGAGCCCACGTCTTTGTCCTAAAGTATAGTACATAAGTCCGTCATGGCGACCAACTACAACGTTATCTTCTAGTCTTCTGATCTCTCCCGGTTGAGCTGGAAGGAAATCCTTTAGAAAGTTCTTAAAATTACGCTCCCCGATAAAGCAGATTCCTGTTGAATCCTTCTTTTCCGCAGTTGAAAGCTCCAATTTTTTAGCAATTTCCCTAACTGTTGGCTTATCTATGTTCTGCAGAGGGAAAATAACACTCGAGAGCTGATCTTGTGACAACTGATTTAAGAAATATGACTGATCTTTATTTAAATCGTCAGCTTTTGCAAGATAGTATTTTCCGTCTCTAACAATTTTCTTACAATAATGCCCTGTGGCTATCGCATCAGCGCCCAAAGCTCTTGCTTTTTCAAGGAAAGGCCCAAACTTGATTTCTCTATTACATAAAACATCCGGATTTGGAGTTCTACCCTTTGCATATTCTTCTAAAAAGTGCTTAAACACTCTGTCATAATATTCCTTAGCGTAGTTAACTGAGAAATATGGAATACCTATTTTGTTGCACACTCTCTTGACGTCTTCATAATCAGCTTCAGCTGTGCATGTTCCGTCTCTCTCTTCCCAATTCACCATGAAAAGCCCGATTACTTCATGTCCTTGCTCTTTTAAGAGATATGCTGCAACAGAAGAATCAACTCCCCCGCTTATTCCTACAACAATTCTCATTCTTTCACCTCTTGAACTTCTTCTTTCACGACCTCAGCCTCTTCGCTCTTTTCTATTTCTGTGTTTTTAACTTCTTCGGTTTCAGTTATCTTAGGCTCAGTTTCGCTTCTTTTATCTTCCAATTTCTTTTTCTTTGCAAGCTGTTTAATCTCTTGTTTTAAAGCCTTTTCTTCCTGTTTTTGCCTTACGTATTCCTCGTTTTCCTCGTCAGAAAGGATAGATACTGGAATTTTAAATGAGTTAAAGCACACTCTTCTTATGTCATTAAGCCAAATTAATGTGTAAACACCTGTGATAGGTCCAAAAATTGAGAAGAATTGTCCGCTCCAAACTGTCAAGAAATATGAGTTGAAGATAACCCCCATAAACAGCACAGCAAAGAAATAACATAGCCAAACGAGGCCTATTTTCCAGCGTCCTACATAAAAATAATGTCCTCCAAACAGTCCAAGGAAGATTGTCATTAAAATTAGCTTCCACTTTTTAACATCTTGAGGGCATTTTTTTACATAAATGACCTGCTCTTTTTGATGTCTTGCAAGACGCACTTTTCCTGCTTTGTTTGTAGCTTCATCAAGGCGTGCAAAAAGAAGCCCACAATCATCACATTTTGCTTGTGAAATTAGGCATTCGTTTCCGCATCTAGGACATTTCTTTGTCTTTCTTCCTCTTAACTTCATAGGTTCATTTTACAACAACTACTGCTATTAAGTCAACTTATTTTAATATTTTAAAGCTCAACTTCCTTTAATTTCTCGTTTGCCTTGTTGAAATAGATATAAGAAGGCTTGTCGTTTGGAAGATATTTAAGAACTTCTTGGAAGGTCTGAAGTGCGACCTTAAATTGCCCGTCATTATAACTTCTAACACCGTTTTCAAACTTGTTTTTGAGCCTTACAAGCTTGTCTTTCTCGTCTTTTGGATAAATCTCTAAGCTCTCAAAGAGTGGCAAAGCTGTTTCTTCTCCATCAAGAGTTAGCGAGCCAATATATCTATAGTGTAAATTGTATTTTTCTGGGATCTCGTTTAGAGTCTGCTTTGAAAAGACAATCTTTGTTCCCATGAACTTGTTTATGTCTTCAATCTTAGATGCAAGATTCACGACATCGGAGATAATAGTTGGCGCTTTTCGCTCTTCCTCCCCAACGATTCCGAAGACGATATCGCCAGTGTTAATGGAAATCTTTGTGTCGACGTTCGGCAAATCTTTTTGCGACTTGTTTTTCACCTCAATTGCACGAATGATCGCATGTGCACAGTCTATAGCTCTTTCCGCGCGAGGAAAAACTGCTAGTATCCCGTCTCCAAGATACTTGTCGACAAAGCCGTCATGTTTTCTGACAAGTGGCGAAATTATATTCAAATATGAATTAATAAAGTTAAAATTTTCTTCTAGACTCAGCGTTGTGCTAACGCTCGTTGAACTAAGTAGGTCGCAGAACAGCGTCGTTGCTCTCTTTTGTACTTGATTTCCAAGCTCAAGTTCGCTGATACTCCCCTTTCCAAGGAATTTTAAGAACTGCTTTGGAATAAATTTCTGCGCTTCAAGGTCAGCCTGCTTCACTCTGTTTTCTTTTTCTTTATAGTTATAATTAATTCTCTCGAGTGAGTCTTCTATTTTATGGAACTGCTTTGTTTTCCCGATTGTGATTGCTCCCTCTGTTATTCTTCCGTCCCCAAGTTTTGATGTCACTCTCTCAATCTTTTGAATTGGCCTGCAGACGTATGAGAAAAGCACGAAACTTATGAGGATGTAGATAAGAGTTAGAAGAATAGCCCATAAAATGGAGTTATATTTGTTCTCAGCTGAAATATTAAGAATTGCTCGAACAGCAATTGCAGTTTGCTTTGGAAGTGTTCCAAAATCTGCTAGAAGATAGATCCCAACTCCATAAAGAACAGTCATTGGTGTAATCGAGAAAAACAGCACTTTTGATAACTTTAAAATTCGCAAAAATCTAATGTAGCATATTGTTCCAAAAATTATGCTCACGCCCATGAAACATAGTCCAATAATTGCCGGCGTTCCAAACGAAAAAGTGAAACCTTTATCTGTCGCTTTTATTCCTTCAAAAATATACTTGGAAAGCACTGCTCCAGGCACGAAACAAACTATGTATATTGCTAGAAAAATTTTCGTCGATAATCTCATATCTTTATTGTGCAGAAAAAATAAAAATGTATTCAAAATTTTTTAAATTTGAAATAACCCAATTGAATAGAATTGTTGCATTTAAACATAATAACAATGGAGGATCAAAATGGAAAAAAATATTACAAACTATTTGAATGCAATCTATCAAAATTCAAAGACAGCATTAAGCTCAATTGACGGGATTTTGACAAAAATTGAATGTAAGGATTTGCGTGATGAAATTCTAAAGGAAGAGAAAAGATACAAGGAAGTTGCAGAGGAATGTGAGGCCTTTGCAAGTAAAAATGGTATCGACGGAATAAAGGATAACAACTGGTTCGAAAAGGCAAGACTCTGGACTTCAATCAACGTTGGAACGCTCACAGATAAGTCAAACAGAAAAATCGCTGAGATGATGTTATTTGGAACGTTTATGGGCGTTATAACGTGTATCAAAGACGAGTTTGATCACAAGGACTTATCACCTGAGCTTGATGCAATTATAACTAAGTTGAAAGATATTGAAAGAGAAAGCATTACATCTCTAATTCCATATCTAGAAAAATAAAATCTCAAACATTAATTCCCATTCCAAGTAGGAAAATTGATAAGGATTCTGTAACTAAACTTATAAGCAAGAATATAATTGAGAAGTTAAAATAAATATTCTTCTGATCAATTTCTTGCGATGTATTTATTATTTGTTTTGATAAATTTAAATCATAATTATCCGGCTTATAATTCTTTAAATCCGGATAATTTTTTATTATTTCTTCTATATAATTTTTTTCGTTAATTTTCGACACATCTTTATAGTAAAATAAATCTATTTTTTCGCATAATTTTTGGTATTCTTTTGTTTTATTTTTCCTAAGCAAGACGGCAAGGAAGCCATATACAACAGATATTAAAGAAAAAATAATTGAAATCGCTGAAAGCCCCGTAATTAAAGGCGGAGAATTATTTAAATAAGATGCAGAAAAAACAGTCAAAGCCGTTGGAAGAGTTATTATAATTGTAAATTTTGACTCAATATATTTTAATTTATTTGAAAATAATTCATATGAATATTTTAATATATCTTTCATAGATAAAATATTGACAAAAATATATATTATTTTTCATTTTTTTAATATATTTTTTTGTATTATTTTGTCGAATTTTTTTTCTTAATTATTTCATTAATATTACTATCTAATGGATATATCATGCTAAGCTTCATAATGTAGTCTTCTGTGATAATCTTGTTGTTGTTTTTAAGCAAGAAGATTGTTCTTCTGCGAGGCTCAATCTGTCTTACTATGTCAATGAGTCTTGTTCCTAAGTTTACATTTTTGATAACTACTCTTCCGAAGTTTTTGTCACACTTTTTGACAAGTCCAACAAGTTCATACCTGTTTTCGCTCTCAATTTCAAGAAGCCCGCTAAGAAGAAAAAAGCTCATTAAAATAAACGTTGGATTGTAGTCTGTGAGGCAAGAAATTATAAAGCAAAGGATGAAAAATATAACGAAAAATATATTCAAAATTTTCAAAAATTTAAGTGAATTTTTTCGGTCAAACTTCCCATTTATTAGTCCTAGAAGTATCCTTCCCCCGTCAAGCGGATATGCTGGCAAAAGGTTGATAAGAGCAAGTACAGTGCTTTCGAAAACAAGTTCTGATGAGATCGAATAGAGCGAAGGAAAAAGCCACCAAAGGCAAACAGTAAGCACTGAAAAAAATATGTTAAAAAGAGGGCCTGCGAAAGCAATTAGAACTTCATCCCTACTCTCAAAAAGTTGCTCACTGTAGTTAAGCTCAGCACCAAATGGTAGCAGTCTAAATTTACTTAGTTTATATCCCAACTTTTTTGCAAAGATATAGTGCCCAAACTCATGAATTATGAGAACTAAAATGAAGGAGAAAAATGATAAAATCCTTCCGCTTATTATAAACCAAATAAGCAGCAGAATAAAGATCGGATGAATGGCACTTTTGTTAAGCAAAAACCTTGTCCTATCTAAGAATTTTTTCATTAAAAATCCCCACTACTTTATCATCAAAAATAAAAAAAGCGCAAGCCCCAAAAGTAGTAAAAATACTATCATAAATTTCAAAACAAAGCAGTAATTTAATCTGTATTTTTTACTAAAAGGATTATGCGTTTTTTGTTTCTGATTTTTGCTTAACATACAATAATTTATGCTTGCAAGTTAGATTTTATTATTCTTCACTATCATCAACTTTTTCAATAAAGTCTTCGTTTTTTAAGAACTCTGGCACTTCTTCTTCATCAAAGTTAATATCGTCAGTATTTTTGAATAATGTATCTGATTTATTTGAGTCTTCCTCGTCACGGATTAGCTTAATTCTTTCGATAAGCTCATCATAGTCTGGAAGATCTTTTACATCGCTAATATTAAATCTCTTAAGGAAATTTTCTGTTGTTCCGAACATAAGTGGTCTTCCTACAGCGTCTTTTCTTCCCACAATTTCGATCATATCTTGGTCGATAAGTGCCTGAACAGCGTAGTCTGAGTTAACTCTTCTGACATCTTCAATTTCCAGCTTTGTAATTGGCTGCTTGTATGCAATAATTGCGAGAGTTTCAAGAGCCGCTCTTGTCAAAGACTTCTCTCTTACAGGACTGAGTGTATCGGAAATCTGCGTTGCGTAGTTTGGATTTGACGTGAGCTGCACTTTGTCTTTGTATGTAATAATGTGTATTCCGTTATCTCCCGAATATTCCTTTTTTAGTTCGCTCAAAACGTATTCAATTTTGCTTTCTGGAACGTCGAGTTTTTCAGCTAAAAGAGATTTTTCAACGCCCTCACCTGCAACAAAGAGAATGGCTTTTACGACCTCTTTAAGATTAATTTCTGTATCTATTGTACTCATTCTTTCACCTCATTTGAAATAATATGTATCTGCTCAAAGTTTGAAGTCTGTTCTACTCTCACTACTTGTAATTTAAGTAAATCTAATAATGCAAGAAAGACGTTAATCATCTCACTCTTCGTCATATCTGGAGTAAATAAGTCTTCAAATACATAGTTTTTGTGATCTCTTGAATAATTTCTGATTGAAACGACCTTCTCTGCCACAGTAAATCTGTCTTTTATAATCTTCTTTGGCTCAGGTTTCTCATCTTTTCTAAGTTTTTCCTTAGCTAAAAGATTAGCAAATGCGTCAAGCAGTTTATCTAGAACCATATCTTTGACGATAATCTTAACTTTTTCTGTCTCTTCACCCGGTTTTCTATAGAATTTGTTAATATCTTCAATTTCTTTCAAGTCCTGTCCTACTTGTTTGAAAAGCTCATATTCTTTCAATCTTCTTAAAAGTAGTGCTTCGCTGTCTTCCTCTTCAACTTCGTCATTTTCTACTTCGACTGGAAGCAAATGCTTTGATTTAATCTCCAAAAGCGTTGCTGCGACAGTTATAAACTCGCTTGCTCTGTCCATATCTATTTCGGAAAGGTCTTTCATGTATTCCATGTACTGCTCAGTTATTTCAGATAGCTTGACATCCATGATATCCATTTTTGCACCCTTAATGAGATGCAACAAAAGATCAAGAGGGCCTTCAAAGTTCTCTAGTTTAAATCTATATGTGTTGTCAAGGAAGTTTAATTGCTCTGTTTCCTTCCCTTCTTTTGTTTCTTCTTCTGTCATCAGAAAAGCCCCCAAAATAGTTGTAATAGCGTCGTCATTCCACCAATAACTGCTCCATAGAGCATATCAAAAAGAGGCGAAATAACAAAAATTAACATGATTAGTGATCCATATCTGACCATAAATTGAACAAATTTATTGTCCGGCTTCATAAATGTTGCAATGAAGTTGAATCCGTCAAGCGGATAAATTGGAATTAAATTGAATATCGCAAGAGATAAATTGATTATCGTGCAGAACATAAGTAGATAAGCTACAAATGTGCAGAACATATTTCCTATTGCAAGTAGTTTTCCAAAAAAGAAATAGTAAAATCCGCTAAAGAAAATTGCAAGGACTAAATTAGTTAGAATTCCTATTATGGAAACCCATCTTCTTCCCCTGTTATAGTTTCTGAAATTCAATGGATTCACTGGAACTGGCTTTGCCCACCCGAATCCAACTAAAAGAAAGCATAGCACTCCCCACGTATCAAAGTGATTAACAGGATTGAGTGACAATCTTTTCATTAACTTTGGAGTTGGATCGCCAAACTTGTATGCCATTAAAGCATGTGAATATTCATGCGCAGTTATGGCAAAAGTAATGGCTATAACATACGCAAGCAAAAAGGCAACCAAATCCCATCCAGATAACCCTAACGTAAAAATATAGTAAATCATTGCTCTATAATTATATCAAAAAAATATATATTTTCAAACAAAAAAACCAGTGTATTTAGAAAATATACTAGTTTTTTGTCTTTTAATTTATACTTTTTACCACTTCTCTGCGATTTTGTGAACTGTGTCAAGATAGGACATCTTATCAATATTGTTTTTCGAGATGATATCTATTTCTTTGACAACCTCGCCATTTTTAAGGACTTGTATCCTTCCTACGGTGTTGTTAGCTTTAACACCTGCCCTAATCTTTTCTGGAAGATCCTTCTTAATCTCAAAGTCAGAGTTATCCCCTTTCTTTACAATCGTGGCATAATCTTCTCTTGCATATAGGTCTGCATTTTGAACCTTTCCTTTTGTTACAGGAAGATTAGCGACAATCTCGCTGCTATTTACAATTTTCTTAATCTCAAAGTTTGCAAAGCCGTAGTTAAATAGCTCTGAGCACTCTCCGAATCTTGTCTTGCTGTTTGGAGCTCCAACAATAACAGAGATTAGTCTTAGGTCATCTCTCTTAGCTGAAGCTGAAAGGCAGCAGCCTGCTTCATTTGTAGATCCGGTCTTTCCTCCGTCGCATCCCTTGTAATATTTAACTAATCTATTTGTGTTAACAAGTTCTGTCACTCTTCCTGATGGATGAATAAGCTTGTCCATCCAAATTGTGCTATAGTTGTGATATAAATCATATTTCACAACTTCGCTCATAAGAACCGCCGAGTCATATGCGGAAGAATATTGTTCTGGAGCTGGAAGTCCTGTGCAGTTTACATAGTTCGTGTCGTTCATTCCAAGCTCATTTGCTCTCTTGTTCATCTGTTTTACAAAGTTACTTTCACTTCCTGAAATATATTCTGCAAGTGCCACACTTCCATCATTAGCCGATGCCATAATTACGCTCTTAAATAGGTCTTCAAGTTTATATTCTTCAAAAGGATCAATGAAAACCTGTGATCCGCCCATCCCAGATGCCTTTTCCGATGTCAAAACTTTGTCCTCAAGTGAAATCCTATCTTCTTCGATGTTCTCTAAAGTGAGAAGAATGGTCATCATCTTGACCATACTCGCAACTGGAAGATGTTCATGTGAATTTTTTTCATAAAGAATTGTCTTTGTGTCGCTATCCATAAGCATGGCTGACTTGGACGATAAATCAACATCCGCTTTTGAGATTTCGACCTTCATTGGAACGCAGCAAAAGACTGAAATTATTGCTAACATTATCAATCCGAAAATAGATACTTTTTTCATTTTTAAACCTCTCTTGTATCTAGTTTCTTCAAAATGATATTTTTTATGCGACAAACAATAAATTAGCCCCAAAGAGCAATAAAAGTGCACTTTCAAGGATATTTATAATTACTAAAAACAGCAGGCTCACACCTATAATCTTGAAATTATTTCCCCCACAATTGCGTAAGTTTGAAGAAAATACACAGAAGAAACAACACAGTATCATCATTAGGATTATCTGACAAGGAAGAATAATCAAAAGTGATAGAAATAG
>ERZ808286.1043-NODE-1043-length-14983-cov-4.285035_pt1 | contig 14983 bp, 11 predicted proteins | sample MGYA00521276_ERZ808286 | MGnify/ENA primary metagenome ERZ808286 (study PRJEB31516, sample SAMN03275607) | gut metagenome | biome: mammalia-associated habitat; material: feces | host: Papio cynocephalus | place: Kenya | collected 2012-08-01 ... | reverse complement strand
GATCGAACCTGCGACCCACAGATTAAGAGTCTGTTGCTCTACCAGCTGAGCTAATAGCCCGTAAACTTAATCGAACTGCGTCGATGTGCAGTAATATATCAGATTGATTATTTTGAATCAAGAGCTTTTTGTCATTTTTTTTGAAAATTTCGAATGTTTTTCAACTGATGTCGCTCATATCAGAACAGGCGGTAATACGGAACGCTGCCGTCCTTTATTTTAAAGGATACGAATATGATGGAAAGTTTGCGTCTGACAGGATTCGAACCTGCTACCACCGGATTCGAAGTCCGGTGCTCTATCCAGATGAGCTACAGGCGCATTTCTTGTAAAAACAGGTAAGACTTTAAAATAAAAAAGGGGTGCCTAGTGGGGATCGAACCCACGACAACCAGATCCACAATCTGGCGCTCTACCGCTGAACTATAGGCACCGCGTAACGTCATAAACGACTCGTATAATATATCAGATATGAACTGGTTTCGTCAAGGGATGGAACGTCTGTTTGTCGGAATCACTCATGTTCTTTTTACCATTGCGAAGAGCTGTTCCCTGGAGATGACCGTATATACAGGTCTTCCGTGGGGGCAGTGCGGATCTGGAAGCAGGAGCGCCTGTTCCGCAAGTCCCGCGGCCGTCTCGTCATCGAGGATGTATCCGTCTTTGACTGCCGCTTTGCATGCGGTCATCGCGGCGACGGCTCTTATTATCTCTTCCGGAAGGACATGAGCCCGAAGCACCGCATTCTCGAATTCCCTGCTGCCTCCTGTCCATCTTTCCGGTACGGAAGTTATTTCCCATACCGAGTCATCCTTTCTCGCCGTCGAGAACCCGATTCTCGTAAGCTCGTCTTTCAGCGATTCCATAAGTCTGTCATCGGCATCGCTTCCGGTTCTGATTCTATATGGAATCAGAAGCTCCTGACGCCTGCCCTGGCTGCCCATTATGCTGTCGAATATTATTCTCTCATGCGCCGCATGCTGGTCTATTATGTAAAGGGAATTTTCCTTTTCGGCCAGAATGAATGTCCCGAGCGTGCATCCTATGAATTTTACCGCCGCTCTTCTGTCTTCCGTGGCTTCCGCGTCCATGAACGAGGCCAGAGCCTGCTCCGCAAGGGCGGCTGCTGATGTATGTCTGTCCGCGGCTGCAAGTCCCGGATATTTTGCCCTGTATCCTGCGTGGGCTGTCTGCGGAAACGGGTCGTTTCTGTATGTAATGCGGCTTCTGAATCCGCCTGGCTGTCCGGAGAATCCAGTTCCGCCGGTACGGATTTCCGCATGGCGCGGAGTTTCGGCCGCCGTCCCGTTGAATTCGAATTCAGCGGCGGGATAACGGAGCGTGGATTCCGGAGCTGCGCCGGCAGAATTCATCCTTGTGTGGTTTCTCATGAAATTTCTCAGTGATGAATTCAGCTCATGATGGAGTTCCGAAATGTCGTAGAACCTGACTTCACGTTTCGCAGGATGGATGTTGAAGTCGACAAGTTCGGGGTTTATCTCTATGAACACAGCCGCCACAGGATATGTCCCGTTCGGAAAGAATCCCTGACAGCCGTATTCCACGGCCTGTACGAGAGCATACTCCGTTATCCTGCGCCCGTTGACATATATGAGGATGTCCTTTTTCGATGTCCTTGATACGGCCGGATCTCCGATCACAACCGTGAATTTCCAGTCGGAATTCTGTCCGGGCTGTCTTCCTGTCACCTCGTGGAAAAGCTTTCTGTCCTCGCGGATCTGCGCCGCGTCTACAAAACGTTCGGCAAGCGAGCCGCAGGCCGGAAGGTCGGACTTGAGTTCTCCGTCGGAAATCAGCCTGAACGATATGTCCGGGCGTGCCATCGCCTTTTCGCAGAATGTGTTTCTGCACATGGCCGCTTCGGTGGCTGGCTTCTTCAGGAACACGCGTCTTGCCGGAATGTTCGCGAAAAGCCCCTCGGTCTGGACTATGCAGCCTGATACGGGAGAAGCCGGATCAATCAGATGGTCTTCCGTTATGCTGGCGCGCATTCTCCATCCGCCGCTTGTGATCGAAAGCCGTGCCACCGCCGCAATCGAGGACAGCGCCTCGCCGCGGAAACCCAGGGTTCTCAGCCTTAGAAGATCCGTGTCGTCCGTTATCTTGCTTGTGGAATGGGGGCGTGCGCAGGACTCAAGATCCTCACGGGTCATGCCGCATCCGTTGTCCACTATCCTGATTTTTTCTATTCCGCCGCCGGATATTTCCGCCGTTATCGATGTCGCGCCTGAGTCCACCGCATTGTCCAGCAGTTCCCTTATGATGGAATTCGGCCTGTCGATGACTTCTCCGGCTGCGATTTTTCTTGCGACATCAGGACTGAGCGCCCTTACCGGATGTTCCCTGCTCATCGTCTTGTCCCGGTCTCCGGTGCGCCGGCGGTTCCTGTTGACGGATCCGCTCCGCCGAACAGGTCAAGCTGCGGAGGGTTTGCGGGATCCATCGGAACCGGCTCGTTCATCAGAATCTGGATTTTGCCCTCAATGCGGTCCAGCTCCTTCTCCATTCCTGCGGCCAGCCTGATTCCCTCCTCAAAGTCTCTGAGGGCGTCTTCCAGCGGAATGTCAGCCCTTTTTATGTCCTGGGTGAGTCTCTCAAGCTTCTCCAGATTCTTCTCGAAAGTGTCCATTGTTCCTCCATAATAAAGCTCCGCGCAGCGGCGGGCCACGGATGCTCCATGATAAAAGCATCATGCCCGGCCGTGACGGAGGCCATTGGCGGGTGTGCGCGGATTAACCGGAAATTTTGTTCGCCGTCTCCGTGACCGCCGCGGTAAGTGTTCCCTCCGCCGGAAATATCTCTATCTCCGTTCCTTTGTGTGCCTGTGCCGAATTTCTCAGAATCTCCCCGGTCTCCTTTACTCTGACCATCGAGTAGCCGCGTCCGAGAATTCTCTTCGGATTGGCTTCCTCAAGAACCGTCACGCAGCGCTCTGTCCGTCTTCTGAGCCCGTCGGTTTTCGACCTGATTCCCGCGGCCATCTCCTCCTTCGCGGAGTCGAGTCTGAGCAGAAGCGGCTGCTGAATAGCCCTGAATCTCATCATGAGAAATTCGGGATCAAATGTCTTTATCATCAGTCTGGTGTTGTCTATCCTGTTCCTTATGGATGTCCGGAGCATCTCCTTCATGGATGAGATTCTTGCTCTGATGTCGTCCTCAAGAGGAACTGTCATTTCCGCCGCAGCCGACGGAGTGGGAGCGCGTCTGTCCGCCGCATAGTCACATAGCGCCCAGTCGATTTCGTGCCCGACGGCTGATACTGTCGGAATTCCGGATGACGCGACCGCGCGGACGACAGTCTCGTCGCTGAACGGAAGCAGATCCTCAAGGGATCCGCCTCCGCGTCCTATTATCAGGACATCGCACATTCTGTAGAAATTGGCAATCTCAATCATCTTCACGATTGTTTCCGCAGCATCTTCTCCCTGGACAAGAGCCGGAAAGACTATTACCGAGACGCTTCTGTTCCTTCTTCTGGCTATCTGAAGAATGTCCCTTACCGCGGCTCCGGACGGGCTGGTCACGACACCTATTGTCCGCGGAAATTCGGGAAGGTTCCTCTTCCTCTCCTGACTGAAAATTCCTTCCTCCGCAAGACGGCGCTTCCTCTGTTCCAGCATCATTAGGATGTCGCCTGTTCCCGCCTTCTCCATTCCGGTCACCACAAGCTGGTAGTTTCCTCTCGGCGGATATACGGTGAGGCTTCCTGTGCAGCGAACCTTGTCTCCGTCTCTTGGGCGGAATGACAGCCGGAATGCGGAGCTTCTGAACATGACCGCGCTCATCTGTGCCGAGCTGTCCTTCAGCGTGAAGTATATGTGTCCTGATGTGCTGGGCTTGAAATTTGATATTTCGCCTTCGACCGTTATTGTCCTGAACGAAGTCTCTATTATTTCCTTCAGCAGGCCTGTTATTTCCGCGACTGAAAATACCTGTCCGGCCTGAATTTTCGGGGGAGCCATGGTGAATTATTTTATTCAATTCCTTTAACTTGTTCAACGGGGTGCCGATATATAGAAAGATGAAAAGTATAGTCGTTTTGTTTGCGGAAAGGAATTCCAAGTTCATGTTTGACAAGGTTTTCGGCGGAAAGTCGGCGTTTGATCTGTCCCTGGAATGGGCGGATTCACTCAACGGAACGGCTGTGTCTCCGTGCGCCTGCTTTGTCTTTGCCTCTCCGCGGAATTCGGCTTTATGCGGCGGGAACATTTCCGGACGGAATGTCTCCGTCATCGTGGAGGAGCGGTGGACGAACCTGACGCTTGCCCGCCGCCTCCGCGACTGCGCCGCGGATTCCGGGGCTGACACGATAATTTTCTCATTCGCGGACTGTCCCTTTCTTGACCTTCCGCTTACATTGAGGCTGGCGGAGACACACGGCTCATTCTGCGCCGAATACACTTTCTGCGACGGCTATCCGTACGGATTCGCACCTGAGGTTCTTGACGCCGGAGCCGCATCGGTTCTTGCGGGAATTCTTTCCGGGACATACAAGGAGACAGGAGCGGCGGAGGCCGGAAGGGACGGAATTTACGGACTTGTCAGAACTGATATTAATTCGTTCGAGGTGGAGACCGTGCTTGCGCCGTCTGACTGGCGGCTTCTGCGATTCGACTTCTCCTGCTCGTCAAAGGACGGCCTGCTTTCATGCATGGCTCTCATGGAATGTTCCGGCGGCCGCCGGACGCCGGCTGCCTATGCCGAGGCGGCGGCCGCGGCACCCGGAATTCTCAAGACTGTTCCCGGCTTCTACAATATACAGATATGCGAGAAATGTCCTGCGGGCTGCGGATTTTGCCCTTATCCCAAGTGCTTTGCGGCCGGACACGGAATTCCGCCGTCCGCCGCTTCCGGAATCATGCCCAAGGAGCGGCTGTTCCCCGTCATATCGCAGATTTCCGCTTTGTCAGACCAGGCCGTCGTCGGTCTTTCCGCCTGGGGCGAGCCTCTTGAGCATCCGGATATAATTGAAATAATAGAAGAAATTCTTTCTTATGACGGACTTTCTGTGTTCATTGAGACTGACGGCCTTAAAGTCACGGAGGAATTCTGCTCGGAGGTAAAGGCGGTCCTGTCCAGAGTTCCGGAACGTACCGGAAAATGGCCTGCGCTGATGTTCGTCGTTTCCCTTGATTCCGTCAGTCCGGAAAAATATTCGGAAATGCACGGACATGGCGGTCTCGAGGCGGCCGTTGATGCCGTCCGGATGCTGGAGAATGCTGTCCCTGGATGTGTCTATCCTCAGATGGTGCGGACCTGCGGAAACGAGTGTGAGCTTGAGAAGTTCTTCCGTCTCTGGAAGGACAGACAGGGGCCGTCACATGGAAATCTGATAATCCAGAAATACGACGGATTCTGCGGCCTTCTTCCCGACAGCCGGCCCGCGGACCTGTCTCCCCTTGAACGCGGAGTCTGCTGGCATCTCCGCCGTGACATGACGATTCTCTGCGACGGCTCGGTTCCTGTATGCAGGGAATTCATGCTTGACGGAAGCGCAGGAAATGTCTTTACGGACGGGGTGGCGGAAGTCTGGAAAAGGACTGACGGACTCCTGCGGGATTATATAGCCGGAAAATTCGACGGAAAATGCGGGAACTGTGATGAATACTATACCTTTAACTTTTGACGAGCATCAGATAAGCCGGACTGTCATCGGCGGAAGGAAAAATCCCCCGGAGAATTCCGCCGGAATTTCGGTGATACTTCTCAACAGCAGCGGAAGCCATTTCAAGATCCACCTTTTTGAGAATCTTCTTGACTGCTGCTTTGACTCCGTCGTCTCGGTTGAGCATGATTCGGGAAATTATTCCATAGAGGACATATCCCGGAAATTTCCTCAGATAAAATTCATTGTTCCCCTTGAGGAAGCCACTGACGGCGAGATGATAAATATGGCCATGTCCGAGATAAAATCTGACTATGTGCTTGTGATAAGGGACAGCCTCTACATACCGTCCGGGATAATCCTTCCGCGGCTTGCGGAGCGTCTGACTGAAACCGGAGTGTACTGCCTTGTTCCGAGACTTACGGACGGACGCCGCAACGGAATCGCGATGACTTTCTCACCGTCCGCCGAGAGGTCGCAGTTCGTGGTGGATTCATCGGCGGTGGTGACAGACGGAATCAGGACTCTTTATCCGTTCGACCGCATCGGGCTATACAACAGGCGTAAATTCATTCAGCTGGGCGGCTTTGACTATTCCATAAAATCGGCCTACTGGCAGAATATGGATCTTGCGCTCAGGTCATGGCTCTGGGGCGAGGAGACGAGGCTGACGACAATGCTCCAGTTTTCCTACATGGACGAGGCTCCTGTTGACGACAAGACCGTGAACATTGACTACCTGCGGTATTATCTTAAAAATGAGCTTCCGAAATTCCGGGGCGGAAAAGGAGTCATAAGACCGTCGTTTTTCCTCAGGTTCATGAACAGGTCGTCGTGCGGATATTTTGAGGCGAGGCGGCAATTCAGGAGCGCGGCGCTCTGGGTTGAGAAGAACAGGTTCAGGTTCCGGATGGATCTTCAGATGCTAATCGAAAATTGGAGCGGATCAGAATGAAAACAAAAACAGCAGTTATCGTCCAGTGCCGTATGTCCTCCACAAGGCTTCCCGGAAAGGCGCTGATGCCGCTAGGCGGAAAACCCGTGCTGGCATGGGTTCTTTCAGCGATGAGGAAGGTGAGGGCTGACTCATATTATGTGGCCACTGATGAGGCTTCGGCCGCAGCGCTTGAGCCTGTCTGTGCGGAATACGGATTCGGCTGCCATGCGGGGCCTCTGGACGACGTGCTTGAGCGTTACTGCGGACTTATAAGGAAGATAAACGCGGAGACCGTGGTGAGGGCTACGGCAGACAATCCGTTCCTGTTTTATGAGGCCGCGCAGGAGAGCCTTGATGAATTCGTGCGCAGGAGAAAGGGACGTAATCCGTGCGACTATCTTACATTTACGGGGCTTCCGCATGGTTCGGGAGTTGAGGTTTTCAGCGGAGCAGCCCTTCTGAAGGCGGCGGAACTTACGGAGTCTCCGTTTGACCGTGAGCATGTGGGGCCCGCCCTGTACAATCATCAGGACCAGTTCAGATGTGATTTTATTCCGGCTCCTCCTCGGTATTCCTGTCCGTCGCTGCGCACGACCATAGACACATATTCTGACTACATAAGGGCTTCCGCCGTCGTAATGGAGAATTCGGGCGGCATAAAACCTGACGGACCGTATACGTCTCAGGAAATTCTTTCCGCCGTCCGCTCGCGGTTTGCGGAGCGTCCTGTCATAATGGTTCCATCCGTAAAGAAAGGTCAGGGGACCGGACATCTTCGCCGCTGCCTTGAGGTGTGCCGTGACACAGGATTTTTCTGTCTTGTTCCCGGCGGCAGCACACTTTCCGGAGCGCAGGCGGTTGTCGATGAGTATATGGCTTCCGGTCTTGTTCCGGGGCAGGTGATAGGGCGTATGCCCGGAAATGATCTGAGGTTTGTCGCCGTGACCGATCTGTTCCGTACGGAGGAACCGGAACTGGATGAACTGCGTAATGCGGAATTCATCGTGGCTCTGGACGAGGGCGGTGAGAATTCGGTCCGTGCGGACTATCTTCTTGACATAATTCCTTCATATAAAATGGACAGAAATCCCAATCTGTTTGACACGGCGTTCATAGGAAAGCCACGGGCCGGCTGCCGCCGGAATTCTGACGGCAGCTTCCGGTCTCCGCAGTCGGTTCTTGTGTGTCTCGGCGGAGAAGATCCTGCCGGACTTACGGTGCCCGCCGCTGAAGCCTGTGCCCGGGCTTTTTCAGGCGCGCAGGTTACGGCCGTGGTTCCTTCCGCTGAAAACGGCGGCGCGACGGACGGAAACAGCTCCGGTTCCGCCCGCATAAGTTTTGTCGGGCCGATCCGCAATCTCCGCGACAAGATAGGAGATTATGATCTTGTGGTCACGCATTACGGGCTCACCGCTTTCGAGGCTGCTGTCTCCGGATGCGCTGTGATTCTTCTTGCGACGACAAAACTTCATGAGAGGCTTGCGGAGAAATATAAATTTGCGTTCATTCCGGAAAAAAGGCTGAGGCCGGATGATTTTATCCGCGCGTCGCTGTCCAGGAATATCTATCCGGAGCTTCCTGTCAGCACTGACAGCAGGCCGCTTCCGGAATTCCTTAAAAGCATCTGCTCCGGAAGGAAGCTGCTATGTCCTGTCTGCGGAACCGTGCCTCAGGAACCGGATCCTGTAGTGTCGAGAAATGTCTCCAAGACATACAGAAGGTGCTCGTCCTGCGGACTGGTGTATATGTCCTGGACCGACAGTCCTCCCAAGACATACCGCAAGTCATATTTTTTTGAGGAGTACAGGAATCAGTACGGAAAGACCTATGAGGAGGATTTCCCAGCGATAAAGAGGCAGGGCGTCCGGCGTATGTCGGTGATGGATTCAGTGCACAGAAAGGGCGGAAGAAGGACCCTGCTTGACATAGGCTGCGCATACGGCCCCTTTCTCGCCGCCGCCTCTGAGGCCGGATGGACGGCATTCGGAACTGATATTTCGGATGATGCCGTCGGTTATGTGCAGAACAGGCTTCATTTTCCTGCGGTCCGCGCCGATTTCCCTGAAATAGATACAGCCTCCGAATTCGGCGTGAATCATTTTGATGCGGTCACGATGTGGTACGTGATAGAGCATTTCTCCTCTCTTGACGCGGTTCTGCGCAAGGTGAATTCGCTTCTTCGGAAAGGCGGAATCTTCGCATTCTCCACACCGTCAGCTGAGGGAATATCATGCCGCTCCGACAGGGACGCGTTTTTTGCCGGAAGTCCGGCGGATCATTACTCTGTCTGGGAGCCTTCCGCGGTGGCGGGAATTCTCGGAAGATATGGTTTCTCCGTCGTGAGAAAGGTGTCTACCGGCCATCATCCGGAACGTTTTCCTTCCGTAAAAAAATCGGGCTGCGCTCCGGATTCTGTCAGATGGAAGCTCACGGGCGGCCTGAGCCGTATCAGACATCTCGGTGATACGGTGGAGATTTATTGTGTTAAAAGGCAGGATATAAAATGAGCAGTGTTCTGATTCTTGGAGCCGGGCTGATGCAGCGTCCGGCTGTTGATGCCGCGCATTCACTCGGATTCAAGGTTTATGTCGTGGATGCGGATCCTTCCGCCCTATGTGTTCCTCTTGCGGATGTATTCGCCCGCATCGATCTTAAGGACAAGGACGGAATCCTCGCATTCGCGGAAAAAATAGCGTCATCAGAGAAACTGGAGGCCGTGTTTACGGCGGGAACTGATTTCTCGTCGTCCGTCTCCTATGTATGTGAGAGAACCGGTCTTCCCGCCCACAGCTATGAGGCGGCCCTCAACGCAAGCGACAAGATAAGGATGCGGCGATGTTTCTCGGCGGCTTCCGTTCCTTCTCCGGCTTTTGTGCAGGTATGCGCCTCGGACATTGATTCCGCGGATTTCGCCGGCCTCTGCGCTAGGCTTGGATTTCCGCTTGTCGTCAAGCCTGCGGATAATATGGGCGCGCGCGGATGCAGGATGGCGGAATCGGTGAGGGAGCTTTCTGATGCCGTAAGGGATGCTGTCCGGTTCTCAAGGACAGGCCGCGCCGTCATCGAGGAATTCATGGACGGACCGGAGTATTCAATTGACGCCCTGATATACGGCGGATCGATGACGATAACCGGATTCGCCGAAAGACACATAAATTATCCTCCGTATTTTATCGAGACCGGACATACGATGCCGGCCGTGCTGCCGGATGATATTCATGACAGGCTTATATCAGCGTTCGCCCTCGGCGCGAAATCTCTTGGACTTACGTGCGGAGCGGCGAAGGCCGACATAAAATTCACTTCCCGCGGACCTATGATAGGCGAGATTGCGGGAAGGCTTTCCGGCGGGTATATGTCGGGCTGGACTTATCCGTACGCATCCGGCCTTGATCTTACGGGCCAGGCTCTCCTTGTCGCCTGCGGACGTGAGCCGGAAGAGCTTCTTCGCCGCCGTACCGCCGTGAATTTTATTCCGCCCGACGGGATGCCAGCGGAGTCTCCGTATCAGCTGTGGGAGGTTCCCTGTGTCAGAGCAAGTGCCGAAAGGGCATGGATTTCCATTCCTGGAAGAATAGGACATATAGAGGGCGCGGAAGCGGCGGAGAAAGAGATGTTTGTCAGAAATGTGTTTCCGAGGCCTGCCGTATGTCCCGGCGCCGATATTTATTTTCCGCGCAACAACGTGGAGAAGGGCGGAAACGTGATTTCATGTTCCGACGACAGGGAGTCTGCCGTCTGCGCGGCGGAGAAGGCCGTGTCGGATATCGTGATTGTTCTTGAGCCGGATGTTCCCTCCACGGATGAATTTCTTTCCTCGGAGTCGGAGTTTCCTCCGTCGGCATTCGCGCTGCCGCCGGGTGGAGTTTCCGGCGAGATTTCGGGGGTGATACCGGCCGGAGCTGACATTTCTGATTATGTTCCGTCCGTGCTCCGCGGCCATGCGGAGTCTGTGCTTGCCGCTGACTGGAACCACAACAGCTTCGAGCGGACGGTCGGGCTGTTCATGTCGATGAGGCCTGATCATCCGGAGCTTGACGCATACGGATTCTGGCGGGCTTTGATGAGGGGCGGAATTCAGGGCGCGCTCTATTACAGCGACACGCTGAGTCTGCGGAGGAGCTGATTCTATGGGCCTAAGAGGATTCGGAAAAAAATTCCTTGTCATGCAGGCGGTTCCGCTTCTGATGGCGATGTTCCTGTCAGCGGAGAATTCGCTGCCTCTTGTAGATGCGGCGGAGGCAAGGGGAATGACGCTTTACTGGGACAGCCTGTCGGAATCAGGTATGCTTGAGAAGAACGGCCACCAGATAACATTCATGAGGGATGATCCGGTCGTTCTGCTTGACAGCTTCAGGCTTCTTATGACCGATTCTCCCGAACTGCGCGGAAACCGTCTCTTTGTCTCGTCAAAATTCATAGAGGATGCGGAGCTTCTTTTCCGCGAGGAGAATTCGACTCCGTTCAAGGTCGGCGCGATTCTTATAGATGCCGGACACGGAGGTAAGGATCCCGGCGCGCTGAAGACTTATGAGATCGGCGGAAAAAAAGTCACCGTCAGGGAGAAGGACATCACCCTCAAGGTCGCCCGTCTCCTTAACGAGAAGCTGAAATCAGCCTATCCCGACAAGAAGATAATAATGACAAGGAGTTCTGACAAATTCCTGTCTCTCGGAGAGCGCACGGACATCGCGAATTCCGTAAAGGTCAAGGATAATGAGGCCACTCTGTACATTTCGGTGCACGTCAACGCATCGCTGAACAAGAGCGCGTCAGGATATGAGGTGTGGTATCTTTCTCCCGGATACAGGCGAACTGTCCTTGACAAGTCCTCTGTCGATGATGACCAGACGCTTTTTCCGATTCTGAATTCAATGCTTGAGGAGGAATATACGACCGAGAGCATAATGATTGCGAAATTCATAATGGACGGCCTTCAGGCTCAGATAGGAAAGGACTCTAAGGCGCGCGGAATCAAGGCAGAGGAATGGTTTGTCGTCCGCAACGCCAATATGCCGAGCGTCCTGATAGAGCTGGGATTCCTTACGAACCAGCATGAGGCAATGAACCTGAACGATGACAGATACTTGAAAAAGGCCGCGCTTGGAATATATAATGGAATCGCCGCTTTTATAACACATTTCGAGCGGTCAAAGGGATTCACCGCTGTAAAATGAAATTCACGCTTTTGAACACAAAAAATAGAACGGAAAAGACTGTATGTGCGGCCGCATCTGCTCTGGCGGCCGTTTTTCTGATTATATCTGCCGTCTGCCTTTTGTTCGGACGCGGAGGCGCAAGGCGGACATTCATATTTCCTTCCGCTGACGCCGGGAAATACATAATTGAGACAAGATTCCTTCCTGAGAATCCTGTTCAGGGGGATATCGGTCTTTATGTTGACGAGCTGCTTCTGGGCTCCCTGTCGGAACGGACGCTGCTCCTTTTCACTCCTGGTACTTCCGTCCTGTCATGTTTTCTGAGAGACGGAACGCTCTATCTTGATCTTTCCGATGACATGCTGGCCATGGGGGATGGAGTAGCTGATATAAAGGACGCGGTGAGGCTTCTCAGGAGAAACCTTACGGACAACTTCCGTGAGATAAAGGAGATAGAGCTTTTTGTCGGAGGAAGATATGCTTATGGGAATTCCGGGCCGGAATGAGCCGTGAGGAAGAATTTGCATTCTTTTTTTTTGAAAACTGGATTTGTAAAGCGTTGACAAAACAATCCACTTGATGGATAATGTTTGAATACAAGGCTACAACGAATAGAATAAAAAGGAGCTTCAATATGAAGAGGACTTTGGGTTTGATTGCAGCTGCTATGCTGCTTGTAGGTGGCGTCGCGTCAGCTGATGAGGCAATGCTCATCGACATGACACTTCTGGATGCCGATTGCGTCAATGATGATGACGGCAATCCGACACAGAACGGCCACACCGTAATGGATTATTCAGTAAGCGCGGGAGCTACCTTCACAGACGAACAGAAGAGCCTGATGAAGACATCTCTGGCACTTCCTGAGTGGGAGATTAAGCTGAATTCTTCGGCACGTTCAGTTGCTGGACTCGCTGACTCGCAGGTTGTCGCGGCTCCTGTAAAGGATGACGCTGATGTTCCTTTTGCCGGTGGAAAAGTGATGGGTGTGCGCATCGTGTTCCCTGAGTGGAGCTCAAATGCGAATGCGAAGATCGTTCCTCCGTTTGATATTCCGGCCTACGAGCCTCTCTCATCCGCCGATGAGAACGGTGACCGCCAGGAGCCTACAGATGAGGAGAAGGCAAGCGGAAAGACACTTTTTGAGGACGGATATGGTGTCGTCAAAAATGTCGGAACAATCAAATCAATCGCCGTCACAACCATGGGCATGAACTATCCTCACGGACTTTATGTCCTTCTCAAGGATAACGACAATATCGAGAGACGTTACTTTATGGGTTATCTCGGATTTGACGGATGGAAAGAGCTCCGCTGGAACAATCCGCAGTATATTTCTGAAGTCCGCACACGCGAGATTCGTGTTTATCCGGTTTATCCGAGAGGAATGCCTTTCGTGAAGTTCTGCGGTTTCCAGGTTACACGCGACGCTTCCCACATCGGCGGCGATTTCATAGGATACTTCAAGGATGTGAAGATTATCTATGACCGCGCCCTGCTCACAAGCGACCGTGATATTGCTGATGAGGATCTTTGGGGAATCATCACAAGAAAGGAAACAGCGCGCCAGAACGGTGAGATGGCAAGATTCGGTGACAAGCAGGTCAACCGCTATCTTGAGAGATCGAAACTGGCCGCTGAGAGCGAATTCACATCAAGCCTGTCTTCAGAAGACTCTGATGCGCAGCAGGACAATTCTCAGGCTGCCGACTCAGCTGATACGGCTGATACAGCGACTGTAGAAGAGTAGTTTCCATTTTATTGAAATAAAGGCGCTTCCGGCGTTTATCCGCCGGAGCGCTTTTTTTATATGCAGACACAAAAGTATTGGATGTAAAATTGGAAAGTTTGCCTTCAAAGAAAAGAATAAAAGAAACATACGAATCATACAGCGGATATTTCTCCGAGATAATGAGAAATATAGTCGCTGTGCTTCATGACAAGATAAAGCTGATGTCCCAGCCTACATATAAGATGCGCGTAAAAGGTTTCGAGAGCTATTACCGTAAAATCCTCCGTGTAAAGCCGTCCGAGGCGTCCTCTGATGTTTCGTTTGTCTATCTGACAGATATGATGGGCATCAGGATGATATGTTCTTTTCTTGAGGACATAAATATCGCGCTTGAACAGATAAAGACGATTTTCGACATAAAGGAAGTCGAGATAAAAGGCGCGGAAAAGAAATTCAGTGAGTTTGGCTATGAATCTGTTCATGTTCTGCTCCGTATACCTGAGTCCTGCCGTCCGAAGCTTGAGGGGGTCTATTCATCTCTGAAACCGGACTTTGACGAGATGGTATGTGAGATTCAGATACGGACAATCCTGCAGGATGCCTGGGCTGAGGTTGAACATGAGCTTATCTATAAAACCGAATTTTCTCCTTTTGATATGCCTTTGCGCCGAAAGCTTGCCGCGCTTAATGCGTCGCTTGCTCTTGCGGACATAACTTTTCAGGAAATCCGTGATTATCAGAACAGGCTTCAGCGTGAGCTTGATGACAGGCGCAGCTCGTTTTATGCCAAGGCCGACAGCCTTCTGAACGACAAGTCGGCCGGAGACGACAGGAATATCGCAAGGGTTTCACCTTATGTTCAGGGGACGATTGATGATATGCTTCTTCAGGCCATACATGCCCACAATCAGGGAAATCTTGGTGAGGCGGTGGATATATATACGAAAATTCTTGATGCGGTTCCGGGGGCGGACAGAAATGTTCTGGCGGTGATTCACAAGCACCGTGGTATGGCATATTTCGCGATGAATGATTACGAAGCCGCCGTGGCTGATTTTGACGAGAGCATAAAATATGCCCCGGATGTGTTCAGAACGTATTATTACAAGGGAATTGTCTTTGCGATTCAGCAGAAATATGAGGATGCGGTGTCATCATTCACAAAATCGCTTGAGCTCAACAAATTCCAGGCGCACACACATTTCAGGCGGGCTTCCGCATATTTTGAGCTTCATGAATATGAAAAATCATTGTCAGACCTTAATATGGCGCTGAATCTGGGAATTGAACCGGAGGAATGTGATGCCCTTCATGACAAGCTCATGTCCAAGCTTTCCATGAAAATGTGACTAGAAACGCTTTCGCCGCAAACTTTCATTTAATTAGCAGACATGGCTATTGACTAAAAGCTTAGTGTATGATAATATTCGCTCCGTCAGTCATAGACTGACGGTATGTCTCCTTCGTCTAGTGGTTAGGACATCGGGTTTTCATCCCGACAACAGCAGTTCAATTCTGCTAGGAGATGT
>ERZ808286.1042-NODE-1042-length-14989-cov-4.912013_pt1 | contig 14989 bp, 17 predicted proteins | sample MGYA00521276_ERZ808286 | MGnify/ENA primary metagenome ERZ808286 (study PRJEB31516, sample SAMN03275607) | gut metagenome | biome: mammalia-associated habitat; material: feces | host: Papio cynocephalus | place: Kenya | collected 2012-08-01 ... | reverse complement strand
TTGTCTTTTCAAACGCATTTCGTAGGACTAAGATATTCTTGACATCCTGCTCCTCATTGTTCATGGCGATGTAAACGCTGATAGCACCCACTACGGCTACTACACCGGCAATGGCATAACAGAGCTTGACCACGATAGGTACGTACTTGGCAATTTCCTCCGTCACTGTTGTAAGCGCGGTGGTACCTGCCGTGTAGTCACCTGCCGAGTTTTGCGCCATGGCAATGCCACCGCCCACAAGGAGCATCAATGCCAATGTCTTCAAGCGTCCTGAAGAGAGAACGCTCTTGGCGGTCTTCTTCAAATAGTTGGTCGTTTTCTTAAACATTCTTTCTTGTTTTACTTGTTAATGATTTCTCTTCGCAGTTCGTTCTCACCCTTATCCCCAGTCTTCTTCCACGCTTTTGGCGTATTTTCATTCTGGCATACGGCTCGATGGTACTGCTTCCTCTTTGATATATACTCTTCTGCAGTTGAGTCTTAAATCTGGTAGCCAAAGAATGCTGGGAACAGAATGGATGCACCTATCATAAACAGACAGGCTCCTATCAGCGTCAGTATGGACTTGGTGACTCCATCTTCCCCTGTGTTCATCTTGATGTATATCTGCAAAGCGGATATAATCACCATCACAGCAGCGACGGCGTATGTCAGATACAGCACATACAGCATCATCGTCACCACATAGTCGTGCATCCCTGCCGGTGCGTCTGCTCCCCAGCTATAGTCCACATTACCGCATTTGGCTGATGCAGACAGGGGGAGCTGCGCAAAGACAATGATAGCAACTACATTCTTTATGATATGGCTAAATTTCATCCTTGACTGGTATTGTTTTGATGTTTGGTTGTCCTGGCTTTGTCTCGCCTTGTTTCAATAGGCTCTCCGTGAAGTCGTCCTGCCAGAGTCCGTCTATCCATATGGGAGAAGTGGACTCCATCTGTCCATCCATCTTTTCCTGCAACGACTCGGCTGCGTTCTTCGGCTTCTGTTGGTTGACATCATTTTCTTCGTCTTCATCAACATCATCTTCTCTGCCGGAAGAATCCGTTTCTGGAGAATAACCACTCATTCTGTTGTTCTCTGTTCCCATGCCATAGCCCTCATCGTATGATGTGCCGTCTTGGAAACTTGTGTCGTATTGCTTGTCGGCAACGCTAAAGCCACCATCGCTTTCGTTGACGGCAACTGCGGCTTCCTCTTCCGTTATGTTGCTGATGTCAAACATTTCCTCGTTGCTCTTGGCTTCTTCCTTCTTACCATACAGGTCTCTCGTTATCATCACCGCATAGTAGATGGCATATGCAATGGTAAGGCTGATGGCGAATATCAAAAATGGACTCATATAATACTTTGTTTTATTGATGATTTATACTCTATGCAGTGGCAAAAGTGCCAGTTGCGAGTGCAAAGTAAAGAGTAAAATCCGACATAAAAGAATTTTGTAAAGTATGGCCATCAAAGTTTAAGATATATTCAAATTATAATCATATATCATACTCTCAATCATACTTTAATCAGCTTCTTCTGTTAGTTTTCGCATGTTTGGGAAAAGGGCATAAAAAAAGCCCTCCGAATGGGAGAGCTTGATAAGGTATATCGTAATACCTTTATTTTTCCATATATTGTTTCAGTTCCTGTGTGATATATGTCCAAACTTCTTGGAAGGTTAGTGGCTCCTTGAATTTGATTTTCTTCAAATAACTATTCCACATAATATTTCGTTTGGCATCTGTCGCAAAAGAATCCTCGAAAAGGCTATATTCCGTAGAGATGGCGGTGCCTCTATTCTCAAACGTGGCTGTGATGGCTTCTTGCAATGTGTTCAAGTCAATATTTCCTGCTTTTAGTATTCTGTACACATCAAAGAAGTCTTTCATGCGGCTGTTCTCTGTCGCATGGTCTATCATTGCCTGATACTTTTCAGCCACCACGGTCTCTAAAGAGTAAGCCAAGATGTCAACTTCTGGTAATGTGTCCAGCAACACCGGATAAGAAAGGTCAACGGGTGCAGGAGTTATGATGTCGCCAAAGCCTACATCCATGGAAATAACTTGGCTTGCCGTGTCAAGTCCTACCTTGACATGCACTCGCACACCATTATATTCTTTTTTGAGAGTGATTTCTTCTACGCTAATGCTGTCCTTTTCAAAGACAACTCCGTCTTCCAGACATTCTATGTCGCATAAATTTCTGAATGTCTCCTTGATATTGTCCAACTCACGGCTAATCTGTTGACCAAGGAAATCTATGTCCAATGTTGGTCTTGCTTTCAAATGCTCATGGGCATACAGTAATGCACCACCTTTCAATATAAAGCGTTCTTTGTATGGACTTACCGACAGACGGTACAACAGACGCTCCTGAAAGTATCGTGTCAATATCGATTGGTAGAAGACATTCTCTTCTTTCGATATATTAAGCAGTTTCGCTCTTACCGAGCGAGCATAATTCTTCGTTGTCATATTTATTATTTTATAGTTCCATTTGTAGATATGTTCCCAATGTTTTGGCAACTCTCAGTTGTGAGGCATATTTCATCAGTTTGCTGACATTACGATCTCTGCGTTTCAGATATTCCTTTATAATCTCCGTACAGACATCTATGCCGATTTTGTTTCTATACTTTACTGCATCACAGACACATTTCTCCACGTCATATATCCTCACATTGAAACCCTCAATCTCAGTATTCGTAATTCCAAGGTTAAAGGCGGTATCACTCCAATGGTATAGTGTAATTGGGGGATAATCTGGAAGGGTGATTTTTCGGCCTCTTTTTATTGCAAGACAATATTCTTGTGGTACCTGTGTAGTCAACTGATAATGTGACCAAGCGGAATACAGACACAACACGCCACCAGGAACAACCTTTTCCACATCAAGCATTTGACTTGCCAAATGGTCATCGGTTGCATACACACCTCTTTTTATTCTGGTGAGTTCGCCATTCTTGGCGGCTTGCAATACTTTATAGTATGCAGCTCTTCCTGCCATATCTTTTGCAGAGATGTAGCCTTCAGATTTTGGATTTGTCATACGCTTTTCCATGATTTGCATCTTTAATTCTGTACAAAGTTACTACATATTTTCAAAAATGTAGTATGTTTGTACGGAAATCTACGCAAAAATCACGCAAACAATAGTTTTCTACGGAGAATATTGACTTTCTCCGTAGAAAATTATCGTTTTATACATCCTCTTTATGCGGAATAATGGATTTCCTACCTATCAGATAATCATTGACATCCTTGTATTCTGCATATCTTATGGATTCGTTGATTGCCCTGTTTTGATAACGGTCTATGATTGTATGGGCAGCCACCGTTCCTGCTTGGTCATTATCAAGATAACAATGGATAGCGGTGTAACACGCCAATCGTTCCATGCATTTCCCAAGGCTACTGATAGAGTTCAGTACAATATAATCACATGGCTCTTGTATGCAAATCATATTGTCGCCTCGCTTTTCCAAAGTCTTGTACGAAAGAAAGTCCATAAACCCCTCGAAGATGCAGCATCTGTCCTGCACTCCAACTTGCTGTGAATGTATCAAGGATATGTCTTTCTCGCCCAAACAACCTTTATAATATGGGTTACGCAGCTCATAACCATCCCAGTTATTTGGAAAGGCTATACCAAAATACCGCTTGCCCTTAAACGTGTACCAGATCTCCTTGCAATAGCGTTTACCTATGTCCGCATCCACATGGCGTGAACGCAGATACGACATAAGCACAGGGTAGGACAATTCTTGGATATGTACTTTGTCCATCTTGTCTGTCTCTACTTGTGTCGGTATGGGAGGTTTTGCCTTTGTGGACTTTGGGTTGTTCATGTCCGCTGCTATATGCTGCAATGCAGCACCCACATCATCCGTATTGTAGAGAAGTTGGGCAAAAGCAATGATGTTGCCACCCTTGCCAAGAGCAAAGTCATACCATTGGTTTCGGCTGAAGTTCACCTTGAACGATGGCTTTGTCTCCGCATGCAATGGCGACAGATAATAAGATGTGGACTTGCTGCATCGTTTGGGCTGATGTCCCAATGCGCTCAGATAGTCCGTGAGTTTGATTTCCTTTGCTTGTTGTATGTTCATCTTTCATTTATTTTTTGTTCATTCGTGCGCTTATTATATATACACCAGAGTGAATGAACGGTTTTGTGAAGTCATTTTGTCGTATGTCTATGTAGTTATATATGATGCCACTTCACAAAATCCGTCCGTTCTACTATTGTATATACACCGAGGTGAATGAAGTGGTTTTTGAAGTGATTTTCGCTTCATCCTCACTTCTTCACTTCCTGCCCTTCAAGCAGCGGAAGCGAAGGATAATCCTTCATTCTGCAATACTCGTTGTTGCCGCACTTCACCACCAGTTTACTCTTCAATAGGAAGGTCAGCAGCTTTGACATCACTGTTCTACCTCTGGCAAAACCAATAGTTGTATAACCTTTCGTCAATGCGTTTATCACATTCTCATAGCCTGACACCACTTTCTTGCCGAAAGCCATTTCAAGTGCCTTGTCATGCTGCTCATCGGTAATGTCGGATATCGTCATCTTCGGCTGTTTGGCTGTGGTAGAGTCAACCACATAATCCTTGGCAATCTCTGGCAATCCCTCCTTATTTATTTGGAACGCAAAAGGGACAAAGTCCTTGTCTCGGATGTTGAGCGGTTTCACTTCACTCACATTCGCCATCGAGTTGCTCTTGCTAATCACCAGTACCGTCTCTGCCTTGTTGCTGAGTTCCGTGCCAATGTGACCTCTTACATTGTCATCACCCTTGTTCAAGTGCAGAACGCAATGGATGTGCAAGTCATAGCGGCTTGACCACTGCATCAGTTTGTTGATGATATGGACAGACTCGCTCGGATTGTTGATGTCGAGCATCAAGTCCCTTATGCCGTCAATGATGACCAAGCCAAAGCCCTTTTGCGTCTGCAAGGAATATTCTATCAACCGTAGTCTGAGGTTGGGACTGTACTCTCGCAGTCCGAAGAACACGAGGTTCTCGCTGTTCATGTTGTCGGGTAGTCCTGCAAGTCGCAGGATGCGCTGCATCACGCTGTGGCAGTGGAAGCGGCTCTGCTCCGTATCAACGTAGAGTATCTTACGCTTGTCATCGGGTAGTTTTGCAGTATATTGCAGCACCTTTCCGTTAGCAAGCGAGGCGGCTACCAAAGCGGACACGTTGAATGTTTTTCGGCTCTTCGCCTTGCCTGTTGAGGCACTGAAGTTGCCAAGCGTGGCGATGGTCGAGTTGTCCACCCATATTATCTGTGGCGGTGTCTGGTAGGTCTCATCCGCATGGATAAGCGATGCTTTCAACAGTTTTTCCAACAAATCTGTATTGTCCGCTGCGCCTTCAAAGAGGCTCATGTCGTTCATTTCTTCCATCGTCATCTGCTCTTCAAGGGTTTGTTCATCACATAGCGTATGGCATCCTGCTCATACACCTCCTTTGTCTTCACTGGATGCTTCTTGATCCATTCCACCAGTTCTTCCTTGCTGAAATAGATGGTCTTGCCGTTTGGCTTGTAATGGGGAATGGCAAAGGTACGTGTCAGTTTGTAAAGCTGACTCTTTGAAGCGTCAAGGAATACGCTTGCCTCGTCAAGGGTGAGCACGTCTTTTCCTGCAAAGAGCCATTTCTCCAAGCACTTGATGCGGTTCAACACATCCTCCACTGGTCCAAGCAGCTTGAATGCTTCTTCCATCTGTTGAATGCGCTCGGCAAGTCTCATTGGTGTCATGTCTGCCAATTCCTGCTCTGTCAACTCATGTTCCTCCGCTTCTAACGTTGACGGAAAGATTGCCGCATCCTTTGGCGGATTGTTTGCCTGATCTGTTGTCTGTCTAATCATTGTCGTTATTTTATTTATCGTTTCACATAACGAGGTTGCCCTCCATAACCAGGTTTCTGATTACGGAGGGCAAAGGTAAGGGCATTTCTGCCCAATCGGATGGAAGTGCGCTTGACTGTCAACCGACTATCAAGCCAACTGTCAAGGTTTTCATCTGTCAGATGGTGTCCTTGCTGTCATTTTTACCGCAATCTGCTATTTCTTGCACTTTCTTGCGGATAGCCTCATAGATACTGGCGTTGGTACTTTTGGCATCACTGGTTGCTGAGGACAGCTTGGTTGTTGTAAGTGGCTTGTCTGTTGATGAAGACAGGATGAGCTTATGCTTGGCAATGACCGATTGCCATTGCTTGCAAATCAAGTTCTTGCTGCAGAGCATGTCAAAGAAGAATGCCACACGTCTGTTACTTCTCGCCTTTAGCTGCTTGCTGACTTGGCACGAGAAGAGTTTTCGCATATCCTCTTCCGACACGTCGGCAGAGAACAAACGAACCTCATTGGCATGGCGCGCAATGAGGTTCAACTGAGTAGAATCAAAGTAACATTGGAAGTCCTGTTTCGGTCTGTTGCCTTGTGCTGTTTGCGATGCTGACGGCGACTTGCCGTGGAGATACTGGCAGTTTGGAGGCGGCTCCGTGGTGTTGAACTTATGGTGCAAATCCTCGTAGTCGTGATACTCAAAATCCATCTTGCTAAAGAATACTACCACCAAGTCCTCACGCTGTTCAAGGAACTCCTCCATGATGCAGAAGTTCTTCTTGTGCTCGTTCTTGCCTGCCGCATACTGGCAGTCGGTGTAGGAATGGCTGTTGAGAAAGTCCTTCTTGTAGCGGTGATATAGTTTACCGCATCCGATTACTTCCGTTTGATAGCACTCGTGGGCTTCCTTGAAGAACAGCCACAGTTTGTTGGCACCGCAAATGCCGCCTTCACTGTTTGCGAATGCACATTCATGGCATTGGGGCAAAAAGAGAGAACGAGGAATTTTCTCGTCCTTGGTTGTTTGAAGTGTTGTTATGTTCCATTTTTTAGTCTTCGAACGCACTGTCCAGCAGGGAGACAGCCTCGTCCTTTTTCTTGTTAATGATTTTTGCGTAAATCTGTGTCGTGCGCACCTCCGTATGACCGAGAAGTTTGCTCGTTGTGTAGAGGTCTGCACCCATAGTCAGCTCCATCGTGGCGAACGTGTGCCTTGAGACATGGTAGGTCACGTGCTTGCTGATACCTGCTGCACGGCTCCATTCCGGAATGCAGTCGTAGTTCTTGCTTGGCAGTGTCGGAAACACCTTGTCCTCGCCACTCGCTGTGCCACGCTCAGGCATCCAACGGAGGGCTTGCTTGTTGAGGGGAAGATAGAGAGGCTGCTTGGTCTTGTACTGCAATATCTCCACTCGTGTCTTGTCACCCTCGGTGATGATGTTCTTCCACTTCAAACTCTTCACGTCACTGATGCGGAGTCCGCAGAAGCAGGAGAACAAGAACGCCGCCTTGATGTCTTCTCGCTTACAAGGCGTGTCAATCAGTCTCTTCACCTCGTCAACGGTCAGATACTCTCGCTTTGTTCCGCCACCTTTCAGCACATCCATGCGAAGACGCAACACAGGGTTGTCGTCCATTATCTCTTCCTCGATAGCCATGTTAAAGGCTGCTTTGAGGCATTTGAGGTAGTTCATCACCGTGGACTTGGACGGATGGGTGTGCTTGTAGGTGATATAGTCGTTTAACAGGAACACCATGAAGCCGTTGCAGTATTCCTTGGTCATGTCAGCGAGCGTCACGTTTGGCGAGTGTTCTCTCACAGCGTTCAGCACGCTGTTCACCCAGTTTCTGGCAGACTGTCTTCCTCGCTCCACCTGTGCGTCACGGAAAATCTCCAACCAATCCACAAGTCGCATTTTGATTCTCGACTTGTCTTTGAGTCCTGCGATGCCGTTGGTGATGCTCATGATGCGTTGTGCCTTGATGGCATACACAGCTTGCATCGTCTGCTTGTTCTGCTCCTTGGCAGCTGCGTCAACCTCTGGAATGAGATAAAGGCGCAGATAGTCGTAGGTGCGGCGACCGTTGACATTGATGGATAGATAGACCGACTTGTTGCCGTTGGCAAGTTCCTTGAAGCGGATTCTCACAGGCTCCTTGGTCTTGGAATTTCTTTTGCGCTCAGTCTCGGCAACGGCAATTTCCGTCTTTACCTTTTTGGTGGCAAGATACTCCTTGTATTTGTCCACGTTGGCATCGGGATCTTCTCCATGCGGCTTGTAGCCTCTTCTGCCGACACGTTTCTCAAAGGTTCCGTCCTTCAATGCTTTCATGCGTTCCTTGGCCTTTTTCTCAGCTTCTTTCCAAATTTCCTTGTGTTTCTCCTCGCTGTCATCCTTACGCAGATAAAGACCGACCGACTCATAGGCACGTTGTCCCTTACCATAATATATATCAAGGAAGATGGAACGGTCTCCATTGCGCATCTTGCGGCTACGGACTATCACAGAACTGATATATTCTTCAACTTTCTCCACTTGGTTCAGCTCGTCAGAAGGATCCGTGAAAGTCTCTCCATTGACAACCTCTCGCATCTTGCGTTCTTTCAGACGTTCTGCGGTTTCCATGACCAAGGCGTTGTTCTGCTTGTCAGCCTCGGTAATCTCTGGATTGATATAGAGTTTCAGAAACTCATACTTGCGCTCACCATTATAATATATGTCGAAGTAGAGCGACTTGCTGCCGTTGGCAAGGTTCTTGAAACGAAGAGTGACAGCTTCACGCTTGTTGGGTCTGCCTCTATGTTTTTTGATTGTTCCATCTATGGCTCTGTCCTCACCGTCATCGTCAATGAACTTCCATTGGTGTCCTTCTCTGCCAGAAACAGCTCCGACGACTTCGTTTATCTCACTTTCCTTTCCCTTGGTACTTTTGTCAGTTTTAGCACTGCCGACTTTCTCATTCTTGCTTACTCGTGCAGTATTCTTGTTTGAAGTTGTTGTAGAAGCAGGATGCTCCAAGGAAGCCTTCACTGTTTCCAACTTTCCCGACAGGATTTCTTGCACTCGTTGGTTCTTGATAGCTTCTGCCTTCTGCAAGGTCTCGGCATTGACAGCCTTAGCCTTGTCATCGTCCTCAGGAAGCAGATAAAGCTTCAAGAACTCATACGACCTCTTTCCACTTTTGTAAGTGTCGAGATAAATCGACTTTGTGCCATTCGCCAAATCCTTGTAGCGTATGCGCACAGGTTCATTGTTACTTCTCATGTTACTTTGTTATTTATTCTACTTATTGTCATTTTGCGAGATTTGTTACTCACGGTGCAAAGATACGAAAAATAATTGGATTTGTTACCCAAAACAAGAACCAATTACGAACCATTAACTATAATAAATTATGAAATTAAATAGTAGAGTAACAAACAAATAACAAAATACACATCATGCCAAACACCTGCTATATGCTGCATATATTAGCATTTACGCACATTTTCTTATCTTTTCAAATGTTGCATGAGATTCGACGTTGTATTGGCGTTGCTTGTGCCGGACATCCTTCACGGAACGGCAAGCCAATACACAAGGACGGCAAGAGCGAGGACAACAAGAGTGTGCAGAGCGAGAAGGGCGAGGAAGAACGAGCCGGACACCGCAACATTCGGTTTTGAGTATTAACGATTAAACAATTTCGCAACATGGAAGATATGAAAGAACTTTGGAGAATCCTATGGGTTGAAAGCGGATGGGCGCAACTGACATGGAAGCAGCGTGCCGTTGCCGTTTACGTTTGCCTTTCCTTGATGGCTTGCCTTGGGCTTGCCGAATCATCGAACATTCTTATCATGTTCGGCATCGTGGCGAACCTTGGTGTTTCGGTCGCCCTTGCAAAGCGTTCCAAGTTCCCCGACATGGAAGAATAACAATCAAAGCGTGCAATTATGATGAACGAACTTGACTTGAACAAGCCGTTGTTCCAACTTACGGCTGGCGAATTTCTATCCTTGCTAAGGCAGCCTATCGCAACAAGCGATGGCGAGCCGGAGAAGGAAGAGCCGCAAAAGCACCTTGTGTATGGCATTGCCGGGATTGCGCAACTATTCAATTGCAGCATGACAACGGCAAACAGAATCAAGGCAAGTGGAAAGATTGATGCAGCCATAACGCAATGCGGAAGGATGATAACCGTTGATGCCGACTTGGCTTTGCAGTTACTAAACAAATAACAATTCTATTTAATAAAACGATGAAAAGAATCATTCTTAAAAGTTTGACCCTTATCAATTTTAGGGGCGAGCAAAACAGAACAACCGAATTTGATGAAAAGGAAACTTTCATCTGCGGTGCAAACGGACTGGGCAAGTCCCGTCATTTCGATGCCTTCATGTGGTTGTTGTTCGGCAAGGACGTGAACGACCGCAAGGACTACGAAATCAAAACACGTGTGAACGGCGTGCCATTGCAACACGTCAATTGCGAGGTGTCCGGGACAATACTTGTTGACGGTGAGACCGTCAAGTTGCGCCGTGCATACGTTGAAGACTGGGTGAAGCCACGTGGGCAGATGGAACAAGTATTCAAGGGGCACCACACCGAAACAAGCGTGAACGATGTGCCGATGAACGTAACCGAATACAAGAAGCGCATCAACGCCATTGTGGACGATGGCTTGTTCAAGATGATAACAAACCCCTTGTTCTTCGCTTCGATGCCTTGGCAAAAGCAGCGTGAACAACTTTTCGCCCTTGCCGGGACAATCACCGATGCGGAGATTGCGCAAGGCAATGACGATTACAAGGCATTGCTTGCCAAGCTGACGGGTAAGGACATGGAAGGCTACAAGAAGGAAGTCGCCGTCAAGAAGCGCAAGGCGAAAGCCGAACTTGACCAAATCCAACCAAGGATTGACCAAACACAACGCCTTATGCCGACCGTCAAGGACTGGGCAGCACTTGAAGCCGAAATCACCGGACTTGACAAGGAGATTGAAGCCATTGACAAGCAGTTGCAAGACAAGTCCGAAGCCTTCCGTGTAGCTTATGAAGCGGAGCAAGAGAAAAAGGCGAAATGCACATCCATCGTTGCCAAGCAAAGCAACGTGTTGTTCAAGGCACGCCAAGCAGCCGAAGAAGATGCGTTCAAGGCGAATGCCGCCCGGCGTGAAGCTGCAATGAAGGTGGATGAAGCCAAGACCGCCGTATCATCCGCCGAAAGGAAGGTGGCGATGCTTGAAAGCGAGTTAAAGACATACCAAGCCAAGCGCAAGGAGTACACCGACAAGATGGAGGAGTTGCGCAACCAATGGCACGAACAGAACGCCCGAAAGTACAACGGTGAAACCATTTGCCCCCATTGCGGTCAGGAGTTGCCCGAAAGCATGAAGGCGGATGCCGAACAGAAGTTCAACGACACCATCAAGGCGGAGAAGGACAAAATCAACGCAAAGGGCAAGGAGTGCAAGTCTTTCGTGGCAAAGGTGGGTGAAAGTATCACCGAAACGGGAAACGCCTTGCAGAAGGCAAAAGAATCGCTTGAAGCCGCCAAGGTGGATTACAACAATGCCGTTGCCATCCGCATAAATCTTGGCGAAGCGATGAAGGCAAAGGAAGTGAAGCCCGAAGAGGTGCCGGAATGGGTTGCGCTGCAAAAGGAGTATGACACCATCCGTGCCACCATTTCAACCGACACAACGCCAACGGCAGACAACAACGCCTTGAACGAGCAGAAGCACGCCCTTGTCGCCGACCGTGACGCAAAGAAGCAAGAATTGTCAGACCGTGAGACAATCGCCAAGCACACAAAGGAAATCGAAGCATTGGAAGCGCAAGGCAAGTTGCTTGCACAAGAAATCGCATCCTACGAGAAGGAAGAGTTTGTAATGGACGGCTTCACCAAGGCAAAAATCAAGGAGTGCGAGAAGCGCATCAACGGAATGTTTGAACACGTTACCTTCCAACTCTACGACTTCACGATTGAAGGAAACCCGGTTGAAACGTGCGTTCCACTGGTGAACGGCATCCCATTCTTCGTGGCGAACACCGCCGGACGTGTGAATGCCGGACTTGACATCATCAACGCCCTTTGCAAGTTCTACAATGTGAGTGCGCCAATTTTCGTTGACAATGCCGAGAGCATCAACGAATTGATACCAACCGAAAGCCAAATAATTAGCCTTGTTGTTTCTACCGACAAGGAACTGACGATAAAGTATAACAATTAAACATTTGCAACAATGAACAACGAAAAAACAATGGTTGCGGCAACCAATCAGAATGCCGCCCCGGTCGCCTTCAACTTCTTTGACCCGGTACAGTTTGAAACGATGCAACGAGTATCGAAGATGTTTGCGTCATCCGACCTTGTGCCGGACAACTACAAACCAACCGGATTGAAGACAATCCCCAATGGTGCGAGCGAAGCACAAGTGAAGGACATCCAAGCAGCCAACGCCGCCGCCAACAACAAGGCGATTGCCAATTGCATGATTGCGTTGGAAGTGGCTTGCAGAATTGGCGCATCCCCATTGATGGTCATGCAGAACTTGACCATCATCTACGGTCGCCCTTCATGGTCGGCAAAGTTCCTCATTTCGACCGTGAACACTTGCGGACGCTTCGAGCCTTTGCAATTCCGCTTCACCGAAAAGGGAATGCTTGGCGTGGTGGAATACACCGATTACGTTTGGAACGATGCCGCACACCGCAAGGTTGCCCAAACCGTGAAGTTTGACGGCAAGAATGTGATGGACATCGAATGTGTGGCGTACACCACCAAGAAGGGTTCTAAGGATGTGTTTGAATCGTCCCCAATCACAATCCGCATGGCGATACAAGAAGGATGGTACACAAAATCCGGCAGCAAGTGGCAGACGATGGCGAAACAGATGCTTATGTATCGTGCGGCTTCATGGTGGACATCCGTCTATGCCCCGGAACTTTCGATGGGTATGCGCACGGTGGAGGAAAACCAAGACATACATAATGTGGAGGATGCCGTCTATGAGGAAGTGACCGACCAATTGAGAAGCGAGAAGAAAGCCAACGCCAACAAGACGACAATCGGCTTCGACCAAGGTTCGGAGGAAGGAAGCAAGACAACCAAAGAAACCGTTGACAAGGAAACCGGGGAAATTCTTAACCATGAAGATGCAGCCCCGGCAAACGACAACAAGCCGAAAGGCGACGCCCCCGATTTCTAAGGTATGGAATTGAAAATTCTTGGTTCAAGCAGTTCGGGCAATTGCTATTTGTTCGACAATGGCAAGGAAGCGTTGATGGTGGAATGTGGCGTTTCATTCAACAAGGTAAAGAAAGCGGTTGACTTTGACTTGTCCCGGATTGTTTGTTGCCTTGTCAGCCACGAGCACGGCGACCATGCCCGAAGTGCAAGACAAGTGCTTGCAAGCCGTATTCCCTTGTATATGTCAAGGGGAACGGCGCAAGCCTTGCAGTTGCCCGACAATACGCAAGTCCGGCGCATTGAAGCAAGGTGCATCCGGCAAATAGGCGGATTCCGGGTGATACCGTTCAACGTGAAGCACGATGCCGCCGAACCATTCGGGTATCTGATAAAGCACCCCGAAATGGGGACAACGCTTTTCGCAACCGATACATATTACTTGGAATACAAGTTCGCCGGGTTGAACAACATCTTGATAGAATGCAACTACGACATCAAGATATTGGATGCGAACATTGCCGCCGGACTTGTCCCGGCAGCTTTGAGAAACCGGACGGTAAAAAGCCACATGAACATCGAAACGTGCCTTGAAGCACTGGAAGCAAACGACCTTACCGAAGTGAACAACATCGTTTTGATTCACTTGTCGGCAAGCAACAGCAACGCCAAGGAGTTTCAAAGGCGTGTGGAGAAAGCAACGGGGAAGAATGTCATTGTCGCCCGAAAGGACATGACGATTGAGTTTAACAAGACACCATTTTAATACAGATAGAGACATGAAGAAATTTCAATTGAAGAACGTTGTCGATGACAAGGTTGTCGGAACGTATGACACCAAGGTTGACGCAATCGAAGCGATGAACGAATTGATTGACGAGACCAACGATGCTAACGATGAGACAGAGGAAGAAGGCTTGTCGCCCTTCGACTTCAATCTTGAAGTGGTTGAGGTTGATGAAACAAAGGGTATAGCCACCTTTGAGGAAGCACGCAAGTATTTGGGCGGATTCCCCAACGCTGACTTCACAATCAGCAAGAAGATAATGTCGGGCAATTGCTTGAAGCTGGAAGATGTTTCGGCATTCATCCAAGACATCAATCCGCATCATCTGAAAGCACTTGTCGCCTTGAACAAGTTGTTCACGATTGCGGAAGCATGGAACAAGGCGGATGGGTTCGTTCCGGACTTCGCCGATAGAAATCAACGGAAATATTTCCCTTGGTTTGAATACGACGATGAACATGCGGGCTTCGTTTCTGCGAGTACGCATGCTACGGCTTCGACTGCGCGTGCGAATATCGGTTCTCGGCTTTGCTTCAAATCGGAATCGAGGGCGATGGAGTTCGGCAAGAAGTACGCCGACCTTTACAACAAGGCTTTCTTATGATTTGTTTCACTATGTTTCATTAACAACTGGAAGCAATGAAGAAAGCATTCTATTTCCAACACGACTACAATGCAAGGAACGACCCCAAATTGCAAGAAGTCTTGCGAGAATGTGGAGTTGTGGGCATCGGCGTGTATTGGTGTGTCGTTGAAATGCTATACGAACAAGGCGGAACGTTGCCTATTGGTTCAATCAAGGATATTGCCTTTGTCTTGCATGTAAGCGAAGAACTTGTTGAAAATGTTGTGAGCAAGTACAAATTGTTCAAACAAGACAAGAAAAAGTTTTGGTCAAAGTCAATCAAAGATAGATTAGGAAAAACGACACAAATTTCAGAGAAAAGAAAGGTAGCGGCTACAAAACGTTGGAATCCAAAAGGTTATACTGATGCAAATGCATTGCAAATGCAATCCAAATGCAATGCAAAAGAACAAAAAACTGATGCAAATGCATTGCAAATGCAATCCAAATGCACGGTAAATAAAATAAAAGAAAAAGAAAGTAAAGAAAATAATATAAAAGACTCAAGTTTCGGATTTAGATTTATGCCGTCATAGCGTAGGCTTTAAGAGCAGCC
>ERZ808286.1041-NODE-1041-length-15035-cov-3.082644_pt1 | contig 15035 bp, 25 predicted proteins | sample MGYA00521276_ERZ808286 | MGnify/ENA primary metagenome ERZ808286 (study PRJEB31516, sample SAMN03275607) | gut metagenome | biome: mammalia-associated habitat; material: feces | host: Papio cynocephalus | place: Kenya | collected 2012-08-01 ... | reverse complement strand
ATATTATATTATAGATAAATAATATAATAATTTAATATAATAATTTTATGAAAGAACCAAAACAATTCGTGATTTATCCGCACGGCGAAAATTCGGAGGTTCAACCAAATCTAACTCCGAAAGACAAGTTAATTTATGTGGCTATTCGCAGGTATATGAATAAAGATACGATGGAAGCCTATCCATCTTACGCTACAATTACAAAAGATACTAAAGCTGCCGCAGTTACAATTAGAAAATGTGTAGCTAATTTAGTTAGAGAAAAGTATTTAGATACTAAAAGAGATGGGAAGAGAATAATATATATATTTAATAATAAAAAACAATTTGAACCCTATTCTTATGACTTTCTAGACAGAAAAGATTTAAGTTTTACAGAAAAAGCTTATATTATAGCTACTCAACAATTTATGTATAAGAATGAAGATACTGAAACTGGAGATATTAGCTATACAAATAAAGAATTATCTGAACTTATAAAAATACCAGAAAGTTCTATCAGTAGAACTAATCATTCTTTAGAAAATAAAGGATTATTAGATGGAGCTAGCTTACCAACAAAACAATTCAAATTAAGAGAGCTTGACCAATTATTTGTATGGAAATTTAAAGAACAAGACGAAAAAATTCAAGATAATGCTAATAGAATTGCACAGTTAGAACAGCAGGTTGCGGAACTAATGAAAGAAAAATCTGCATTAAAAATTGATAATGAACGATTAAGAACCGAAAAGTATATTCCTACATTAAGCTAATAGTATGATTGACGGATTTAAATGTGAACATTGGTTTCACTCTTTTCAAATAGAATTAGCTAATAAAGTAATTCAATTTAAAGAATCCTATTATTTACCTGATAATAAAGAACTTGCTGAATATTTAGGTATATCTGAAGCAAAAATAGAAAATTTATTAAATAGTACATGGTCTGGAAGGCTAGAGGACTTAATTAGAATTATTACAAGACTTGGTTTAAAGTTAAAATTAGAATCTATATGAATCTTGAAGATATAGATTTTAAAAAGGCTAATGCAATATATCAAAAACTGTTCTCCTTACATTATTTAAATTGCGATTTAGGAGATAAATTAGGTGTTATAGCCCTTACTTGTAGAATTACTCATGCTCTACAAGAAAAAGGTAAAAAAGTAACCTGTTATGATGTATTGCTAAAAATTGGAAAAAATTTTAGAGAAGTAGAAAAAAATACCTTTTTAAAGTCCTTAGCTTGTATCTGTGATGATTTTATGTATGGCGTGAACAACTATCCAGACTTTGGGATAAAGTTGTCAGAAGCTCCAAAACAACTCGAAAAATTGTTAGAAAATTATGTGCCATTTTAAAAAATAAGATAAATTTTATATTTAGATCTTTAACATTTGTTAACATAATTTAGACTTGACTTTTTGAAGTCTAGGATATATTATTGTTGGCAATCGGAAAGAAACATAGATTATAAAGGAATAAGATAAAATGTTTTATGATAATGTTAAATTTTAATTAAGTATGAATACACAAATTGTTAATTTTAAAAGTCTTAAAGTATCTGCAGCTAGTTTTGAAGAGGCCTGTGCCATGATTGAAGACCACTTCCATGTATGTGGTAATGCTACACAAGCATTAAAGAATGCAAAAACAAAGCATACAGGAGTTTGGACAGAACGTGATGAGAAGGCTTGGCAGCTTGATTACTGTAATAGCAAGAATCGTGCCTGCCCTGGTACTGGTTTCTATATTGTAATTGAAAGTGCTGTTGCTGATAGTCGGGAGCGTCCTTATAAGTTTGAGGATGTAAAGAATAATGGTAAGCGTAAGAGCAAGAAAACCTATACATGGATTGATGATGCTACTAACGCACCTGTATTGAAAGTACGCACGAATAAGACTGATGCTATGAATGCTCTTAAAGAGAAATATAAAGACGGTTCGTTTAAGGGTAATGCAAAATGTGTAATCAGTCACGAATATATTGAGGGAGAATCAGTAGTTGCTACTGCTAAATATGTTCCCTCTAAGAAGACCCGTCAGGGAACTTGGATTTTCTTTGGTATTGAGAAATAATCCAAGTGTTCAATATAATTTACTAATCGAAGGTGGTAGTCGTGAGATTGCCGCCTTTTTGTTTTATACTAATTTATTAAAAAATAATATCAATGTTTATAACAACAGAACAGGCTTTATTAGGTCTTCCAACTAAAATTAAAAATAAAGAATACTTTAGTACTAAGGCTTATATAGAGCCTTTTTTGGATAGAATGTCTAAGTATACTGACAATTTTACTATTCAAGTTAAACCTGCTGATCAAATTTCTCTTAATAAAAACGGAGAAGTTAATTTTGAAAATATAGTCTATAATAGAGTATGGGTAGAAGCACTATTACCAGATGAATATGCTTATGAAGGGCATCAACAGTCTGTTAGCTTACTTTATGCACTTGATACACGTAAGCCATTGTATAAAATCTTTAAAAATACAGTACGTATGGCTTGTCTCAATATGTGTGTATTTTCTCCAGAGCATTTACAAGTAACAGAACTTGAACCAGAGACTGCTATGAACTATTCTTTTACTAATCAAGTAATGGAATTAACTGATAATACTAAGTTAATGTTAGAGAATTTATCTAATACTTATGTAAAGAGAAATGAAATTACTGATAGATTAGGCGAATGGGTTGATAGAAGTATTAAAGCTAATTTTAATTCCGGATTTGGTAAAGTGCAATTAGCTGAGTCGACTGCTATTAGTGCTTATAAAGCATTAACAATGGATGAAAAGTCTGACTACTATACGCCAGAAGGAGACTTCAATATGTTTGACATTTATAATGCTTTTACAGATATTATAACCCATGATAAAGGTAGAGATATTGTTAATAAATACGAAAAAATCTATCTTGTTAAAGATATAATGGGTCTGTAACTAAGTAAACCTATAAAATAAACTGTTTAAGATAACACAAAAGGAATTTAATGAGATGTTAATAACAGCAATAGATGAAGGAGTACTAAACATAAAAGAATTACGAGATAATATTGATAATCCGTATGCAGAACTTATTAGATACAGACTCGTAGATACTGATTATGTTATAGTATATAATTAACAGCTTAACAGCTTAATTTAAAAACATTAACATGAAGTCAACAACCATATCTTTTTATACGGAATTAGTAACTAAAGCTATTAAAAACCATAATACATTAAAAAAGCAGTGTGATATTAGTAATTTAAATGTAAATACTGCTTATAAAACTTTAAGTTCTATTTCTCGTAAAGAAGATAAAACTAAAGAAGAACAACGATTAGTTGATTTATATACACAATTAACAAATAAGACAGAACAACAAGTAGAAACAGATGATAGAGCTGTAACTACTGTTATTAGAGACGATAATACTAATGAAATAGTAGCTTATAGTTTTGAAATTTATCGCAGGGATGAGCTACCTATAAAAGGTACATTTACTGCCGACGAAATGCAATCTATTTATGCTATGTATTCTTATTATGGGGAAGGACTTACTCAAAGACAAATAAGTAGAAACTTCCCTGAATATTCATTAGTAGAATTTAGAAGAATCCTTCGAGCTTTTAATATTACTAAAGCAAGCTCCTGTTTTGCCCCGCACATGTATGAGAAATATAATGATGAGCAATTAAATGAAATGCATCTTAGAATCAAAGAAAATAACTTTGTAAAGAAAGCAGAGAAGGATGAAATAAAAGATTTAAAATCTATAGTCGCTAAATTAGCTAAAAATAAGACTATAGATTTTGAAAAAGTAAAAGAAATTATTGAGGATATTACTAAAAATCCTTATAAGGAACTTCCTGTAAATCGAAATAATCAAGATAATAGTTATCCAGACCTTATTATATGGTTATCTGATTTACATATAGGAGCTTATAATGCTAAATACAGTAGTTTTATTCAATTACCAAATTATGACATAACTGAAATTAAAAATCGCCTTACTAAAATAGTAGAAAATTTTGCAGGACAAAGTTATCATTCAGTATATATTGTTAATCTCGGGGATGCAATAGATGGCTTTAATAAAGAAACTACTAGAGGAGGGCATGAATTGCCTGAAATACTTGATAATAAAGAAATAAGTGAAGCATTTATTGAATGTATGATGGAGTTCTTTGTATCACTTACTAAAGAGATTAGAAGTGAAGATTTTAACTATCTTTCTATAGGTGAAGCAAACCATGATGGCGATTTTGGCTGGTTAAATCAGAAATTACTTGCTTCCTATATTTCACAGTTAGGAGTTAAAAGCTATGTAAGTAATTATCCCATTGATAACTTTACTATAGGTAAGCACAGTTTTCTATATTGTCATGGCAAAGATAGCTTAAATCAATCTAGACAGTTTCCTCTCACTCTTAATCCTAATACAGAACTTTGGTTTAATAATTATATAGCAGAAAAAGGATTAAAGAATGAACATATATATGTAATAAAGGGGGATTTGCATAATTATGCTTATACTACTGGTAAGCAGTTCGATTATATCTCTGTTGGTAGTATGTATGGAAGTAGTAACTATATAGTAGCGAATTTTGGACATACTAAATGGAGTATTAATTATACTGTAGTTAATAAAGAAAATATATTAATGGGAACTATAAAAGGTAATGTATAATAGAACTCTAAATATAACAATCTCTAATAATCTATCTATTAGTACGATAGTGCTTAATTTTAAACTATTAAAATTTAATATAAGCCTTTACGGAATTATAGATGATGATAGAATAAGTGAGATTTATCAAAATTTGGCAGATTGTCTTAACAATAAAGATGGTAAATTAGAAAAGAGGATTTTAAAGAATTTGATTAATGGAGAAAGAATTGATTATACCGAAAAGAAGTGATACAGTTGTTAACATCAATGAGATAAGTGAAAACTATGAAGGTATAATAATTGTCCATAGTGGTCAAAGGTCTAAAGGTTATATTCAGTATGTGAATTGTCTATGGAATTATTATGAAACTATTGATGGCGAAGTCTCTTCTATAGAAGCTAGTAGTTTAATAGAACTAATACATTTAATTAGTGATACTATAGATGAACCTTCTTTTAAAGTTATAGAATTTTATGATTGACAGACAAATTATATTATCAGAATCTATTGATAAATGCTTAGCAGATATGTATAAATGGGCACAACCATCCATAGATATTACTAAATTAATAGCTTCAGATTTTAAAGATAATAAACAAGACCCTATTTATAAAAAACATTATCTCTCCCAAAACAATTATAAGTACATTGTGGATGCTTATATTAGAGCTTATGGCATGAAGGATGAGTGGAAAAATAACTTTAAAGTTTTAATTGATTATCTTGATAAAGGGGGATTAAAAGATAAATATATAGAAGCCACTAAAAATAAACCAGGATATAGAAGTTATGAAAAAGTACCGTCTATATATGCTTATCTTGATAAAGAAGACGCTGACATAGTATTATCCCTAATTGCTGAATGTAGAGATTTCTACAGACATAATTTAGAAGAAAATAAATTCAGCATGACTATGGCTTTAGGGGTAGGTAGTCCTACTTGTAATGCTAAAAGTGTAGAAAGTTATTGGCACGAACATGGATTTCCAGATTTTACTATAGAAGAGTATAATATAGAAAATATAATCTATGGATTTGATGATGAATCTTTAAACATATCTGAAGAAGATTTTATAATTAAGTTACAAGCAAAAACCCCACATATTTATGGATTATAAAGAATTTTGCTCTGAAATAGATAACCTTAATATTGCTAACATTAGTGCTTTTAGATATTTACATAAGAATATCATATATGATTATTCTCTAATTAAGCAAGAAATAGAGCATCTTAAAGTTTTCTCAAAACCTATTGCTATAGATAATTATCAATATGATAAGGCATTAGCGTATTTTAGAAAAATCAATAATAACCAGTTTGATTATAAGGATTTACAGTCTTTAGCTAATTATTTCTCTTGGGAATCTTATATTTCAAGATTTAAAAATTATATAAGTTATCTATGTAGTGAATACACTAAATCAATAAATAAAGAAAAGTAGTAGATTTATTTGGTTTGAAATTTTAATGTATATATTATAAAAAACTTTAGTCTATCTTTGTAAATCAGTTCTTAGACATAATAAATAATAGAACCGTGCATGTAATTGCTTGTCACAGCTAACTGCCTTAGTAAATCCCGCTCTGTCTTAGCCTCGACAACGGGTGCTGGTAAAATTTCAAGGCGTGTACAGCATCACCGTGTGTATACATGGGTTAGTGACGACGACTGCTTAATATTTAGCGTTAGCTTTATATGAAAATAGTAACTAAGAAGGTGAAGCAGTTTGGTTTGGTTAAGTACCTGCAATACTTTTATTTATAAAAGTTTGCAAATGTATAGTATGCTTTGTAGCTAGCAGGTACATAACCAGCATAGGAGGCTTTATAATATATACTGAACATAGGGTGGTAGAAGTTATAGCTTTTATCACCCATTTTTATGCTTAAATCGTTTAGATGAATAGAGTATAGATACAATCTAAAACAATTAAATCTATTTTAAATAAATGTTTGTAATCAAAAGGGACGGAAGAAAGGAAGAATTTGATGCAGATAAAGTATTTAAAGCTTTAAAACAAGCTTTTGAAGAATGTCATTACATATTTTTGGATTCCAAAATTAATGAGCTATTAGAAGAACTTCGCTTTTGGGATGATATTAGTGTAGAAGAAATTCAAGATCAAATAGAGGAAGTTTTAATGGATTATGGTTACACTGATGTAGCTAAGCAGTTTATTATTTATAGGTTTAAACATCAAGAATCTAGACATAGAAAAGATAGACTTGATTATATGAAAGACTATAAGGATACTGCTGAGAATGCAGCTACTTTAAGTAACACTGATCCTAATGCTAACTCATCAATTAAAAATGTAGCTTCACTAGAAGCAGAAGTTTATAAAGCTGAGAATAGAATAACTCAAAGACAATCAATGAAAGATGAGTTGTCTAAATTATTTCCTGAAGTAGCTAAGCAATATGAGACTGATTTAAATAATCATATTATATATACTAACGATGAAGCTAGTTCTCCTGTTCCAAAATTCTATTGCCAAGCTGTTAGTCTCTATCCCTTAATGCTTGAAGGAGTGGGCAATATGGACGGCGTTACTCCTAGCGCACCAAATGACTTAGATTCTTTTAGTGGACAACTTACTAATTTAGCTTTTACACTTTCTTCTCAATGCAAAGGGGCAGTAGCTTTTGGTAGCTATTTTATAGCACTAAACTATTATGTAATAGCAGAATTTGGCAATAACTGGTATGACAAACTTGACTTAGTAATCACTACATCTTATTGCAAACAGACTAGGACTGTAAAAGATAAAATTTACAAAGCATTTAGTCAATTTGTATGGGGAATAAATCAGCCTGCAGGTAATAGAAGCTATCAAAGTCCATTTATTAATATCTCCTATTATGATCATACCTATTTTGATTCATTATTTGGAGAGTTTTATTATCCAGATGGAACTAGGCCAGAATGGGAAGCTATAAGTACCCTTCAAAAATTGTTTATGAAGTGGTTTAATAAGTTACGTACTAAAGCTATAGTGGCTTTTCCTGTAGAAACTATGGCTATGGTATACAACCCAGAGACTAATGATATTACAGACCAAGAATATAAAAACTTAACTGCTGAAATGTATGCAGAAGGACACTCATTCTTTACTTATATATCTGACAGTGCCGACTCATTGGCAAGTTGCTGTCGGTTAAGAAATAAATTATCAAAAAATACATTTAATCCTACTTCTGGATTAACAGGAGTGCAAACAGGAAGTTGTAATGTAATAACTCTAAATATAAATAGAATTATTCAAGACTGTGATAAGAAGTATGGAATAAAGCAAAATTGGCAAGAAAATACCCCTTTTATTAAGGGTTATTTAATTTCTATTCTCGAAAGAGTATATAAGTATCATATAGCTTATAAAACCATTTTATATGATTGGGAAGATTCTGGAATGTTTACTTGTAGTAATGCAGGCTACATCCATATGAATAAACTCTATTCAACTATAGGAGTTAATGGTCTCAATGAAGCTGCTGAATACTTAGGCATGGCTATTAATAAGAACAAGGAATATATTAGCTTCTTACAACTTATTATGGGTACTATAAAAGAACAAAATGGTATTCATTCAATACATGATGATAAAAGACCTATTTTATTCAATTCTGAGTGTATTCCAGCAGAGGCTTTAGGGGGTAAGAATTATCGTTGGGATAAGGCAGATGGGTTACTAGACAATGCTCATCTAAAACCTTTTTTGATTGACTCGGAAGCCCTAAAAACTAGGGTGACGAGGCGCAAGCAAGGATTATATTCCTGTGCAGCGTGACAGACTGAGTAAAAAGGATTTTAATATATGGTATGTGAATATAATATATTAAAATAAGCAACAGTCGGGTCTATATGGTAACATATAGAGAGAAAATCGAAGAATTTTCTCCGTTATTTAAATATTGTCCCTATAAATTTTGTTCCGGTACAAAATATAAATATAATTACTCAGATGAGTAATTGTTTAATATTTAAAAATTTTGTAATGGAAACAAAAATTTGTAGTAAATGTGGTAGAGAATTACCATTAAAATGTTTTGAAACTGGAAGAAATCAATGTAGAGACTGTCGAAATGCACGACGTAAAGAACTACGTGATGCTAATCCAGAAAAACATAGAGATGAAGCAGCTAGACGCCAAAAAGAACAAGGCGAATGGTTGTTGTCATTAAAAACTAAATGTCTAATTTGTGGAGAAACGGAGTCAGTATGTTTAGATTTTCATCATATTGATCCTAATGAAAAAGAATTTACTATAGGCAAGCATAGAAATAAAAGTAAAGAAAATTTATTAAAAGAAATTAATAAATGTGTTTGTTTATGTGCAAATTGTCATAGAAAAGTTCACGCAGGAATTTTACATTTAGAGAACTATTTAAATAATCACTCCGTTATACCTACGGCGGAGGCGTAACAGTACGATTGGGTTCCTAAAGATAGAAATCTTTATAATAGTTATTTCTTCTTGCAATCAGACTATGAAATATCTATATTAGATAAAATGTATTTGCATGGTCGAAGTACCTATAAATACACAGACGGCGGTTCTGCTTGCCATTTAAATCTTGAAGACCATCTTAGTAAAGAGCAATATCTTAAATTAATAGATTATGCTATTAAGGAAGGTACTTCATACTTTACATTTAACATTCCTAATAGTAAATGTAATGATTGCGGATATATAACTAAACATCCAATAAAGCAATGTCCTAAATGTAAGAGTAAGAACATTGATTGGTATTCGCGTGTAATTGGGTATTTAAGACCAATCAAAGCTTTTGGTGCAGATAGACGTATTGAAGCTAATATGAGATGGTATTCTACTAAAGCAGGAAAAGAAATAGATGCTAAAATACGTTGATACAGCAGTAACTTTTGCAGAATTTCCAGATGAAATCTCTTTACTTATAAATATAAGTAACTGTCCGTGTAAATGCCCTGAATGCCATAGTTCTTACTTAGCAGAAGACATAGGAAAACCTTTATATCTAGAAACTTTATATAAATTAATAGATGATAATGAGGGAATTACTTGTATTGGTTTTATGGGAGGAGATTCTGAACCAAAGTATATAAATTTACTTGCTAAATGTGTTAAAGATTCATACTCATTAAAAGTAGGTTGGTATAGTGGAAGACAAGAATTAAGTAAAGATATAGTAATTAAGTATTTCGATTTTATCAAACTTGGCCCATATATAAAGGAGTTAGGAGGATTGCAAAGTCCTAATACAAATCAGAGATTATATAAAGTTATACGAGATAAATCTGGATATATATTAAAAAACATACAAATATGACAACATTTCTTATAATAATTATTACACTGTACATTATAGTTAAAGTTGCTTTCTTTTCAGCAGTTGTTTGGGTTTATAAACATTCTAAAAAACATCCAAATACTGACTTAATAGTAAATAATTTTGATGTAGATATACTCTGTGGTAATAAACATATTACTGGTTCAAAAATATCAGAGCATAATTGCCAATTAACGGTTGAAAAGATAGGTAATAATTCTTAATTATATTTTATAATTAAAAAAAAAATGCAAGTAGCAATTCTTAATTATAGTTTAGTACAGCCTACTGTGGAATTATATACAATTCCAGATGATATAGAAGATATAGAAAATTATCTAGAAACAGAAATGAACTATAAACTAACTAATTGTTCATGGATGTGTGGTGATAATATAGAAATTTATGATGATAGAGCAGATTGATAATCTAATTAATAAGGCTAGGAAGGAAGATTCTCCTAGCCTTTTAGTTTATACGCTTATTAAATCAGAATTACTTAACAATATTCATTCTAAAAAACCTACTTCCGAGTTTGAAGTACTACATAGAATGATAAAAGAGCGTGAAAAATCAGAAGATATGTATTTAAAAAATAGTAGAAGAGATTTAGCTAAAAAAGAGTTTGATGAAATACAAATCATTAAACAATTACTTCCTGCTGAACCTCCTACAGAAACTATATATACTACTATTAAAAATGCAATAGCTGTTTTAAATAAAAAGCCTACTATGCAGGATAGTCCTTATATAATAAATACTGTAGTTACTAAATTTCCTAGTACACAGAAATCTACTATTATTAGAATCTTTAAAACATTTATATAATTACTTTTTAAGAATTAGTATAATAAAACAGAAAAGTAATATGAGACTTTATGGAATAACATCAACTGATGGGGATGGATATGAATATATTTCCCAAATTAGTACTAATTTAGAAGATTTTGATGGAGAAGAGTTAATTTATTATACATATAAAGATGGTATAATAGATATGACTGACTTTTCTGAAATATGGAAACCTTATAATGGTAAATTAGTAGAACAAGAAGTAATACAATTATCAGATGGTACTTATGATTATTGGGATGGAGATATAGATTATTCTGAAGTAGGAGATTTAACTATTATTTTTAAAAATGGAGAAATTATCTCCCAAGAATTTACTAAATATAATGAAAATTAATTGTATTGTAGAAAAAGATTTCAATATTCCCAAATTTATAGATTGGTTAAAAATACAATCTTCGGAATATAAAGATTACTTTGAATCTTTTAGTTATCAATTAATAGATAAATACATAATTTCCGTATATCCAGAAGTATCTTGTATAGATGATTTTAGTACTGATGAATTAGTAATAGCCATTAGTAATGCACTTAATAGTAATATATGATGATTCAGAGTTTTTAAAAGCTATACAAGAAGTTGCTAAACAATATAATACTCATGTAGATGCTTTTAAAGATAAAACTCCGAAAGCTTTTAAGATTAAAGGATATTATGGCACTAAGTTAACTCCTTTTGCTGTTGCTATAATTAAAGAATTAGAAATTCCGTTTTATTCAGAAGTTAAAGATTGTACAGTAGAACATATAAAAGAAATCTTAAATCGCTTCTATGAATGTTGATAAAGCTACCTTTAGAAACTATATGCATCAAATAGAAGAGGCAGATACCCAAATTAATAGAATGATAAAGTTATTTGGGTATACTGTTATTGATTCTGGTCCTGCACAATGTATAATGCAACTGGCAGGGTCTATACTAGAACTTATATGTAATTCAGAAGAATTAGATTTTATAGAAATGTGGCTATATGAAGATATGAAGGAAGTTACAGATAATAAAGGTAAAGTTATATCTTTAAAAACAGTAGATGAATTGTATGAGTTTTTAACTAGTGATTTAGTATGAAAGTAAAAGTAATTAATAAGTCTAATAATAAACTTCCCCAGTATGAAACCGCTGGAGCTGCAGCTCTCGATATTAGAATCGACTTAGGTCGAGTAACTCCTGATAATCCTATTAAAGGTTTTGGAAATGCTGAAGTTATTTGGTCAGGAGAAGGCCATACAGTTCCTATGATAAGACTTTCTCCTATGAGTAGGGCACTTCTCCCCACAGGATTATTTACAGCTATTCCAGAAGGATACCAGGTATCATTTAGACCTCGTTCAGGTATGGCAATCAAGAAGGGACTACAATTAGCTAATACTCCAAGTACTATAGATTCTGATTATCGTGGAGAATGGATGCTTCCAGTTATTAATCTTGGTATTGAGGACATCTATATTGAAGATGGGGAACGTATTTGCCAGGCTTTACTTGAAAAAGTAAATAAAATTGAGTGGGAAGAAGTAGATTCTCTTAGTGAAACCGAGAGAGGAAATGGTGGTTTTAATTCAACTGGGTCAAAATAAGGCTTATGGGACTTGATTTATATTTTATTAAAAAGAAGCATAAAAAGTTAGGTTATTTTAGAAAAGTTAATTTCTTAGTAAAATTCTTTGAGAAAAAGGGGTTTGATGTTCCAAATCAGACCCCACTGGAAATTAAAAAAGAGGATGTAGAGGAATTACTTTCTAAGTGTGAGGAAGTCATGCAAGATCACTCAAAGGGCCCGAAGTTACTTCCTACTATGTCTGGATTTCTATTTGGAAGTACAGATTATGATAATTACTATTATGAGGATGTAGAAGCAGTTAGGAATTATATCAAAGATGAGCTACTTCCTGAGTTTGACACTCTAGAGGAAGATGAGGGCATATACTTTGAAACTTGGTTTTGAAAAAAGGATTTATAAAGACAAAAGCAATAGATAACTAGCTTAATAAAGAAAATGGCATTATCACTATTTATTTGCGTAGTGGTAATGCTATTTTGACTAGTGATTTCATATCTGGTTAGGATAGAATAAGAAGATTGCTGAAACCATAACAAAAGATCAAATAATTTGTATTGGTGGATTAAACAAAAACAGTTAAATAATAACTAAGGAAGAATTTATTGATCATATTTTGCAACAGCAGAATTAGTTAACCAGAATTGATGAAGTTCTCAGTGTATCAACACTCTTTGAAAGTGACTTGATAAAATATACTATTATATTATTTAATAAGACTATTGATCTTTTATTTGACGAAGCAGATAATATAGGTTGGTGGATAAAGAATATAAGGTTTCTGAATTAAAGATATAGATGGAAAGGAAATTCCTACAGATACAGTGGAAGACCTTTGAAATTTAATTAAAGACAATTAAAAATGATTAAATATCTTCTTGGCAAAGCATCAACTGGCAAGTTCCGATTTGTAATAGTTGAATGTGATGAAGAATGGCATGAACCTGAACATGGCTATGTGGTACAGCGTAGCTATGGTCAGGTAGGGGGTAAGACTACACTGTCTCCTAAGATTATTGTAGATAGAACTAAGCAGAAAAGAAACTGGAAAGAGCAATATACTCTACAGTTTAACTCTGAAGTCAAGAAATTCTTAGATAAAGGATACATAGAAGTAGAAAAACATCCGGAAGAATATTCTTCTGAGGAACTTCAAGCTATCTTTGGAGATGTTAAAACTAATCAATATGGGGTAATTAAACCTCAGCTTGCTAAACAAGCAGATAAGGTAACTAATCCAAAGATATTTGAGAAGAAGTGGCTTATTAGTAGAAAACTTGATGGTGTTAAGGCTCTATTCTATTATAAGGATGGAGAAATACATACTTCGAGCAGGGGAGGCGAAGACTATGATGCTGCTACTACTCACTTACGTGAGAATCCAAAACTTCTAAAATTCTTTGAAGCAAATCCCACTGTAATTCTAGATGGTGAGCTTTTCGTTAGAGGTAAAACTCTGCAACAGATAAGTGGTGCTGCTAGAATGGAGAAGAATGCTTATGATTGCGACTGGTTACAATATTGGATTTATGATTGTTACATCTCAAGTGATGTAGATATGATCGCCGATGATAGATGGAAATTTCTTATGCATGAATTATGTAATAATTCTGAGATTCCTATGTATATGTCTACTGAAGATGATAAACATGAAGACCCAATTCGTGTTTTAATACATGAATATGTAACTGGTTGGAATAACATGAAAAAGCTCCATGATAAATGGGTTGCTGAAGGATTTGAAGGAGCAGTAATCACCGACCCTTCCAAACCTTATAAGCCAGGCTCTAGATGTAATAACCTTATAAAGATTAAGCAATATAAGTCTGAAGATTTCATAGTTATTGGATATAAACTTGGTCTTAGAGGTTCTGAGGATATGACTTTTACCTGTGAATTGGGAGACGGAAGAACATTTGAAGCTATGCCGGTTGGAGATAGAGCTACTAAGGCTGAATATGTTGAGAACTTTGATAATAAGTACAGAGGACACAAGGCTGAATGTACTTTCTTTAACTACTCTGATGATGGTATTCCAACTCAACCAAAATTAAGGATATTTAGATTCGACTTAGAAGATTAATATGGGTAAGTATATTGAAAAAGTAATATAAATATGGAAAAAAGGTCAATTATGCTATGCAATTCTTGACAATGATATAGAACCTGTCAATTTTATTGCGGAATGTAATTCATACAAAGTATATGTTAAGAGCCTTAATAATGAAAGGGACCATTGGATTGATTCTTGTTATATTTGTAATACTAAAAAAGAAGCTTATAAGAAATTACTTGGTTGGTTAGAAGATGATAAACAAGAAGCAGAAGAAACTATAGAAGACTTGGAGAGTGAATTAGGTATAATAAATAAAACCATTAGAAAACTTAAACAGAAATATGAAATTTAAGGGAACTATAATAATTACAGATCCATGTTATATTGTTAAAAAATGTACTAAACAGAAAGATATACATGATGATTGGGCAAAGTGTATGTATGGACAGAACATGGAAGCTCTAGGTATTTCTACGTATTTTACTAAGGATACAATCTGTGGAGAGTGGGATTGTACTACCTATGAAATTACAGAAAATCCTTATAAAATAATTAATAACTTTGTAGAAGTTTCAGAAAAAGGAGAGAATTATAGAGTAAACTGTTCCAGACTAGGGGAG
>ERZ808286.1040-NODE-1040-length-15043-cov-4.310248_pt1 | contig 15043 bp, 12 predicted proteins | sample MGYA00521276_ERZ808286 | MGnify/ENA primary metagenome ERZ808286 (study PRJEB31516, sample SAMN03275607) | gut metagenome | biome: mammalia-associated habitat; material: feces | host: Papio cynocephalus | place: Kenya | collected 2012-08-01 ... | reverse complement strand
CCGAATCAAAACTATGTATCCATTGTGAAGCAATGATTGTTGCGATTAGCAACTTGTGTTGTAAGCAAAGTGAGCAACACAATATTACATAGTTAAAATAAATAATTATCATTTTTTATGTTTCCACACAATAACACATATAAGACATAAAAAAAGATGTTTATTAAAAACATCTTTTTATTAACTATTCTATAAAACATATTTAATAATATATTTTACGATTAATTCGTATCTTAAATTATTATTAAAAGCACTATAACCTATTAATTAACAGACATCAATCACATTAATAAAATATATTATTAAGAGTTATTTATTTTCAATTCGTTGAATACTGATTGCCAGCTAGATAATTTACTATCAATATTCCCTTTTCTTGGCGATGGACTAACAACATATTTAACTTCAAAGTCACCAGTTATATGCATTTTTTCAAATTGTTTTTGCACAAATCGGCTATTAACAACGACATATTTTATATTAGAATTATCAATAATATTTTTTATTGTTTCTTTATTAGACATTGCTGGATACAATGGGTCATTAAGAATAATATCATTATCAAGCGAACTATTGTTGTTAAAATAACATTGCAAAAACACATCACAAATAGCAATTTGTCTTTTTGTTAATTCAAAAGCCATTGTTTCTTTAATTTTGTTTTTGTTATCTTCAAAAGTATCAAAATCAATCAAACCATTCTTATAATTATCATAGTTGGTTTTTAATTGGTCTTTTAAATCTGAAAAACAAGTTGTACCCAAAACACAATCCAATAACTGCCAAAACTGATTGCGTTGACTAGCATAATAAAAGCCTTTTTTCATACCATCTGTAGCGGTTATTGAACCCAACATCAATATTTGGCTGTTACTATCCCACACAGGCATAATACCATTAAGCATAGGTTGTCTTAATACTGGATTAATAATTTGTTTTTTCATATTTACCTCTTATACATTACAACAATTATACCACATCAACATTTAATTTGAAAATTAATTATTGATTAAAAGAACTGAAAGGATTTTCTTTCAGTTTTTTTGTTTTACATATTCGTAATTCATAAATTTTAATATTGATATTTTTTCTTTTTTGCGATTAGGCAAACTATATTGGAGCTGATGGTGGGACTTGAACCCACGACCTACGCATTACGAATGCATTGCTCTACCAACTGAGCCACATCAGCATATTAAGGCACATATAGTGCCTTTTTATTATAACCATAATCATTGTTTTAAGTATTAGTCTTACATACTATTAAAACAATACATATTACAATAAATATTTAATTAAAATATGCTTAAGTATTAAAATTATTGTTTTAGTATACCTTTACTATATATATTACAATATTTTAATTAATTGATTATTAACCAAATCACAACTTGTAAGGTAATATTTTATACCATTTTTATTAACAACCAATTTTTGCTTTTTGTCATATGAATGCAAATGCCCATATACCACAATTGGAATTTCGTATTTTTCAAGCAATTGTGTATATTTATTATCTTCCAATTTACTATTAAATGGTGGGTAATGCATCATACAAATAATAGTCTCATTATTGGTTTGAAGTTTTTTTGCTGCTTGCAAACTTAATTCAAGTCTAATTGATTCCCTATTATATATCTTTTCATCATCTGGGGTTTTGTGTGTTGTTTCTGGAACTGTCCAACCCCTAGTACCGCATATTATTATATCTCCTATTTTTACAGCATCATTCTGTAAAGCATACATATCACTAGGTAAAACATTACGCAAAGAAGAGATACCACTCCACCAATAATCATGGTTGCCCCTAATAATTATCTTTTTACCTTTCCCCATATGAGATATATATTCTAAATCAGCAATTGCTTCATCAAGTTTCATAGCCCAACTTAAATCGCCAGCAATTAAAACTATATCATCATCTGTGACACCACAATTAATCCAACTTTCTTCTATTTTTTCAAGATATCCGTCCCACACAGGTCCAAAAATATTCATAGGTTTGTTACTATTGATACTTAAATGTAAATCAGAAATTGCATATACTTTCATAAATAACTCCCAGTGTATTGTATCAAAAATATTAATATTTTTCAATCAATTATAGCAATTGATAACCTTATATAATTGAAAACCAACATATTACTAATCTATTGTAATCATAGTCTAAAAGAATCTACACAAAACATATAGGTCATAAGATTCTGTTTATTTTAAAAAAAACCATATACTAGCAAAATGTTTATTAATCATATAAACCACTGTAAAACACAAAAAAGAGATAGCATTATTTCTATCTCTTATTTATCAATCTTAATTATTAACATCTACCATTGTTCATACCATTTTCGTTAGCACGATTTTGAATAGATTTGGTTATAACACTTTCTACATCGGAATATTTAACCACACCCAACATAGCACCATCTCTATCAAACTTTACAAAATATTCCTTTCCATTGTATCTAAATTCGTCTAACTTCGCTATAGGCATAACTTGATGTGTAGTCATATTATACAACTTACCATTTTGATACTTAACTTCACCATATGGAGTATGGAATATTGCACTTGAATATGCACTACGGCATATATCTATCTGTCGTATAATTCCTTCATTTTCTTCTTTCTGTTTAGGAGTAAGTTTACCACTTTCAATTTGTTTAACTAAATCGGCTCTATCACGCATATTAGAAAGATCAGTTTGATACATATAATCTAAAGCAGTTTTTGAATATTCATAGTCCTTCAAACCAAAAACTAATGGGTTATGGCTGGCTTCGCCTAATACTAAACTTGCTTCTAGAGTTTCTAGAATATATTTACTTGAATCAAGAATATCAGTTACTTCACTTTGATTAATAAGCATTTCTTCACGTTTCTCATCCAAGTTAAGAATATCTTTTGGGACATTATTAACAAATCTACTAATATTATCTACTATAGATAATAATCCAGCATCTCTAAATCTCCAACCACTGTTTAAGCAAAAAGATCTTGAAGCAGGATTTTTAATACTGTCACTTAAATCAGTAACCAATTGTGATAAGTATTCGGCATTGTTATATCTAGTACGTGTTTCGTAATACTGTTTTGCCAATGCATTATTACTAGGATCTTTGGCAAGTTTTTTTTCTAAACTTACCATCTTAACACCTTCTTTTCTTAATGTACTAGAAACTTCTCTTTTATTAGCAATCACATAATCATTTATTTCCATTATTGCCCATGAAGGAACTGTTCTGGTAGAATCACTTAAACGTGGTTCTACAAAATGTTTAGCACCATATTCAGTAACTTGATTGGATATATCATCAAATAAATCAAAGAATGCTTTGTATTGATGTTCGATAAGTGAATATGCAATATTGTTGGCATAAGCAACAAAAATTGGTTCAAAACCCACATTAGTACCTTCAGTAAATGAAACAAGTTCGTCATTAAAAGGCTTATACAAACATGTACCCATATTAAACAACTGATTATAATTATCTTTACATTCCGGATACTTTGCTAGAAACATTTCTTGAAACTGATCTTTCTTTTCTGCACATTTACGCTCATCAATAAGACGCAATTGAGAATAACGTGTACGAATTTCTTCACAAAGTTCTCGATTATAGTCACGCAAAAAATCTAATTTTCTTTCAAAATAATGTTGAGTATTATCCAATAAATTAGAGTCTACAGAAGCACGATATTGTTTATTAGCCACCATCAACATATATGTAACACGTTCAATCTCGCAAAGAGCATCATTCATTTCTTCAGTAAGTAAACTATTTCTTAACATAACTTACCCTCACATAGTATGTATTATATTAATATAATACTACATTTTTAATTGTAATTCAATACATAATTTTAAAAACTTATATTTAAACATATATTGCAATAATTAAGTGTATAAAAAAAGATGTAAGCATATACTTACATCTTATACTAATTAACAATAATTAGTTAGCATTGGCTACAGGTTGCTGTGCCGGATAAAGTGGCAATTCAAAGAAACCCGAGCAAGCATCTTGAGTAAATTCTTGACAAGGTGGTATAGGACAATATCCGTAAGTTGGTACTAATATTTCCGCTTCCACTACTACTCTAAGTATCAAAGCAAGACAGAAATCAAGACTAAATACATTGTTACCTACATACTCGCCATCTGGACTTAAACAATTGCAATATGCTTCTACCGTAAATGGTACAACACTTGGCTGTGGTACATACAACACCACATCACTATTAACTGTGATTGTGCTTTTGCCCACTCCAGCAACACCATTAGCATCTGTATAATGCACTTCAATAGGTACTTCAACTTCCCCACTTACTCTTGCAAAACATGGTTTATCTTCAAATCTATCTACAACTAAATTGTTAATAGTAGTTTGAGTAGGTAAAGCATTAACACTTACAAAAGTTAATGGTTGAGTTGGATTGGCTGGTATGTAATCGGTTACTGTTACTTGAACATCTGTTTCTTGCATTTGACGAAGACAAGCATCAAAAACTTTTTTTGCATGAATACATGCTTTTTCACACAAGCCATTTAAAGGATTGCCAGTGATAGGCCCCGGGCAAAAAGCATTTCTACTTCCTGAATAAAATGACATAAACGTTTACCTCCTATTTAATAAGCCTGTATATTACACTATATGATAATTGAATAAAAAAGTTACCTAATACAAAAATAAATATTATATAAAAATTTAATTCATTAGTATTTTTATAGTGTTATCATTAGTAACCTTTAACAAATCATTTCTATTATCTATAATTATTAATTATTATATTTTTTAGTTAAGTATCATACGTATAAAATATAAATTTATTTTACTGCTATGAATAATCTTATAGTAACAAAAAAAGGTATGCTTATTTACATACCTATTTTTATTTAATTATTGTTGTTACTCCTAAACTGATCTAGTTTATTAAGTAATTCAGTCTTACCATATCTAGTCTCACTACTAATACCATATACATTACTAGTACCAACTTTTAATACATTGGCCAAATGAGTTAATGTCGGTTTAACCTTACTTTTTGGCAATTTGTCACACTTTGTTGCCACAATCAGGAATGGTATTTGGTAATAATGCAGAAATGTGATCATTTGTGCATCTTCGGCAGTTGGATCATGTCTAGCATCAACTAATGCAAGAACACATTTTAATTGTGGATTATTTAGTAAGTATGGCTCGATTAATTGTTGCCAGCCAGCAACATCTTTTTGACTGGCTTTAGCATATCCATAGCCCGGCAAATCTACAAAATAGAAATCATCATTAATAGTAAAATAATTAATTAATCTAGTTCGTCCCGGAGTAGAAGAAGTCCTACAAAGTTTGGAGTTGTCAACAAGCATATTAATAAGACTACTCTTTCCTACATTACTTCTTCCTACAAAAGCAAATTGGTCTTTTTCATCTATTACTATTTTTTGCGGATTGGCCACACTTGTTTTAAATTGACTTTTTTTAATCAACATATTATTCACCTACTATCGCTAATTTAAGTACTTCATCAAAATTATTAACATAATGTATATCTAATTTTTCTACAATCTCTGCTGGTAAAAAACCAATATCTTTTTTATTCTCGGCAGGTACAATTACATTCTTTATACCATTTTGAACACAAGCATACAACTTCTCCCTTAATCCACCAATAGCATATATCTGTCCAGTTAAACTTATCTCACCAGTCATAGCATATTGATTAGATATTTTTTTATTAGTTAATACACTATATATAACTAAAGCCAAAACTACACCAGCACTAGGACCATCTTTTTGAACACCGCCTTCGCATGCATTAATATGTATATCAATTTTTGAATAATCAATATCTTTATCAACACAACGTTTGGCTACAGTGTAAGCAATCTTACAACTTTCTTGCATTACATCTTTTAAATTACCCGTCATAACAAGATTACCTTTACCAGGTATAGAAACTCCTTCTAAAGTAAGCACACTACCACCATATGGACTCCAACCCAATCCATAACCCACACCAACTTCAGGTTGTTTACGTACCCCATGGTTAGTTACTGGTGGCTCATTAAGTATACTAGGTAACATAGTCTCTGTGATTACCCAAGGCAATTCTGTATCAGGATTATCAACCAATTTAACTGCTAATTGTCTACATATCTTGGCAATCAATCTTTCTAGATTTCTTACGCCGGCTTCATATGTGTAATCATCTATTAGACTATATATAACATCGTCATTTATAACCAAAGCATTTTCTTTTATACCATTGGCTGTTAATTGTTTAGGTATTAAATAGTTTTTTGCTATCTGAACTTTTTCATCTGCGATATAACTATCTACATTGATTATTTCCATACGATCACGAAGTGGGGCTGGAATACGATCAACATAGTTGGCGGTAGCAATAAATATAACTTTACTTAAATCATATGGAACTTCTAAAAAATTATCTCTAAATGCATAATTTTGCTGTGGGTCAAGTACTTCCAACAATGCACTAGCAGGGTCACCATGAATGTCGGTAGTTAACTTATCTATTTCATCTAATAAAAATACTGGATTATTAGAACCTGCAAGTTTAATATTATATATAATCTTACCTACCATTGCACCTACATAGGTTTTTCTGTGTCCCCTAATCTCACTTTCGTCATGGACACCACCTAAAGTAAGTTTAACAAATTTCCTTCCTAAAGCATTGGCTACAGATTTTGCAATACTTGTTTTGCCCACACCAGGAGCACCAACTAGACATAATATTTGCCCGCTTATTTTATTATTAAGTTTCAATACTGCCAAATATTCTAATATTCTGGACTTAACTTTTTCTAGTCCATAATGTTCGTTGTCTAACACTTGTCTAGCATGATTAATATCTGTATTATCTTCAGTATATTTTGACCAAGGTAACTCTGTAACCACATCAATATAATTTTTATATATGTTATAATCAGCCGCTACAGATGGAGTACGTGATAACTTTTTAACCTGTTCAAGTACATAATCTTCGGTAGCCTTTGGCATATGGCAATCTTTTACTTTCTTTTCTAATTCGCCAAATTCGTCACTTTCATCAATTTCTTTATTAAGGTATCTTATACGTTCTTTGATAATGGCTTCTTTATTACGTTGTTCACTATCTTGTTTGATTTTTGTATCAATATCTTTTGTTAACTTCTCCAAGTTGTACAATCTATTAATTAATACAATTAATGATTCATATCTACCTTCTAAAGTATTATTGGCTATAAAATCATATTGTGTATGTTGGTCAGATTCTAAAGTTGACATCATCAAAATTGATTTGATTTCTAGATCATCTACATTTTTTATATATTCAATTAATTCTGGGATAATCTTTCTATTAGAATATTGTAAATAATTAAAGTATGCTTGACTAGTTCGGTCATCTAGCGCCTTAATAACCATAGGGTCGCCATGATCTAATGTTTGTGGTTGTGTAATTGCATACTCATAATCACCATCTGTTTCTAATGAAACAACTTCAGCAAAATATATTGGATTGCAATAATATGTCAATCCATTATTATCTTGATTACCCAAACGTTCAATCTTACAAACAAGTCCTACCTTATGATATTTAGCGTCAGTATCTTTAAATTCATCTATAAAAGTAGGAATAGCCATAAAGAACAACTCTTTAGTTTCGGCAATTTCATTAATTAACTTTTGTTCCTTATCTCTTTTTGCAATATCTGCATAAGGTATATATGGGAAAGGCAACACAAATTTATATGATGCAACAACTTTTAATCTTTGTGTAGTTCTTTCAAATTCGTTTAAATAATTAGCGTATTTATAATAAAAATTACTTTTGTTCATTGTTTTTCCTTTTAAATAGCAATCTAGTAATAGTATATATGAAAACTATGCATTTTTCAAATAAAAATGTAATTTAATGTCGTTATAACATACAAAGAAATTAAATGCATGTGATTTAAAACCGCTATACTAGGCTTACAATTTAATTAATTATAATAATAAGTCAGTTAACAACATAAAAGGAACAATACTCTTATTGTTCCTTTTATATTAAATAATATCTTCAAAATATATGTATTAATCTTTTTTATCTTTAATTTTTAATTGTTTTTTAATGCGGGTAGCAATAGATTTAACATCAAGTTTAAGTTCGTTAATCACATCTGTAGGTGTGCCACTCTTACCAAATGTTGTAGTGCCAATTACTTCGCCTACTCCAATATATTTATAGAAACTCATATCGGAACTTAACTCTAGACTATATGTAGGGATAGTACGGTCGACAATCTTTTCTTTATAACTATCTGCTTGTGTATCAAATAACTCCATACAAGGCATACTTACTACTCTTACACCTAAACCAGATTCTTCAAGTTGTTTAGCAACTTCCAAAGCAGTATACACTTCACTACCTGTACCTATTAATATAACATCAGGTTTCTTTTCAACATCTTTAATAATATAAGCGCCCATCTTTGCTTTTTCATAACTTGATTCTAAAGGTTCAAGATCTTGACGAGTAAGTGCAAATACTGATGGTTTATTAACATTAAGTGCTACCGAATAGCATGCTGCAGTTTCAATAAGGTCAGCAGGTCTAAATGTATATGTATTAGGTTGGGCTCTAAACATAGCCATCTGCTCGATAGGTTGATGAGTAGGGCCATCTTTACCTACATACAACGAATCATGTGTTAACACATATAATACACGTAGATTAGTTAATGCACTCATACGTAAAGCAGGTTTTAAGTAATCGCCAAACACCATAAATGTAGATACATAAGGTGTAAGACCACCATACAAAGCCATACCATTGGCGATAGCAGACATACCCAATTCCCTAACACCAAACATAATGTTACGTCCAACTGGATTCTCATTATATACTGCACTATTTACTTGTGCTTTTGTACTGCTCATAACATCAGCACAGCCACCTAGAATATTAGAATAATTGTCGGCAATAATGTTAAGAATTTCGCCACTAGCATTACGTGTACTTGTCTTTTTATTTTCAAAATCTTTTAAATATGTATCTATATCAGAATAATCATTTTTTAAATACATTGTTAGTATACGATAATCTGCAGGATAATTACGTTTGTAAGTTTGCATACGTTCTTCAAACTCGGCATTTATCGCATCATAATGTTCTTTCAATCCGTCAAAAGTTTCTTTAGCCTTGGCATTAATTTCGAAAGGCTCGCCAACAACACCTAATTTTGCTCTTAATTTAAGTGTTTCATCTTCACCCAATGGACTTCCGTGTACTTTGTGATTACCCGCCAAACTAGAGCCATATCCGATAACAGTATCTACTATAACCATAGTAGGTTTAAGACTTTTCTTCGCTTTATTAATAGCAGCGGTAATTTTGTCTACATTGTTGCCATCTTTTACTTCGATAACATTAAAACCATAACCTTTAACTATCTGGCTAGTATTTTGAGTAAATGCTTCATCTGTACTTCCATCTAGACATACATGGTTGCGGTCATATATAACAATAAGTTTGTTAAGTTTTAAAGTTCCTGCTAGGCTTAATGCTTCATGAGAAATACCTTCCATTAAACAGCCATCGCCTACTAAACAATAAGTATAGTTGTCAAATAATTTAAATTCTGGTTTGTTAAATATAGATGCCATGTGTTTTTCAGCCATAGCCATACCTACGGCATTGGCTAATCCCTGTCCCAATGGTCCAGTACTTGCATCAATAGCATTATCAGCACTTACTTCTGGGTGTCCTGGGCAACGAGAATTAATAGATCTAAAACTCTTTAAATCGTCCATAGTAAAACTAAATCCACAACTGTGTAGTGTAGCATAAAGCAAAGCCGAGCCATGACCAGCCGACATAACAAATCTATCTCTTAAAAGATGTTTTTCAGCACTAGGAGTACATTTTAAAACTTTAGCATACAACGAATATAAAATAGGTGCAGCACCCAATGCAATCCCTGGGTGTCCACTTTTAGCAGTATTAATTTCGTCCATTGCTAATAATCTTAAAGAATTAACACACAAATTATCACTTTTCATAATATTCCTCGATTTTTGTTAATATATTTTTTTCGATATTTTTATCTTTTGACACATCTACTACAATATCTGCATAACCATTTAACAGCATATCACGTTCGGTTGCAACATTTTTTAACAGTGTCATTTCTTGTTTTGATAGTTTTTCCGCCTTTAAGCACTTATTAAACATACGTTCATTAAGTCGTAAATATATAACAAGTGCACCATTTTTGATATAGTGTAAATTTTTATCATTGTTTAAATAATAATTGTCTACAGTAAACAATATATTTTCAAAGGAAGACAACGCCTTAATTTTTTTTGTTTCTTGTTTTTCCATGTATTCTTTACCAGCAATTGCTTGTGCAGAAGCCATATTGATATACTCATATTCAAGTAACTCTGTAACATCTGCATAAAACATTTCAAGCGTGTCGGCAACACGTTTGGATATGCGTTTTGTATAATTTTTAAGCAATCCAACAATGCAAATGTTACTTATCATGCAATAATCCCCTTTAAATTTTAACACTAAATCTTAATCAAAACATCGATTAAATAGTATCATTATAGATATATATTACTATAATACTATTATTATATAGTATTTTAATTAAATAACCAAATATTTAACTAGTTAATTGACCTAAAAGTCTATAAAAACATACCACAATAAATTTATTTAAAAATTAAATTACATACAATTAACTATTAAAAGTACGAATATTAGTAGCCTTATTACGATTAAGAAGTCCTATTAAGTCGCCCATAAACAATGAAACTCCGATAACAACTATCAAAACAAGTACAACTACCCACCAAGATAAAAATAAATAATCATTAATGTTGTTAATCGTGATATATCCATCATTATTATTACCATTATTGTACACTACTATATTGCCCAAATAACCTGTTTGTAACAAGGTTGCTATATTAGAATTGTCTTGATTGTACTCTTCAATACGGTCTAAAACATCTGCACTTGGGTGATTGTAGGAATTATCATCAGAAGCAGATACAACTATATATCTAGGACTGGTTGCTTGCAAAAATAGAGAAGAAGTAGAAGTATTACTGCCATGATGTCCTAATTTAAGTAAATCCACATCTAATACATCATCATCGTAACTATTAACTACCATATTTTCTACTTCACTGCTAGCATCTCCTGTTAACATAGCACTAAAACCATTGTCATTAATTGTCATAACTGTAGAATAATCATTGGTGGTAGAATAGTAAGGTTTAAGTGGTGATAAAATATGCACATATGCATTATTACCCATATCGATAATATTATCACTTTCGGCAAAAGTAACTTTTGTTTTGTTGCTATTTTTTAACTCGTAAAGTTTTGAAATGGTTGATACATAATCTTCATTATTATCATACTTCACTTGTCCATCAATAAGATAATTTTCTAATCCATTAATTAAAATTTTTGGTCTAATAAAATTATCTACTTTATATTTTTCTAATATATTATACATACCACCAGTATGGTCACTATCAGAATGTGTTAATACTACATAATCAAATTTTTTATTCTTATAATCTCGGAAAAATACTTTATCAATGTAACTTGTAAGATACTTTGATTGTGACTTTTCTCCAGCATCTATAAGCATGGTCTTACCACTGCTAAATTTAACTAAAGTAGCATCGCCTTCTCCTACATCAACAAAATGTATTTCTAATGCCGAGTTATTAATTTTAGTCATATTAGGTTTAAGTTTTAGGAATATTTCTATATATTTACTTGCAATTAATGTAAGTAGTAAGAATATAACCAAACAACCAAATATAGTTAACTTATCAATTATTTTTCTCATATTACCCTAAAAAGTATGTTTATTTACCTTAAATTTTCTAATTTTTTCTTTTATTACTTTGCCATTAATTAAGTTTTTAATACTATCCATCTGATATATTGCAGCATTATATCCTTCCATAATCATCTCGTCTACATAGTCAAGTTTTGTGGATTTAAAACGTTTTAAATCAGGTTGTATTACAATATCACCATTTAGATAACCTTTTAAACTATTACTTTTCATCATAATACGCATACTAGCAAGTAAAGTATCAAAAAATTTATCACTTTCAGTACCTTGTCCACGAGTACTATTAACGTCCACAGCAATTACTTTATCACAGTCGAATACTATCTTTGGAACATTGCTAGGTATGTTGTTGGCAAGTCCACCATCATGTAATAAATAATCCCCATATTTAACTGGTTGAAACACCCCCGGAACTGAACAACTTCCTGCTACAATATTGGCAAGATTACCACTAGTAAAATCTATCTCATTACCGCTATGTACATCAACTGCTACAGCACAAAAATGACGTTTAAGTTGAGATATATCTATGTCGCCTAAATTATTGATAATTAAGTTTTTAATACCATCGGTTTTTGATGGTACTAATGGTATAATACCACTTTTTATATCTTTTACTTTTAAATTTTTAGCGATTTTTATCATCTCATCACTAGTTAAACCAGCCGAATAAAAAGCCCCAACTAAAGAGCCTACTGAAGTGCCAGCAACATAGTCAAAACTTATGTCATTTTCTTCTAAAGCCTTAATAACACCTATATGTGCCAATCCCCTTGTAGCACCACCACCCAATACTAAAGCAACACGTTTAGGTTTTCTATTAAAAAATCCCATTATTTACTCCTTAAACTATTATTAGTTTAGCAAAAATAAAATATTAATAAAAGCAAAAAAATGATATAGTAAAAACTATATCGTTTTTTTATTAGCAATATTACAATATTTAACATAGTATTAGATAGTATATTTATCTTCTATCCATACCCATTTCATCATTAATATTGGATGTTTTATTTGAATTTTGTTGTATTGTATTTGATGCTTGCATTTTGTATGTAGATTTGTACTGTCTTATATCGTCTTCAACCACATGCTCATTAACCATCTTATGCGTAACTTTTAAACCCAATAATTTAGGTTTTTCTTCCAAAGTACCTTTATTTGATTTATCCAATACTTCACTGGCTTCGACTATTTCTGATTGTCTATTAGTATCACAAGTTATTTCATTAACATTTTTATATACTATTTGAGAAATCTCATCATTTTTATATGATTCAATTTTTTCAATAGAGCCTTTAACAATATTTCCTAAAGTTGTTTTTCCATCTTTAGATACTGCACTTGCTTTTTCTTTTGCCGACAAATACTCATGTGCTATGTCACTATGTCGTTTAGCATCAATATTGATACCTTTTCCTTTCATGTCTTTCATATTACGACTAACCAACATTAATCCCAAACATTGCGCACTAGCAACGCACTCTGGATCTCCATCATATCCCAAGGAATTGGGCTTATTGTTTACACCTACTTTGTTGGCATCGCTTTTTATAGCATTAACCAACATTGATACTCTTTCTCTTGCTTTTTTACTAAAATCATAATAACTACAATTTTTAATTATATTTCTAATAATATTCCCATCAAAAGTTTTAACCTCTCTTACTGGAACACCTGGATTATTTCTTTTCCATACTTCATTGGCTTCTTTATTTTCTTTTGTACCTTTAATATGTGCAAACACTTCTCTTTCTACATATTGTGTTATTACAAATTCAACTTCTGGATTATCTCCTTTTGCTAGTTCAAACATTCTAACAAGTTCGGATTTATAAGAGATTTCTTCAAAGTTAGAAATAATGGATTGATATGACTTAATATTACTAAAAACAATTTTTTCAACACTTAATTGAAATATTGGATTATTAACTTTCCTTCGACTAATCACATCATAATTAATAAGTTTAGGATAATTATTAGTAAATTGCTTATAATTATTTTTTAATTGTTGTACAACTATATCCAATTGTTTTTCGGTTAATTGCCCACTCTTAATCATATCAATATACATTTCGTTAATAGAAAAATAATCAGGGAATTTAGGATTGTTAAAATTAATTTTTTTAACTTCAGGATTGTGGAATATTGATTCTAGATTATTAATAAAGTCATTAATAACCTTCTTCTTATTATTAATTAACAATTTAATTTGTGCAGAATTAAATTCGCCACCATTTTCTTTTATATAATCCGAATAATCAAATATGGTATTTGTGTCTAATGCTATCCTTATCATATCAATTATTCCTCATCATTTGTTTTTACAACACTTACTGACTTATACATTTTTTCTCTTTCAGTATCTTCTTCTGGTTCATAGAATTTTTCCAATTCTTCTGGCGTCATATTATTTATCATTTTTACATATTCTTTATGTTCTTGCTCTAGTCTTTTTCTATCTTCTGCAATCTCTTTTCTATGTGTCCAATGATATTCAAATTTTTTTAATTCTGCTTCCTGTTCTTCTGGTGTCATTATTCCTTGCATTGATTCTATTAATGATTGTTTTTGGTCTAAATATTCTTGTTCTTCTGGATATAGCAATTTCTCTCCTACTATCTTGCTCCACTTTTCCATTAGTTCCGCATATTCTTTATCTGATATTATTTTTTTATGGTGAAAATGATAACAAATATCATCTAAATTATATAATCCGCTATTAATCATATCTGTAACATCTTTATCTAATACCAGTTCATATTCCTTATTTAATACTTTTATTTTTCTTTTTAATTCTCTTTCTTTTTTCTTATCCTTTTCATTTAAACATTGAGTAAATAAAGGTTCTAAATATATCCATATTGCTTGAGATAATGTCATATATGTATTCTCCTATTTTTTATTACCCATATTTTACTATATATCTATTTTTTTGTAAATCTTTATATATTTACAAAAAAAATATGGCATAACCATATTCCTTATTCCTCATCATTTGTTTTTACAATACTTACTGACTTATACATTTTTTCTCTTTCAGTATCTTCTTCCGGTTCATAGAATTTTTCCAATTCTTCTGGTGTCATATTATTTATCATTTTTACATATTCTTTATGCTCTTGCTCTAGTCTTTTTCTATCTTCTGCAATCTCTTTTCTATGA
>ERZ808286.1039-NODE-1039-length-15062-cov-3.496435_pt1 | contig 15062 bp, 25 predicted proteins | sample MGYA00521276_ERZ808286 | MGnify/ENA primary metagenome ERZ808286 (study PRJEB31516, sample SAMN03275607) | gut metagenome | biome: mammalia-associated habitat; material: feces | host: Papio cynocephalus | place: Kenya | collected 2012-08-01 ... | reverse complement strand
GGCCGCGTTTGGCGGGGAGCTGCTGATGCTCCTTGCCAAGAGAGTGTTTGCAAAAAAATCGGACGACGAAGGGAGTACATAACATGGACAAAATTATGAAACGGCTTTCGAATCTGCTGAGCGTGAAGTCGCTGGTAACGCTGCTGCTGACGGTGGTGTTTATGGTGCTGGCGCTGCGGGGCGACATCACGGGGAAAGACTTCCTGACGATCTTCCTGATGGTGGTGACTTTCTATTTCGGCACGCAGTCACAGAAAGCACAGGACGCGATGGATGCGAAAGGTGAAGACAATGGCACTGAAAATTAACACCAGCATCCGGGCAACGAGAGTGGGCGGGCGGCGTCCGCTCTCGGCCATCCGGGCCATCGTGTTCCACTACACGGCCAACACCGGCCTGCACGCGACGGCGCTCGGGAACGCCAGGTATTTCGCAAACGGCAGCGAGGGGCGCGCCGCTTCGGCACATTTCGTGGTAGATGAGGGCGACACCGTTTACCAGTGTGTGCCGCTGGATGTGGTGGCGTGGGCGGTTGGCGACGGCCAGAGCGGCAAATACGGCAAGGTGTACGGCAACTACAACACCGTTTCCATCGAGATGGTCAGCCACACGGACGCGTCCGGCAAGTATTTCATCCCGGAGGCGACGATGAAAAATGCGGCGCGGCTGTACCAGAAGCTGCTGAAGCAGCTGCCGGGCGTTCAGGCGGCCATCCGGCACTATGACATTTCGATGAAGCTGTGCCCGCTGCCGCTGATCGACGAAAAGAAATGGGCGGACTTTAAGAAGCTCTTGGAGGAGGTGGACGAAGTGGTCACGAAAGCGAAGATGATCGTCGACGGCAAAGAGGTCGAGGTCGAGCGCATTCTGAAGGATGGGACGAATTATATCAAGATCCGGGACATCGCAAAGGCCCTTGATCTGGACGTGTCCAACAAGGGCAATATTGCCATCCTGAATCATAAGCAGTAACGCCCCATGTGCCGCGCCGGTTGCACGAAAAGGCGATGAATATAGCGTTATAGTAAGATGGAGTATGGTGGGCCATACTCCATCTTACTATGATTCAGAGCGTGAGCTTATAGGAGACCGACAGGAGCATCCGGGATTTATCGAAGGTGCAGCGGTCAATGATGGACATGGCGGATTCGTATTTCTGGGCGACGGTGGCGGTGGGGCTGCGGAGCGTTTCGAGGACTGCGGCGATGGCACGGCGGAGCAGCGCGGCGGTATCCACGACGGGGACCGCTTCGGCTCCGGCGATCTGCGCATCCAGCGCGTCGAGCTGGGCTTGCATCTGCTGCCGGGCGGCTTTGTAGCTCTCCAGGGTCTCGATGCCGTCCAGATACGAGTCGCGCAGGCGCTCCATGCGGGCGGCAAGGCGGGCGTGCTGCTGCCGGAGCGGCTGCGCTGTGGGAGCGGGCCGCGCGGTCTGCACGGCGCAGGAGAGCGATTCGGCGAAGGTCAGGTCGTGCTGGAGCTGCGCAAGGAAGGATTCTTCCAGCAGCTCGACGGCGACATGCTGGGCGGTCGTGCAGCGGCCGCGGACGAAGTTGTTGCACTTCATGAAATGCGGATTCGACCAGATGAGCGTCGCGCCGCAGGTCGGGCAGCGGACGATGCCGCAGAGCCAGTGCTTGCGCTCGGTCGACGGCTTGCCGTATCGTTTATACGATTTTTTCAGCTCGGCGCAGCGGGCCTGCGCCGCGTCCCATGTTTCGGCGTCGATGATCGGTTCGTGCTGTGCGTCGGCAATGATGCTGTCCTCGTTTTTGAAATCCCGGCGCGTTTTGCCGGTCGGGGTCCAGCGGAGCTTGCCGAGGTAGACGGGATTGTTCAGAATATAATCCACGGTCCGATTCTCAAACGGATTCCCGCGATGGGTACGAACGCCCCGCGCAGACAGGTCCTTCGCAATGCCGAACATGCTGTCGCCGCCGACGAAGCGGCGGAACATCTCCTGCACGAGTTCGGCCTCCTCCGGGACAACGACGAGCCTGTGGTCTTCCGTGCGGTAGCCGAAGGGCGGCGTGGATTGCAGATTGCCCTTTCTGGCATTGACGGTCATGGAGCGTTTGACCTCCTCGGACAGGCGGATGGAATAGAATTCGTCCATCCACTCGATGATGCGCTCGATCAGGCTGCCGAAGGGACCGGCGATCAGCGGCTCGGAGACCGAAAGCACGTCGACCCGGCACTTGCTGCGCAGAATGGATTTATAGAAAATGGATTCCTCCTGGTTGCGGGCGAAGCGGGAGAACTTCCAGACGATGATGACGTCGAACGGGTGCGACGGGTCCTTGGCGGCGGCGATCATCTGCTGGAAGCCGGGGCGTTTATCCGCGGCCCGGCCGGAAATGCCGTCGTCGTGGAAAATGTATTCCGCCGGAAGGAGCAGATCGTTTCTCGCGGCGTACTCGCGTATCTTCTCCAGCTGGGAGTCCGGGGAAAGCTCCAGCTGGTCGTCGGTCGAGACGCGGACATAGGCCGCGGCCATGCGCAGCTCAGACATGGGCAAAATCTCCTTGTGGTCAGTATAGAAAAAAGCCGAAGCGGAATTGCCGCTTCGGGCGTTTTTCGTCAGAACAGGTCGCTGTGCGTGCCGGTGCGATAGAGCGTCAGAATCAGGATTTCTTCGGTGATCTTATAGACGAGCAGCCAGTCCGGCTTGATGTGACATTCCCGGTAGCCGGTATAATTGCCGCCGAGAGAATGATCGCGGTATTCCGGCGGGAGCGTTATGCCGTCTGCAAGAAGCTGAACGACTTCTTTCAGACAGGTCATATCACAGCCACGCTTGACCGCCAGTTTGTAGTCTCGCTTGAATTGGGTGGTTCGTTCAATTTCGTATTTCATTCGGCCTCCAAGTCCGCAAAGAGGTCATCCACAGAAGAAAACCGCTTTGCCTTCGGATCGGCCAGCATTGCGTCGCCCTCGGCCAGTGCGGCGCGGGTGGTTTCGTTCGGAACGTCGCGCTGCGGCGTGAAGGGGAAGCCGTGGACGTAAAGGCTCTGACGCAGGAAAACATTGACCGCCGTGGAAAGGTCAAGGCCGAGATCGGCGAAAAGCGCCTGCGCCTGCGGCTTGATGTCGGCATCGAGGGAAAGTGTGGTTGGAACTTTTGCCATTTGAAATCATCTCCTTATGTATAGTATACGCATAACATAATAAAATGTCAAGAAAAAGAGCACCGGGAGCGGGTCAACCGCTTCCGGTGATTTTTTTCGCGTATTCGAGGATGCTGTCCCAGAACTCAGGGGGCATATCGAGGGCGGTGGCGATGCCGCGCTTGCGGGTGGATTCGTCGGCTTCGGCCAGCACGTCGTTGAACAGCATGGCCATGCGCTCGTTCTCGCTGCGCTGGACGTACATCGGCTCCGTGCCGTCCCGCAGCCATGCGAGGGAGATGTTGAACTCCCGGCAAATGAGATTGACAAAAGCGTCGTTGGGTGTGGTCAGGCTTCCTTCGATGTTCGTAATAACACCGCGCGTCGCGCCGAGACGTTCGGCAAATGCGGTTTGTGACAAATGTTCAGATTTGCGGATGGCTTTGATCCGCTCGTTAATTGTCATAGGTATCACCTCAAAATGCAGTATACACTTTCAACAAATGTTTTGTCAAGACAGAATGGGGAAAAATAATTTTTCTAGAATGTATTGACAAAACAAAAAGTAAGTGCTATTGTGTAGTCACAAGACATAAGATAATCAAAAAATGTTTTGTCGAAACAAAACGAGTTCTCACCTACGATGAGAACTGGCGATTTGTCCTATTGACAAATCGAATGGAAGCCACTGCCTGCAAAATTGAGTTACCCGGGGGGCGGCGAGATGACGCGAACGCTTGCCTGCGAACGCGCCACCTCTGCCAGTTTGTGCGCACCGGTCAAAGGATGCCGTTTTCTGCGTTTTTCATGTGGGGCGACCACAACGGAAACCAGCCGAGGCGACGGCTGCTTTGTCCGGCTCCCTCACTTACGGAGCGACCCGGCCGCCATGGCGCTATGGCTTGGCGGCGACTGTGAGGAGCTTACGGCGCACACAGATCGAGGGATGCATGATGGAAGAGAAGATGCTCTCCATAAGGCAACACCCCCTTTCCGTGTAAAGGGTCCCGAACTGCCCGGGTGATTCAATTTTACAGGCGGTGGGAGAAACCGTCAAGAAGACAAATCGAATGGGCATTGAAAGGAGGGAGGCGAAAACAATATGTGGTCAGGAAAAGAAAAGTTCGATGATGCGGAAGAAGTATTCGACGAGGACACCGAGCGCAAACGTGACGAGCGGCATTATTATCGCGATCTGATTCTGCGTTCGGTAGCGACGCTCGGCATCGGAACGATCCTCAGCGCGTTCCTGCACGCGCTTGGATTCCGTGGATTCCTTGTCGCGTTGGCGCTTTGCGGATTTACGGCGCTCTTTGTCCGCCATGTCTAACTGTTCGAGGCCGAGCGCGGTGACGGCCAGCTCGTCGAGATAGCGGGAACTGCCCTTCTTGCAGTGCAGCCAACCGCGAGAGACGAGCGTATTGATCGCGTCTTCGGTCTTTGGCTGGTCTGGAACACCGAAACGGTTCCAGATGGAAACGCGCTGGACAGAACCGCAGCCGCGGACAAAGGATAGAATTTCGTAAAAAACTGAGTACATGATAGAGCTCCTTAGATGTTTTTGAGAGCAACAAAAAGAGTTCTCACCTACGATGAGAACTGGCAATTTGTCCTATTGACAAATCGAATGGGCATTGAAGGGAGGCGAAAATGAAATGAATGTTCTGGACATAGAGGCCCGGCAGTGGATGCGCGAGGAAAGCATGCGGGAGATCGCGCCGAAGGCGCTGACGCTGGCCGAGCGGATATTGGAAGCGGCAGCCGAGTTGGACGCGACGCTGAAGGACATCGAGGACGCGCAGAATTATCTGAACTGCTGGGTGACAGAGTTCCGGGAGGGAACCGGAGCGCGGACGATCCGAGCGTATCGAAAGGACTTTCTTGAAGGGCCGAGGGCAGAGGAAGCAATGCGCTGTGTGTCGGAATGGCGTCAGTCAGAGGAAGCCAAAAGAGGCAGGCGTGGGTAAGTCTGCCGGAAGATGCGTTCCGCCCGGGAGCGGCAATCAAGACATTGCGAACTGTTGTTAGAGTTGTCGCAGACTGCGAACTCATAGGCGGGAGGCTTGGGGCTTTGCGTGAAGTTGAACCAGACCGTTTCTGTCCTGCCGTAAACAGGACAGAAAATCGGAATTGGTTTATCGATGGAACCGGAATACTGCATTTCCAATTTCAGTTTATCAAGAATATCCATGAAAATCTCCCGCGCATCGCTTCCGCTATCAGAATAGCACGGGCGGCGCGGGATGACAAGAGCGAGGTGAGGGATATGTCGGAGGAACAGACGAAGAAGGTCGAGAGCGTGCTGCACGAGATGAAGCACATGAACGCACAGCAGATCGAGGTGATGATCGCCTACATGCAGGGCGTGGCCGCGGCGGCGAAGCTGATGCGCGCGAAGCAGGAACCGTAAGCGCTGCGGCGGAATAGAATACACGGAAAAGGAGGGGGACGGCATGCGGAAAAAGCCGGTGATCCGAACGGAGAGCTTTGTGACGAAGAACGGGCAGCTGGTCCGGTTTGACGATCTGACGCTGGAGGAAAAGCGCCGGGCGGCGACGGAGCTGAAGCTGCGCTACATGCGGGCGATGTTCCCGGGTGTGGAGTTCTATGTGACGAAAGAGAGGGAAGACGATGGTCTACACGCTGCGGTTGAGTGAGCGGCAGCTTCAGGACCTCCTCGCGGCGGTCTGCTGCGCGGAGGCCGAGGCGGCGGAGAACATCGAGCTGTTCCACAACATCGACGGGCTGCGCGAGCGTGCGGCGGAGAGCCTGACGCGGCTGGGGAAGCTGCGGTATTACTTACAAAAAGAGAAGGAGCGAGACGAGGTATGATCTCGAAGAAAGAACATGATGCTGCGCTGCGGCGGGTGCTGCGGCGGTTCGCGCTGATTTTCAGCGGCGTTTTTATGATGGCGGCTGCATTCTATGTGGCGACGGGCATTGGCCGGGGCGGTATGTTTCTGGCCTTCGCCTCGGCGCTCTGCCTGGGCTACGGCCTCGGGGACTGAGATGCGGTACAACGAGCTGCCGGACAGCGGCAGGCAGAGAAAGCCGGAGATCATCCGGCAGCCGGGCTACACCGGGAAGAAGTATTTCCGCGTGGGCTATGCGGGACAGGCCGTCGACGTGCGGTGCGCCGACGAGACGGCGGCGCTGTTTCTGGCGGCGAAGCACTGGGGCTTCAAGTGGACAAGGCCGGAATACCACCAGACGGCGAAGGTCACGCTGCTGCGGGTGAACCCGGAGCTGGTGATCGGATAAGGAGGAGACAATGGGCGGACTGCGATTTGAGAGCATGGCGGACATGCCCGCCGGGATGCGGGACCTGTACGCAAGGAAAGTGCTGGCAGAAATGCCAGTGGAACAGACGAAGCCGGAGAAGAAGGCGGCAAAATATCAGAACCAGAAGGCGGAGCGCGGCGGCGTCCGCTTTGACAGCCAGAAGGAGGCGCGGCGGTATGACGAGCTGCTGCTGATGCTGCGGACAGGAGAGATACGCGACCTGCGTTTGCAGCCGCAGTTCACCATTCAGGAATCCTATGTGACGGAGACCGGGGAGCGGGTCCGCGCGATCCGGTACACGGCAGACTTCTCCTACATCCGGGAGGTATCCGGCGAGAAGATCGTGGAGGACGTGAAGAGCGGGCCGACACGGACGAAGGAATATCTGCGGAACAGAAAGTTTATGCGGTCGATGTATGGAATCGACGTGCGGGAGGTTTGAACTTTGAAGGTAACACCGCTGGAAAAGCTGGATCACTGCCTGCTTGGAAGAGACGCGAGATTTGCGGAATGCGCGATCGAATGCGCGCACTGCGGCTGGAACGATGAGGTGGCCGCGCAGCGGAAACGTATTCCGCTGCGCTGGTGCGAGGACGGGCTGCGGCGGAAGCTCCTGCCGCCAAGGCCGGTGCGGAACGAAGAGGGCAACTGAGCCGGAATTTCGTTTTATGGACGTATGCGCGGGCCGCGCCGCCATTCGCGGCCTGCGGAGGAAGGCCGGCTTTTTTGCTGCGGCTGCCGGGCGGGAGGACAAGTCAGTCGGCCCGACCGCCCGGGGCCGTATGGACCGTGTGAGACGTGCGGGAGTGGAACGTCATCCAATGCGCCGCCGATCCACGGCGCACGGCATTTGATGCCTCTTCCAAAGAGAAGCCGCGCGACGCAGATAGGCGCGGCTCGCCCGGACGATTTGGGAGAATCGGGCGCAGACGGGGCAGGGCCGTTTCTGCTGCCGCAGCACAGGGGCCTTCTGTGCTGCGGCATGAACCCATACAAAGCGCCTTCGGGCGTGAAAAATAAAGGAGGACAAGGCAGTGGGCAGGATCATGGATGTATTTGATGCGGAATTCTTAGATTTCAGTGAGCTGTGCGGAGACTTGGATCTGGCTGCGGAGGCAAAGTGCAATCAATATCCGCCGCAGATGGTCGTCACAAGGCCAGAGAATCTGTTTGATGCAGCAGCTGACAAACCGGAAGAAACAAAAATCGTGATCACGGGCGGGCTTGAACCGGAAATTACGGTCGAGGGCGTGTTTTCGCTGCGAAAAAAGGAGATGGATTCCATTATTCGAAAGGCCGTGAACGTGCTGAATATCTATCTGCACGCTTATGTGCAGGATCACTTGGAATACGAGGCGGCCAGAGAAAGGGGCCGGGAAGCATGAAGTGCAGGCAGTGCGGCAGGGAGTTCGGAAGCTGGGCGGCGAAGCGCACGGTCTTTTGCAGCAATGCGTGCGCGCAGAAATGGGCACAGGAAGGAACGGACGAGGAAGTGACGGTGATGGTGGTCAAAGTACCGCCGATCTGGCCGGAGCTGCGGCCACGGCTTGGCGAAGTGCTCCGCGCGACGCGGAGAAAGGGATATACCAGCACGGCGTACATCTTCGAGCAGGCCGGGAAGCGAGTGCTGCTGCGGTCAGATGAGGTCGTGGAGGTCAATACGGTTCAGGAGGCAGGACAATAATGGAAAACGGGATCATGAAAACCATGGAACAGGACATGCAGCTGCCGGAGACGGGGCCGCGGACGGCGGAGACCATTGGCAGCGAGATCCGCTATCTATCGCATCAGGCCAAGTGCATGACGGTGTGGTTCGGTGTAGAGATCGGCAAGCGCCTTGCCGAGGCAAAAGCCATGGTCGGGCACGGCGGCTGGCTGGATTTCCTGAAAAACGAAACGGAGTTTTCGCAATCTTCGGCCAACCGTTTTATTAGAATTTTCGAAGAATACGGGGAAAAATCAAATCAGTCAACGTTGACTAATTTGAGCGTATCCAACGCGCTGCGGCTGCTCGCGGTGCCCGCCGAAGAGCGCGAGGAGTTTGCCGAGGCGGTCGATGCGGAGAATCTTTCCGCCCGCGAGCTGGAACAGGCCATCCGCGAGCGCGACGAGGCGCGGCGGCAGCTGGAGGCCGAGCGTGCGGCCAGCGAGGGCGCGGCTTTGAAGCTGGCGGACGTCGCCTCCGCTCTCGACGCGGAGAAGGAAAAGACGGCGGCGCTCCGGGAACGCACCGACGCGCAGGCCGCGAAGATCACGGAGCTGGAGAACCGGCCCGTCGAGGTCGCCGTGCAGGCGGCAGACCCGGCGGAGATCGAAAAGGCCGTTGCGGACGCGCTGGCCGAGGCGGAGAAAAAGCACAAGGCCGACGTTGCCGCGATGGAAAAGCGCCGCAGGGAGGCCGAGAAGAAACAGGCGGAGCTTCAGGCCGAGGCCGCAAAGGCCATGGCCGACCTGAAAAGCAGCACGGGCCGCGCGGATGACCTGACGCGCCGCGTCGAAACGCTTCAGGCCGAGCTTGCGGATGCGAAGGCCCAGGCTGAGAGCATCCGGAAGGCCGGAGCCATCCAGTCCGACGCAGACGTTGCCGTCTTCCAGAGCTTTTTTCAGGCGGTGCAGGAGAATTTCAACCGCGCCTGCGGCCTGATGCAGAAGGTCAAGGCCCGCGACGCGGAGAAGGCCGCGAAGCTGGCCCGGTTCAGCCGGGATGCGCTGGCCAGGATGGCGGCGCTGGTCGAACAGGAGGCGTGACGGATGGATGTATTTGAGAAGATCCGCGCGCAGCAGCCGGCGCAGCGCACAGCGGTCTGGATGGTCGGCGAGCAGCTGGCCGACGTCATCCGGCACGACCCCGCCGCGCAGGAGATCGTCAGCCGCGACCTCGACGCGGCGGGCATGGGCCTTGCGGACTGCGAAAAGCGTATCCGCGCATTTGCCGACGCGCACAAGACCGGAAATTTTGCGTGCGTCATTCCGGCCGAGGCGGAAAAAATCATCCGCGAGTTTTACGGCATTGCCGAGCTTGGCGCGGCGGCCTCGGAAGAGGGCGTGCTGCTGAGCCTCGAGGACTATTTCTGAGGAGGCGCGGCATGGAGTTTTTGGAAGATTTGGCGAACCGGCTTCCCACGAGGCCCCGCGGCGGGATGCTTCAGGCCGCACTGAACGTCAACTTCGACTCGGAGCTCGGCGGCGAGTTTCTGATCTACGCCCGCGAATCGTATTACCCGGATGAGGATACTCCCCAATGGTGGACTGACGAACCCGCGCGGGGCCGCTGGGGCGCAAGATGCACCTGCACGGCCTGCCGCGAGGACTTCTGGGCCGGATGGATCAAGGGCGGCGGGATTGCGATGGTCGTCGGAGACGACGGAAGCGCGTGGCCGGGCATCCCGGACAAGGATAGCGCGGACGTGGTCGGCTGGACGGAGGAGGGCGACGATCTCTACTGCCCGCTGTGCGGCTCGGCGGTCTCACTGGTGCCCCGCAAGCGTCTGCGCGGCGGCCGGACCTATCAGGTCATGGTGGGCAGCATCGAGCGCGTCGGCGATCTCGCGGTCGCCATGAGCTGGCTCGTGGCCCGGCGCGTCGATGAATTCGGCGTTTCGGACGTGGACGTCCGGCCCTTCGGGGCAATGGCGCTGCTGCCCAATGGCCGCATGAAGCGGTATATGCACGAAGCGGTCAATCAGTACGGCGGCATGACCAGCCTGCCGGACTGGCGGCTGGTCAGCAGCCGGGGCGACCCGTATCAGATCAGGTATTACAGTCATGAGGCCGCAAACTCGCGCAAGCTCGGTGCCTGGATGTGGCGGGACCTGCCGGAGCTGGCCGGATCGACCGCCGAAAAGACGGGGCTGGCCGAATACATCGGCAGCGGCGGCGACTGGCCGGCCGTGTACCTCGACCTCTGGCGGAAGCGCCCGGCGGTCGAAAATCTGATGAAATGCGGCATGGCCCGCATGATCGTCGATCGGATCGACGACTGCGTCAATCAGGCCGCGCGCTACGGATACCGCAAAACAACCGTAGAAGTCGGCGATCTTGCAGACTGGAACTTCAAAAAGCCCCGCGAGATGCTGCATTTCACGAAAGATGAAGTCGCCGCCTGCGGAAGCTGGAACTGGACGGCGGACATCGCCGCGCTCTGGATGGAAGGAATCAACTTCGGCCTCTGGGGCACAGGGGATGCGAGCGAGTTTGACCGGCTGCTCAGGAAGTTCGGGAAAGAGAATATCCGCCGCTATGTGGGCGAGGTCACGGACGGATACGACTTCGAGCCGCTGCCGAAGTGGGAGGCGTACCTCGAAAAGCAGCTTGAAAAGCACAGACTTCCGCGCGGGACTGGCTTTGGCCTGCTGATCGACTACCGCAAGGAGCTGGACGAACAGGTCGGCCGTCCCGGCCCGGACGAGCTCTGGCCGCGCGATCTGCGCGCCGCGCACGACCGCATCTTCGCTGCGAAAACGCAGCGGGAGGACAAGAACAGCGCGGCGAACTTCCTCGCGGTCGCCGAGAAGTGGGCGGCGCTGGAATGGTCGGACGGCGAGCTCTGCATCCGGCTCCCGCGCTGCAACGGCGATCTGGTGCGCGAGGGGCATGTTCTGCATCACTGCGTCGGCGGATACGGCAAAACGCACCTGCTCGGGCAGCTGGTCCTGTTTGTGCGTCATGCGCGCCGGCCGGAGCGGAGCTGGTATACGCTCAACATTGACGTCCGGAAGGATCAGCCGCAGCGCATCCAGCTCCACGGCTACGGCAACGAGTGGGCGCACGGCGAGCGTCTGATCATCCCGCAGCGGGTGCTGGACTTCGTGGACCGCTGGGAGAAGGAAATTTTACTCCCGGCCTTCCGGCAGGTCAGGGCTGCGGAGCTGGCCGCGAAGCCGGCCAGACGGAAGCGGGGTGCGGCGTGATGCTGCTGCGAAAAAGGGCAAATGACGGCTGAACGGAGCGCCGGGAGACCGGCGCTGCTTTGAACCGGCAGAAGCGAGGAGAAAAGGAGACTGAAGATGCGCAGGATCAAGCAAAGGCTCTTCTGCGGCGCGGTTTGCGAGCAGATCGTATACAGCGTCCGGGACGGTGCGGACGTCAGGACGGCGAAGCCGAAAAAGCCGCGCTTTGAAAACGAGGAGGACCGGAGAGCGCACCGCGAGGCGATCAGCCGCCGGAAGAACGCGCAGCTCATCAATGCGAATTTTTCCCCGTCGTCGTTCTACTCGACGCTGACGTTTTCGCAGGAGGACGAGGTACATACCGTGGAGGAGTGCAAGCGGGAGCGGGACAACTACTGCCGCCGGATATTACGCAGATATCCGGCGGCGAAGGTCTATCTGGTCTACGGAAAGGGAAAGCACACGGGGCGGTTCCACCTGCATATGATCTCGGACGGCATGCCGGTGGAGGAGATCGGCAGGCTCTGGGGCCGGGGCAGCGTGCTCGACTGCAAGCCGCTGCGCAGGCACAACTGGTACAAAAACGAGAGCGGGCAGCTCGTCGACCACGGGCAGGACTACACGGGGCTGGCGAACTACCTCTTTGACCACTGGCGCGAGGAGTTCGGCGGGCACCGCTGGAAGGCAAGCCGGACCTGCCGGAGGCCGGAGGCGGAGACGCCGACCGAGGCCGTGCGCGAGTACAGCCCGAAGCGGCCGCCGGTGGCTCCGCGCGGGTATGTGCTGGTGGAGGCCAGGGCGACGAAATACGGCTATCAATACTACAAATATGTCCGGATTCCGGAGGATGCGGAGCAGGGCAGAAAGCGGACAGGACGCCGCTTGAGAGAAGCCTTGTAAATGTGTAAAGTTTTACGACGAAGGGAGGGGCGGAGGCTGTGAGCGATTACTGGCATCGGGCATATGTGTGCCCGTTCTGGGAGGCGGCAGGGAAAAAGAGCATCCGGTGTGAGGATGGGTGCTCGATCTGCTTCCGGGAGAGCTGCGACACGGCAGAGTACATCAGCCGGTATTGCGCCAGCTTCGACTATCGGAAATGCAGCATTGCGGCGGCCAAGATGCGATATTTTGACCGGCAGGGATAAAAATACAGGAACAACAGGACGCGCGCGGGGATGGCCCGGGCGCGCTTCTGGCGTGGGGTGAAAAGTGAAAAGGCATGGTTTATGCTAAAAAGGGAGGTGATGCTGGATGGGACGGAAACCGACATTCGCATCGGCAGAGGAAATGCAGGAGAAGATCGACGCGTATTTTGAAGGCTGTGAGGCGAAGCTGCTGCGGGACCGGAACGGGGATCCGATGCTGAACAAAAACGGCGAACCGGTCTACATCGGCGGGAAGCCGCTGACGATGGCGGGGCTTGCGCTTGCGCTGGGCTTTACGTCACGGCAAAGCCTGCTGAACTACAAGGCGAAGAAGGAATTCATGGACACGGTGATGCGGGCGCGCCTGCGCGTGGAACAATACGCGGCGGAAAAGGTGTTCGACCGGGACGCGCAGCGCGGCGCACAGTTCACGCTGGCCTACGGCTTTGACTACTGCCGGGATGCGGAGGGCCGGAAGGACGGAGACGGGCAAGGCGTGAAGATCGAGATCGCACGGGAGATGGAGGAGAGCAGCGAATGAAGTCCCTGACGATCGGCAAGGTGCAGCCGAAGCAATGGCTGTTCATGACGGACAAGCACCGGCACATCGCCTACGGCGGAGCACGCGGCGGCGGAAAGAGCTGGGCGGTACGCGCAAAGGCGAAGCTGCTGGCGCTGCGGTACCCGGGGATCAAGATCCTGATCGTGCGGCGGACGATGCCGGAGCTGCGCAACAACCACATCGACCAGCTTCGGACGGAACTGCATGGATTTGCAAAGTACAACCAGACGGAAAAGATCTTCCGATTTCCGAGCGGCAGCAGCATCGCGTTCGGATACTGCGCAAAGGACAACGACCTCTACCAGTATCAGGGCGCGGAGTATGACGTGATTTTCATCGACGAAGCGGCGCAGCTCCGCGAGGAATGGATCAAGAAGATCAATGCCTGCGTGCGCGGCGCGAACGGACTTCCAAAACGAACCTACTACACGCTGAACCCGGGCGGGCCGAGCCATGGCTATTTCAAACGGCTGTTTGTCGACCGGAATTTCAACAGCGACGAGCATCAGGAGGATTACTCTTTCATCCAGGCAAAGGTCACGGACAACAAGGCGCTGCTGCGGCAGCAGCCGGACTACGTCCGAAGTCTGGAAAACCTGCCGCCGAAGCTGCGCGCGGCATGGCTGGATGGAAGATGGGACGTCTACGAGGGGCAGTTCTTCGAAGATTTCGTGAACGACCCGGAGGGATACCGGACGCGGCAGGGCACGCACGTCATCGACCCGTTCGAGATTCCGAGCGGGTGGAAGATCTGCCGGAGCTACGACTTCGGCTATGGGAAGCCGTTTTCCTGCGCGTGGTGGGCCGTGGACTACGACGGCGTGATTTACCGCATTCTCGAATGGTATGGCTGCACGGCGACGCCGAACGACGGCCTGCGGCTGACGCCGGATCAGCAGTTTGCAAAGATCTCAGAGATCGAACGGACACATCCATGGCTGAAGGGCAAGGACATCACGGGCGTTGCCGACCCGGCTATCTGGGATGCAAGCCGGGGCGAGAGCATTGAGCAGACGGCGGCGCGGTACGGCGTGTACTTCACGAAGGGCGACAATGAGCGGATTGCGGGGTGGATGCAATGCCACTACCGGCTGCAATTCGACGAGAACGGATATCCGCGGATGTATGTGTTCCGCACGTGCGAGGCGTTCATCCGGACGATCCCGATCCTGGTCTACGACGAGCACAAGGTCGAAGATCTCGATACGAGCATGGAAGACCATTGCCTTGTGGGGGATACGATGGTTCTCACGGAGGACGGATACCGGACGCTCGAAAGCCTCGTCGGCACGATGGGGCGTGTAGTGTCCTCGGATGAACAGCTGCATCGATACGGAGATGTTCGAAAAACCAGAGAGAACGCCGAAATTCTCGAAATCGAGATGGAAGACGGAACAAGAATTCAATGCACCGATGACCACAGATTCATGCTTCCGAACGGCGAATGGATACGCGCCGCGGATCTGTCGGAAGGGATGGAGATGAAAACATATGGAAGTTCAGAGAATCAGCAAAACAGCGCAACGATTTAACGGCGTGACCTATTACCTGTGCGGCGAGTATTTTCAGCGAAAAGGGAAACGTCTGCATAGAATGGTGTGGGAGTACTACAACGGGCCGATACCGGAAGGATGCCACGTACACCACAGAGACGGCGACAAGTGCAACAACAACATCGAAAACCTTGTGCTGCTGGATGGGCACGAGCATTTGCATGAGCACATGAGCACACCGGAGCGGAAGGCAGAAAGCGCTGCCTGCATCGGAGCGGCCAGAGAAGCGGCCCGCGTGTGGCACGGTTCAAGCGAAGGACTTGCGTATCATTCGAGACTTGGGAAAGAGAACTGGGAAAAACGGAAAATCCAGACGTACACATGCAGCTTTTGCGGGAAAGAGTATCAGACGAAGTTCGTCTATCCAAAGGTCGCAAATCATTTCTGCAATCAGAATTGCAGGGCAGGATTCAGGCGAAGGAGGCTGCGCGGTGAAAATTAAGTCGATCAGACGCGCGGGAACGGCGGACGTTTACAACATGGAGGTAGAGGACACGCACGATTTTGTGATTCAGGGCGGCGTC
>ERZ808286.1038-NODE-1038-length-15083-cov-4.237091_pt1 | contig 15083 bp, 9 predicted proteins | sample MGYA00521276_ERZ808286 | MGnify/ENA primary metagenome ERZ808286 (study PRJEB31516, sample SAMN03275607) | gut metagenome | biome: mammalia-associated habitat; material: feces | host: Papio cynocephalus | place: Kenya | collected 2012-08-01 ... | reverse complement strand
TGTTTTAATTTGAAGTGTCTTTTTATTTTGCGGTGCAAAATTGGGGTTCACTTCAGATTATTAGTAGTTTTTTATTTGTATTAATCTTCTTTTGAGTTATTTTCAGTTGTATTTTCATTATCAGTATTTTCAATAGTTACTGTTTGAGTTTTTGGTTGTTCTTTTAGAACTTGAATATTTTTAATTATGTAATTGCAACCACTAATTATAGTTAATGCTGTGGCAATGCCAATAAGAACATAATTAACAATCTGGAATGCAAGTAATCCGTTGCCAGTAAGCCAATTAGAAGCAACAACTTGTGCTTGAACCATTAATAATGGTAAAGCGATGGTCTGGAATGTTGTCTTATATTTACCCCACATATCTGCTGCCATTACTACACCATTGGCTGCGGCTATCTGTCTAAATGCACTAATAATAAGTTCTCTACCGATAATTATAATAGCAATAATAATGCCATATGGGCTAGGAATTGTGCCGTCACTGGCTACAAGTATAAGTGCAGCCATAACTATAAGTTTGTCGGCAATTGGGTCTAAAAATTTGCCTAAATTGGTAACAAGATTATACTTTCTAGCAATTTTGCCGTCAAGCATATCTGTAAATGCGGCTATAGCAAATATAATACCAGCAATTAAATAATTGCATGGAATAAATGTAGCCAAATAAAAGAAAATAAATACAGGTAAAAGTACAATACGTACACATGTTATTTTGTTGGGTAAATTCATACAATAACTCCTTTTAAATCATAGTCAACATAATCAACTATTTTTACTTTAACAATATCTCCGACTTTTACTTTTTCATCGTAAGGAATAAATACACAAGTGTCTACTTCTGGTGCACTCATATATGTACGTCCGATAAATATTCCGTCTTCGACATCATCTATTATAACATCAAAAGTTTTATTACACAAACTTATGTTGTTGTTAATAATAACTTTATATTGCTCTGCATATGCTTTTTTAACTCTACTAGATTTTGTACGGGCTGGAATTTGATTAGGAAAATCATATGCTCGAGTACCTGGTTCTCTAGAATATGCAAAGAAACCAATATTAGTTAGTTTTTCATCTTTTATAAATTGTAACACTTCTTCAAATTGTTGTTGGGTTTCACCTGGGAAGCCAAGTATAAATGTAGTACGAATAGCGATATTAGGAATATTACTTTTTAATTTATGAATAATCTCTAATATTTTTTCTTTGTCTGTTCGTCTATTCATAGATTTAAGAATATCCGAATTAATATGTTGAATTGGTAAGTCAATATACTTTACTACTTTATCGTTATTTTTAATTTCGTTAATTAATTCGTCGTTAACTAGTTCTGGATAGCAATATAGAAGTCGTATCCATTTAATCCCATCAATTTTTGATATTTCTTGGATTAATTGAACTAGTGCATATTTACCATATAAATCAAATCCGTATTTAGTAACATCTTGCCCTACTAAAATTAGTTCTTTTACGCCAAGACTTGCTAATTGTTTTGCTTCATTAATTAATTGTTCGATAGGTGTAGAAACGAATCTTCCCCTAATAAAAGGTATGGTACAATAGGAACAAAAATTGTTACAGCCTTCAGATATTTTTAAATATGCATAATGGTGTGGAGTACTTAAAATACGATCTATATTACAATAGTTATCGGATTCTTTTAATTCGACACCATACAATCCAAATATAATATTAACTATTTTTGAATTATCACTTACTTTAAGGAAACAATCTACTTCTGGTAAACTACTATTTAAGTCAGTATAATTCATTTGATTTAAACAGCCTGTAACGATTATTTTTTCGCAATGTCTTGCTTTATAAGTGATAGTATTAAGAATAATATCTACACTTTCTTTACGTGCTGACTCTATAAAAGAGCAAGTGTTAATAATAACAACATTGGCATCTTTTATATCATCAACTATATTAAATCCTGCATTTTTAACTAAAGAAATTATTCGTTCTAGGTCTACTCTATTTTTATCGCAACCAAGTGAAATAAATCCTATATTCTTTTTAAGTATATCTTTAGTAGTCATTATAAGTCTTCTCCAAAACGTTCTTCAAATTCTTGTTGTGTTATGAATATTGTTCTCATTTTTTTGCTATCTGGTGCACTGATAAAGCCAGCCGCTTCCATCTGGTCAACTATCTTTCCTGCTCTTGGGAAACCTAGACCAAAGGCACGTTGAATCTTTGAAACGCTAATACTATTGGTGTTTATTGCCATTCTAACTGCATCTTTAAGCATAGGATCAAATGAAGCCATTGAATCGTTGCCACCAGCATTAAATCCACCAGATTGTTTATTAAACATTTGGTCTTCAATATCACTATCAAAGTCTGCTTCATTGTGCTCTTTTACATAATCTACAACTGCTTCTACTTCTTCATTGGATACAAATGCACCTTGAATACGTATAGGAGTAGGAATATTGCCTGGTGAGTACAACATATCACCTTTACCAAGTAAGTTTTCTGCACCGGCTTGGTCAAGAATTGTTTTACTATCTGGGAAAGAAGCAACAGCGAAAGCGATACGGCAGTTAAGGTTACCTTTAATTGTACCAGTAATAACGTCTACACTAGGTCTTTGAGTTGCTACTACCAAGTGAATACCTGCTGCACGGCTCTTTTGAGTGATCTTCATAATTTTGTCTTCAACTTCCTTTTTATTTTGCATCATAAAGTCATTTAACTCATCTATGATATAAACAATATATGGAAGTTTTGGCTCTACGCCAGAAGTTATTTCTGCTCGTGAGTTATAATCTTCTAGATTTCTAACTCTTGCTTGTGAGAAAATAGTGTATCTTCTCTCCATTTCATCAACCAACCAGCCAAGTGCGGCAATTGCCTTGTCAATTTCAGTAATGGCTTTAGGAATTAACATATGTGGTAGCCCATTGTACAATGTAAATTCAACACGTTTTGGGTCTACTAGAATAATCTTTACGTCTTCTGGAGATGCTTTGTATAATAAACTTATAAGCATAGCATTAAGACATACAGATTTACCACTACCAGTTTGACCCGCCACCAACATATGTGGTGCTTTATTTATGCATGCAACTTTACATTCACCAGTAATATCTTTACCAAGCGCATAAGTTGTAGGTGATTTACTACCCTGAAATGCGAATGATTCGATAATATCTCTTAATGGTACAGTTTCTATAGATTCATTAGGAACTTCTACACCAAAAGCATTTTTACCTGGAATAGGTATTTCCATACGTACTTTACCATTGGCTTCAAGCACCATGGACAAGTCTTCTATATGAGTCATAACTTTTTTTACAGAAACACCCTGTTGCATTTGAAGTTCGAATCTAGTAATTGCTGGACCTTTTGTGATAGATACAACTTTTGCTGGTACATTAAAACTTGCCAAAGTTTCTTCAAGAATACGTGCTTTTTCTGTGTTATTATCATTATGCGAATTGCTTGAATTATCTATAGATTTTAATAAATCAATAGGTGGTTTAACATATGCAGGTGGTTTTTTGTATGGCTTCTTTTGTGGCTCTTCTGGCTTATCATTTTTAACTTGTTTAAATTGATTGTTATTGTTATTGTTATTGTTATTGTTATTGTTATTGTTATTGTTATTGTTATTGCGAGAATCGTAATTACTTCTATCATTATTGCGATAGTTATCATTGTTACGATTATTCATATTATTTTGGTTATTGTATTGATGTGCAGGTTTAACTTCTTCGCTAGCAAAACTATTATCATCATTAATAACCACATCTTCATCTTTATCAAATTGATTACCAAATAACATCTCGCTATTATTCTTATAGCCACTATTTACATTATTTTGACTTGAATTATTGTCTTGTCTAAAATTGTTAAATGAATTGTTATTTTTTCTATTGTCTAACGAATTATTGTTATAAGAGTTATTATTGCTATATGAATTATTATTAGGTCTCGAGTTATTGTAGCCATTATTATTTTGACTGCCTGCTTTATAATCTATATTGTTATTATTAGAAAAATCGGTGTTAATATTGTTAAGATATGATGGACTATTAGATTTACTGAATAAAGTCTCTTTTGCTTCAACTTTAATATCAGGTTTAGGATATTTGGATTTATAATTATCTCTAGTTAAATCTTCATCATACAAGTCTTCCATAACATCATAATCTGTATTATTATTTTTAACTTCTTTTTGTACTGGTTTTTCTTCTTCTAACTTACCAAAATATCCACCTGTAATGTCTTGAAGATATTTAAGATTTTCTTTATCTTTTTCGGTAAGTTTTCTCTCTGGTTTTGCTGTGATTTCTGGCTCGGAATGCAGAATACGTTGTGGCTTTGAATAGTTATTATTTCTGTATTTTTCATCAAACATTGCTGTTTCTTCACTGCTACTAAAAGTAGGTTTAAGATGATTAATTGGATTTTCACGTTCATTAGATTGTTTTGCTTGATTGCTTAAACCTAATATAGATTTAGCCTTTTGTTTGTCTTCATATTCTTCATCAGTCATCTGTGGCTTTTCTTGTGTAACAACTGCGTCATCTGCTACTATTAAATCGTCATAATCTTCATTAGTTTCTTTAATGTTGGCAGTATCATAATCAAGTTTGGTTTCGACTTTTTGCTTTACTTCACTCTCTTGTTGTACATTTTTATTGTTAATTTTTACTGCTCTATCTGGACTTGTAACAAAGTGTACGATAGTAAATGCAAGCAATACAATTTCTATTATGGCTAGTACGGTAAATGATGCTACTAGATGGGTTAATAACAAATTAATTGGATAAGTAATAATAGCAAATATTACACCACCAGCAGAATATTTATAATGATAACATTGGGCTATATACTGTCCGTAGGATAAATCTACAAATTTAGTGGTCGTGGCTAAATGTAGAATAATAAGTAAAACCCCAAAAGTTAAGCACACAAATAAAATATCGCTACCTTGGGCTGATATTCGTACATTGCGAATCATCATAATACCTATAATTATACTAGCAATACAAATGGCATACATAAATAAGCCAAAAGTACCTAATAAAAATGAATTAATAAATGGTAATATGTTGAATATCATATTAATTAACAAAACACTAAAGACAACTGTAAGAGCAATTCCAATTCGATTAATTACTAATTGTCTTTTTTGGTTTTTAATACTATTGTTGTTAGAATATACTGGCAAAATAATTTCCCCCTATAAATACATAACTAATCAGATTAAGTATATCATAATTGGTTTGTTTTATGAAATAAAACAATAATATATTTTGAAAAAAGATGTATACAAAATATACATCTTTATAATTGTTTACATAAAACATGATTTGTTACTAATTTATGATAATATTTGTTATGTAAGTTTTTATAGCAATACATCGCTAACTGTAGTAACAACTATATTGTGTTGTTGATAATAATCCAATATAGATGGTAAGGCTTGACTGGTGTGTTGGGTTGGGTGCATTAAAACTAAATCGCCACCTTTTACATTAATTGCCCTTTTATATACAATATCGCTATCCTTATCTCTCCAATCAATAGTATCTCTACTCCACATAATTGTCTTGTATCCAAGTGATTGGGCTACTTCAAGTGTATTTTTATTGTAATAGCCACTAGGTGGTGCAAATAAATTCATATCAACATTAGCGACTTGTTTTACTATCGTGTGGCAGGTCTTGATTTCATCGACATTTTGGTCATAACTTAACTTGTTATGATCTTTATGGAAATAACCATGATTACCTATTTCATGCCCCATATTTTTAATCTTGATTAAATAGTCTTGTTCTTTTTCTACCCATTGCCCGCCAACAAAAAATGTTGTTGTAATACCATAATCATTAAGAGTTTTTAATATATCATTAAGGTATTCAGTCCCCCAATAAACATTAATCATAAGACTGACTTTATTAGATTTTTGATTACCATGATATATTGGAGAATTATTTGAACGTCCAAAAACTGCAGTAGATGGCACTATAAAAGTAATGGCTACAAATACCACTAATACACATATAATAACTAAATTGGCTATGCCATGAATAAAAATTTTTTCTTTTTTATTTTTCATAAATCTCACCTTATTTAATTATATGAGTGATATTAAACTATTATGAAAAAAAATGAAAGTTGTTACAATAAACTAATTAATCGATTGATAATTATCAAAATACTCACAAAGTACTATGTAAATACAAAATAATCGCTTTATATAGACAAAAAAGTAGTATATGCATAGTATTGTGAAGAATGTATTTATATATGTAAATTATTAATAATATATAATATTTATATTTATCGAAAATGAAATAAGAATAATTGATTAAAATAAAAAAAGACAATACGAAATAAAGTTGCCACTTGGGGTTCACTTCACAAATATTGTCTTTTTTAAATGTTTAATTGTAAATTAATCTATAAATTAATTGTTGTTAACTGCTAGTAATTTAAGGTCGATACGATCTTTATCGTCAATCTTAATAACTTCTACTTCAACGATATCACCTATCTTAACTACGTCTTCAACTTTATCTACGTGTTTTGAACTTAATTTAGATATGTGAATCATACCTTCTTTATTCCAACCGAAACTTACAAATGCGCCAAATGGCATTATTCTTTCAACTTTAGCAGTATATACTTTACCAACTTCAACTACTTCAGCAATACCAAGAATAATTTGTTTTGCCTTTTCGTTCATTTCAGCATCAACACCTGCTACACATACTCTACCATCGTCATCAATGTCGATTTTTACACCTGTTTCGTCAATAATCTTATTGATTGTTTTGCCACCAGAACCGATAACATCTTTAATCTTATCTGGATTGATAGTAAATGTAATAATCTTTGGAGCATATGGGCTTAATTGTTTTCTAGGTTCACTGATAACTTCTGTCATCTTTCCTAGTATAAACATACGACCCTTTCTTGCTTGTTCTAGTGCTGTACGTAAAATATTTTCGTCTATACCCTTAATCTTTATGTCCATTTGAATAGCGGTAATACCTTTTGTAGTACCTGCTACCTTAAAGTCCATATCGCCCAAGAAATCTTCTAGACCTTGGATATCTGTAAGAACTGCAACTTTTCCTGATTCAACATCTTTAATAAGACCCATAGCAATACCTGCTACTGGAGCAGAAATAGGAACACCTGCGTCCATAAGTGCTAATGTGCTACCGCAAACACTTGCTTGGCTAGTACTACCGTTACTGCTTAAAATTTCGCTTACAGTACGTATAGCATATGGGAATTCTTCTTCACTAGGCAATACTGGCATTAATGCTCTTTCTGCTAATGCACCGTGGCCAATTTCACGTCTACCTGGACTCTTTATAGATTTGGCTTCACCAGTAGAATATCCTGGCATATTATAGTGATGCATATAACGTTTTTCACTTTCGCCATCTTCTAATCCATCTAGAATTTGAGTATCACGTAATGAACCTAATGTTAAAGTTGTTAATGCTTGAGTTTCGCCACGTGTGAATACACCTGAACCATGTACTCTAGGCAATATACCAACTTCACACCATATAGGTCTGATTTCGTCAGTTTTACGTCCATCTGGTCTTACACCATCATTAATAATTTTTGAACGCATAACTTCTTTTTTAATCTTATAAAGTACATCAAGAATTTCTCTTGAATTGTCTGGATATGTTTCTGCAAAATGTTCAAGAACATCTTTGTCCATAACTTCTTCAGCATCTTGTCTAACATGACGATCGAAGTGTGACATAACGTCTTTTACTTTATCAGTAGCATATTCTCTTACAGCAGTTTCAATTTCTTCTGGAATAACGTAGTAATTAATCTCTTCGTTCTTCTTAACACCAAGTTCTGCTGCTAATTTTTCTTGGAATTCTACTTGTTTTTTAATTTCTTCGTGTGCAAATAAGATACCTTGAAGCATAACTTCTTCAGATACTTCTTTTGCTCCTGCTTCTACCATAAGAATTGCTTCTTTAGTACCAGCAACTGTTAAGTCCATAAGACTTGCTTCACGTTCGGCTTGGTTAGGGTTAACGATATACTTACCATCAACATAAGCGATATCTACACTACCTGTAGGACCACCGAAAGGAATATCTGACAATGTAAGTGCTAGTGAACTAGCAAACATTGCTAGTGGCTCTGGTGCAGAGTCTGGGTTAACTGATAATGGTGTAGCAATAACAGATACATCGTTAAAGAAACCCTTTGGGAATAATGGGCGTAGTGGTCTATCAATTAATCTACTTGTTAAAATTGCTTGGTCACTTGCTCTACCTTCTCTACGTTTAAATCCACCTGGAATCTTACCAACAGCATATAATTTTTCTTCAAAATCTACGCTTAATGGGAAGAAATCTTGTCCCGGACGTGGTTCTTTACTCATGGTTACATTAACCATAACTACGGTGTCATTACAAGTAACAATTACACTACCATTGCTTTGAAAAGCATATTTACCTAGAGTAATATCAACTTGCTTACCACCAATTTCTGTTTGATATTTTTTTACTTCGTTCATTTTCTCCTCCTTGAACTTCCCCTATAAATTACCTATATTTAAACAAAAGAAAAGGCGAAAGAAATCTTCCACCTTTACTTATTATCTAATACCTAATTTTTTCTTTAATTCACGGCATGCTTCAAGGTCTTTTTTCTCGTAGTATTTAAGTAAACTCTTACGATTAGATACCATCTGGATTAATCCACGACGAGAATGATTATCATTCTTGTTAGATTTTAAGTGTTCTGTTAATTCGTTGATTCTAGCGGTTAAAATAGCAATTTGAACTGCACAAGAACCTGTATCATTATCACTTAATTGGTATGCCTTGATAACTTCTTGTTTTTTGTCTTTTTTAATCATTGTGTTTTCCTCCTAATAAATTCGCTTTATACCAAGTTAAACGTAAATGAAGGATATGCGTTAAACCTAGTTTAAAGTACATATAATACTAACATATAAACTAATAATTGTAAAGATTAATTAAATATTATTTAAAAAAATCTTTCTTTTTCTCTATTATTTCATCTATACGATTAATATAATCAGTAAGATTTTTAACATTTGCTTGTCTTTCTATACGATTGGTTAAACTAAAAAATCTTTTAGATATAGCATTAGCACCTACTGCTACTATTGTAGCAACTTCTTCCATACTATCTATATTGAATATACATTCCTTTCCTTTAAGTGTATATCCTATATTTTCAAGGTTTCCTACCATATTCTTTTGCTTATATAAATAATAAGGATTGTAGCCAGCATTGGTTAATGTACGATAGGAGTAATCTATCATCTTTGTAACATCTTCTGCATTACCCTTTTCGCCTTCGCCATCGCTTAATTTACTTGTACGTTTAACACTTAATGTATGAACTGTGATATTATCTGGATTAAGTTCAAGAGTATTTAACAGGCTCTTTTTAAATGTATTAAAACTTTCATTTTCTAGTCCAGCAATTAAATCCATATTGATAGAAAAATTGTATGGTAGTGCCATATTATATGCATTAATTATGTCTTGACTAGTATGTGCTCTACCGATTAATTTTAGTGTGCGATTAGAGAATGTTTGTGGGTTAATGCTAATACGTGTAACACCATGCTTTTTTAATACATCTAATTTCTCTTTTGTGATAGTATCAGGTCGCCCTGCTTCAACCGTAAATTCACTCACTGGATAAGTAATTTGAGTAAGTATACGATCTAATTGATCGGCACTTAACGATGTTGGTGTTCCACCGCCGATATATATAGATTTAACAATATAATTACGTTGATTAATTATTTGTTTAGTAGCATCTAATTCCTTAAGTAAGGCATCAATATAAGGTTCGACATATTGTTGACATTGATTGATAGGCGCAGATATAAAACTACAATAATAGCACTTGGTGGTACAAAAAGGAATATTAATGTAAAGGTCAACCAAGTTATCATTTATTTCAATACGAGACTGATTACGAGTTACTTCCATAACAACTTCTGCTTTTTGTGGTGAAACTCTAAAGGTTTTTATTAATTCGTTTTTTGCAAGCAATGAACTATTAAGTTCATTTTTAAGTTCGTAAAAAAGTTTTGTTGGTCTAATACCAGTTAAACTTCCCCATGGCATGGTTTTGCCCGTTAATTGGACAAGCATATCATATAATGATATTTTTAAATAACGCTTGATATACTTATCGGTTTTAGTTAATTGTAATTTGGTCAAATTAACAGTGGTAGAATATTCTTTCGTATAATCGCCAGTTATAGATATGGTATAACTTAATTGATCATTATTAAGTTGATAATTAATATTAAAATTTAAGTTTAAATTTTCTATTTCTTCTACAGGATAAAATAATTTAACCACAAGTAAAAGTTCATCATTAAATTTTTCATTATTACAAATTAATTGCATAACTACTCCTAGTGTGTTTCTTTATATAATTTAACAAAATTGTAAATTGAAGAATTGTTAAGTTGGCTTGTAACTTTATTATTAATAGAAATGTTATAATAATCAAGTTGAGAATTAATATTAATAATATTAAGTTGACTTAAAACTTGAGTAACGAATATAAATTGATTAAATTTAAGATTCTTGTAGCCACTATTGAATTTAATAAGATTAAAGTATTCTTGTTCGGAATACGAATGCTGTTCTTTTGCATTAGTTATTTTTATTGCAGAGTGATAATATCCAAATTCTTTTCTAGAACAATCTAAAGTTGTAAGCATATTATCATCATGATTAATTGAACATAAATAAACGTTTGATTTAAAACCTAAAAGATAATCTTTATTAATAATATCGTCTAAAAATATAACATTATTAAAATTAGAAAAATTAACTGTAGATTTTGCCATAAATAATAATGTATTAGAACCTGTATAATCTTTTACCGAATATGATTCATAATTAATAATATGGTTAGAAAAATGTTCAATAGCAAACTTATATGATTCAAACGAATTGGTAACAATTAGTGTGCCAAAATTACTATGCATAATAGATTCAATATCATTAACACTTATATCAACAATATTGTTAAATTCCCTATATGTAGGCGAAATTAACTGTTTTGCATAATACCCTAATACTACATCTTTTCTTACTGATGTAGATAATTTTTCAAACATTAAGTTTTTGATAATTCCCTTTAATCTTTCACGATTATTATAAGTTTCTATGTTAATGTCCAATATCACATTTTTATTACAATTGGTCAAAAGAGAATCATAATATTCACTTAAATTAAAAGTCATTATTTCTAATTTATCAGTACGAATTTTTATGTAGTTGGGATAATTTTTTAACCTTTCTGGTTTAATATTATTAAAGGTATACATAAAAACTGGCTTTTCATTACCGAAACCGAAAGGTTCTAGTACTTGAAGCGATTTAATATAGTCAATGGTAACATCTTCTTTATTAAGATTAAAATCATAATACTTAACCGGTTCGAAATAAGAATCATCATATGTATTTTTAATATTGTCATTTAGACGTTGTTTGAACAATTCTAAATTAGACTCTTCAATAGTTAAACCGCCTGCTCCACTATGTCCACCAAATTTAACTAAAATATCGCTACATTTTGTTAATTCTTTAAATATATCAATACCTGGTAAACTTCTTATACTACCCTTATATACATTATCTACTTTAGTAAGAAGACAGACTGGTCTATTAAATTTTTCTGTAAGTTTAGCACATATAATACCTAGCACTCCAGCATGCCATGATTGAGAGTATAGTACAATGGCACGCATATCGGATATACATTGATTTTTTAGTTGGTTAATACAATCTTCATATATGCTATTACCTGCTTCAATACGTTGATTATTTTGTTGTTCGAGCAATGTTAATATTTCTAAAATTTCAGTAGGATTTTTTTCAATAAACAATTTAAATGCTACAATTGCATCTCCCATACGTCCTGCTGTATTAAGTTTAGGAGCAATTTTAAATGCAATATCAGAAGACGATAGTTCTTTTATTTTTAAATTTTCTATTAATTGAAGTACTCCTACTGGCAGACTATTAGCATTAGCAAGTCCATGCTTTACAATTGCCCTATTTTCGGATTTAAGCGGAACAATATCAGCAACAGTTGCTAATGCGGCAATATTGGTGTATTTTAGCGCTTCGTTAAGTCCTGATAAGGCTTGAATTACTTTTAATGCAACTCCCGCACCACAAAGTTCCTTGAATGGATAATCACTTTGAAGTTTAGGGTCTACACATATGCAATCTGGTATAATTTCGGGTATTTCGTGGTGGTCAGTGACAACAATGTCTATACCTAGAGATTTAATATAATCTACTTCTTTATAGCAAGAAATACCACAGTCTACTGTAATAATAAATTGTGGGTCAAATTTCTCTACTATCTTATTAACTGTATCAATTGTTAGTCCGTAGCCATCGGCAAATCTATTGGGTAAAAAGTAATCTACTTTTTTACCTATACTTTCAAAGTATTTATATAGTATGGCTGTTGAACATATACCATCGGTGTCATAATCTCCTACTATAAGTATCTTTTTATTATCTTTTACAGCCTGTTGAATTGCTGATACTGCAGAAGACATACCTGATAGTTGAAATGGATTATAGAACTGGTTAATACTTGAATTAAGAAACTGGTCTATATCTGTTTTGTTGGTTATACCACGTGAAAAAAGAATTTTAATGACTTCATTAGAAACATTAAATTCTTTGGCTAGATTATTAACTAGTTTGTTATTAAATTTTATATCATTTAATCTATTAATAAATTTCATTAATTTTTACACTTTTAATTAAATTAAAAAACAAAAGCCCCTACAATATGTGAAGGGGTTTTTGAATTAAACAACGATTTTGTCGTCTGGGTTATCTGTATTATTTTTCTTTAATTTATTCTTTTCATCTGCAATACGTTTTTGTAAACGTTTGTCTTTATCTTTCTTATAGATAAATGACCAAATTGAACCAGAAATAAATATTGAAGAATAAGTACCAGCGAATAATCCAATAATGATTGGGAATAAGAATTCTCTAATTGAAGATACGCCGATAATAGCAAGCAATGCAACAGATAATATTGTTGTTAGAGAAGTATAAATTGTACGTGTAAGAGTTTGTTTAATAGAAATATCAAGCATTTCTGCGTTGGTGGTCTTTCTATATTCTTCTTTACGTAAATTCTCTCTAATACGGTCAAAAATAACAATAGTGTTATTGATTGAGTAACCTATAATTGTAATTAATGCTGCGATAAATGAAGAATTAATCTGAATACGGCATATTATAACCATAGCACACATAATTAATACATCATGTAGTAAGGCTACTATAGCAGCAATACCGCTAGCAAATTCGAATCTAATTGCAATATAAATAAGCATTAATACTGTAGCAATAGAAACTGCAAGTAAAGCATTTTTAACAAGGCTAGAACTTGCACTAGCACCTATACGTTGACTATCTTCAACTTTAAAGTTTGCGATAGCATCGTCAGGATTAATTTTTGCTATAATATCATCTTTTATATCAGACAATATTTCAGTCATTTGAGTTTCATTTTTGCCTTTAATATCTTGGAATTTAATAGATATAGCGGCTTCATCATTAGTACCTTCCTTTTGTAAACTATAGTTAACGATACCATGATCTTTTATAATTTTCTCTAAATCAGACTTGTATTGATTATATTCGTTATTGGTAATATCTGTACCAAAGTTAACTTTTATAATTGTACCGCCGGTAAAATCTATACCTAAATTAAATCCAATGCAAGCAAACACAATTATTGCAACTAGTATAAGAACTAGTGGAACAGCAAAGTAATATTTCCAATTCTTTGCTATGTTGAAATCTTTCTTTAAAAACTCTTTGTATTTGTTTGATAAGGAAGTCTTTTTATTAGAATTAGACATTTTTAACCTCCTTAACTTCTTCTTTATTAGTATCTTCTTTTACTTCGATTACTTCAGTGGTTGCTGTCTTATTAAGGTCAACACCTTTAGTAAGTCCATAGGCTTTATAATTGGTGCAATTAATATCAAGTGCGATATTAATAAATCCACGAGTAACCACAAGAGTTGTAAACATAGATACTACCATACTAATAAGCAATGTATAAGCAAATCCCCTAATAGCACCTGTACCCAACCATGCAAGTACGATAGCAGCAATTATTGTAGTAATATTACTATCTAAAACTGCTACAGATGCACGTTTGAAACCTGATTTAACACTTGCTGGTATTTTCTTTCCTGCTTTGCATTCATCTTTAATACGTTCGAAAATAACAATATTTCCATCAACTGCCATACCTAAACCAAGTATAATACCTGCAACACCTGGTAATGTAAGTTGAACAAATGGTAATACTGAAAGTAAGAACATAAGGATAATTGTGTAGAATATTAAAGATAAGTTGGCAATTAATCCTAAATTTTTATAAATGATAAACATAAATGCAAATATTAATACTAAACCAATTAGTCCAGCAATAATGCTTAAAGTTAATGCGTCTTCACCAAGTGTGGCTGTAATAACATTCTTTTCACTTAATGATAAATTAACTGAATAAGTACCACTTAATATTTTTGTAGCATATGCTTCTGCTTCTGCTTGTGTGTTCATGCCACCAGAAATAAATGTTTTTCCACCAGAAATAACTTCTTTAACTGTAGGAGAACTAAATAATTCCCCGCCTAAATAAATATATAATGGACTTTGGCTAGTAGCAAGTTCGCTAGTTAAATTGTAGAATTTTGTAGCACCTGCAGTGGTAAATGTAATACTAACACCATGTTGATTGTTGCTAGAATCATATTGATATTCTGCACTCTTAATATCTTTACCAGTTAATACCGCTTCGGCAGTATCAGATTGTTCTTTCTTAAATTCCAATTTGGCAGGTTCGCCAATTAAATCTAATACTTCATCAGGGTCATCGACATCTGGTACTTCAATTCTAATTTGACTATTACCTTGTTTAATAATAGTTGCTTCTGGATAATCGGCAGTGATTAAATTGGTAAGTCTAGATATAGTAGCATCAATCTGATCATCAAGTGAACCTTCT
>ERZ808286.1037-NODE-1037-length-15083-cov-5.575991_pt1 | contig 15083 bp, 12 predicted proteins | sample MGYA00521276_ERZ808286 | MGnify/ENA primary metagenome ERZ808286 (study PRJEB31516, sample SAMN03275607) | gut metagenome | biome: mammalia-associated habitat; material: feces | host: Papio cynocephalus | place: Kenya | collected 2012-08-01 ... | reverse complement strand
GTGAATAAACGAATATTACAATTAGCGGTACCGTCGATCATCAGCAATATCACGGTACCGCTTTTAGGTTTGGTGGATGTCGCCATCGTCGGACATATCGGCGACGCCAGTTACATCGGGGCGATAGCTGTAGGCTCGATGCTCTTCAATGTCATCTATTGGCTCTTCGGATTCCTCAGGATGGGAACGAGCGGAATGACTTCGCAGGCGCTCGGCAGACGAGACCTTGCCGAGGTGCTGAGGCTCTTGGTGCGTTCCCTTTCGATAGGAGTGGGGATAGGACTACTGTTCTTCATCCTTCAGAAAGTCATCATTGCGTGTGGCTTGTGGGCGATGGCACCGGAGGAGGATGTCGTGGAGCTGGCTTGCAGATACTGCTATGTCTGTATTTGGGGAGCGCCTGCCGTGCTCGGACTCTATGGATTCACAGGCTGGTACATCGGTATGCAGAACACACGCATTCCTATGGTGGTGTCGTTGACTCAGAATGTGGTCAACATCATCGCCTCGCTCACCTTGGTTTTCGCTTGCGATATGACGGTGGAAGGCGTGGCGCTTGGTACGGTCATCGCCCAATGGTGGGGATTCCTGATGGCTTGTCTGCTCTACCGCATTTATTACCGCCGCCTCGACAAGTATGATTATCGCAAGAACCTCTTTGCTGCGGAACCCTTGAAGCGATTCTTTTCCTTGAACAAGGACATTTTCCTCCGTACGGTATGCCTCGTAGCAGTAAACCTCTTCTTTACGGCGGCAGGTTCCAGGGAAAGTACCATCGTGTTGGCTGTCAACACCTTGCTGATGACACTCTTTACCATCTTCTCCTATTTTATGGATGGTTTTGCCTACGCTGCTGAGGCTTTGGCGGGTAAGTATTATGGCGCCAAGAGTATGACGTCCTTTCATGAGGTGGTGAGGCGAACGATGATGTTCGGGGTAGGAGTGGCTGTGGCTTTCACCTTATTATATATAATAGGTGGCGAGAACTTTCTCGGCTTGCTGACGAGCGATGAGCGGGTAATCTCGGCATCGGGTGAATACTTTGGATGGGCGATACTGATACCTTTGGCAGGAATGTCGGCGTTCGTCTTCGATGGCATCTTTGTGGGCATCACCCAGTCGAAGTCGATGCTCTGTTCCACCGCCATCGCCTCGGCTACGTTCTTTGCCCTCTTCTTCGCATTGCATCCCTTGATGGGCAACCACGCCTTGTGGCTCGCCTTTGTACTCTACCTCATATTGCGAGGTATCGTATTGTTTGTCATTTATCGCCGAAAGTTGCGATAAATGACAAACAATCTTTTATCGAATCTTTTATCGAATCTTTTGCATAATCTTATATCGAACAAATTACTAGAAATAACGCACATCTTTCTCGAATTATTGCACAGTCAAAAGTAGTGTGCGCATTTTTAATGAAAACTACATTAATATAGTTTAAAACTGACGCTTTTATTCTTTTTCTTAGCTTTATTTTCGTAATTTCGCACAGCAAAACAAGAAATTATACAGAGTAAAATGACAGCAGAACAGTATTATCAGGAAGGAAACGCCTGGCGCAAGCAAGGTGATTTCAAGCGTGCCCTCGACTGCTATATGGAGGCAATCGCCCTCGACCCAGAGAGCCCTGCCGTGGCAGCCAAGGAGATGCTCGATAATATCATGAGCTTCTACTGCAAGGACTATTACAATCCGTAAAATAAAAGAAAGAAATAGAATATGAGCAAGATTAAAGGGGCTATTGTGGTCGACACAGAGCGATGCAAGGGATGTGCGCTCTGCGTGGTGGCATGTCCTCACGATGTCATTGCGCTCGCCAAGAAGGTGAATGTACATGGCTATAGATATGTGGAGGCGGCAAATGCCGATGCTTGCGTGGGTTGCAGCTCATGCGGTATCGTATGCCCGGATGGCTGCATCACCGTTTATCGTAAAAAGGAGGAATAAACAACAATGGCTAATCAAGAAGTAACTTTGATGAAAGGCAATGAGGCGATAGCCCATGCCTGTATAAGATGTGGTGTGGATGGCTTCTTCGGCTATCCTATCACACCTCAAACTGAGATTATCGAGACCCTGTCGCTGCTCAAGCCTTGGGAAACTACCGGTATGGTGGTGCTTCAGGCTGAGAGCGAGGTGGCTGCCATCAACATGGTGTATGCTGGTGCTGGCGCGGGCAAGCGTGTGCTTACCACTTCGTCTAGTCCTGGCGTGGCTTTGATGCAGGAAGGCATCTCTTATATGGCGGGGGGCGGGATTCCCGGCGGTGTGGGCAATGTGAAGCGTGGTGGCCCTGGCTTGGGTACCATCCAGCCATCGCAGAGCGACTATTTCCAGGCTACCCGTGGCGGTGGCAATGGCGACTACAATGTCATCGTGTTGGCTCCAAACTCCGTGCAGGAAATGGCCGACTTCGTGGACTTGGCATTTGAGCTTGCCTTTAAGTATCGCAACCCAGCGATGATTCTGAGCGATGGTGTCATCGGTCAGATGATGGAGAAGGTGGTGTTGCCTCCAATCAAACCTCGTCGCACCGAGGAGGAGATTGCCCGTGAATGTCCTTGGGCTACCATCGGCCGCCCTAAGACTCGCAAGCCTAACATCCTCACTTCCTTGGAATTAAAACCCGAGGTGATGGAGCAGCGCAACATCCATCTTCAGGAGAAATACCAGAAGATTCGTGAGACCGAGGTTCGTTATGCTACCGAACAGTTGGAGGATGCCGACTACGTGATTGTAGCTTTCGGTAGTGCTGCCCGCATCGCCGAGAAGAGCATCGAGAGTGCTCGTGAGCAAGGCATCAAGGTGGGCTTGTTCCGTCCTATCACCCTCTGGCCTTTCCCAATGAAGGAACTCCATGAGTTGGCAAAGACCAAGAAAGGGATGTTGGTGGCAGAAATCAATGCCGGACAGATGATACAGGATGTTCGTCTCGCCGTGAACGGTCAGATTCCTGTAGAGCATTTCGGGCGTTTGGGTGGCATTGTGCCAGAGCCAGAGGAAATCGTTGAAGCTTTAAAGAAATTGGTAAAATGAATGATATAATTTCACCAGAAAATCTGGTATATAAGAAGCCTACGCTGATGAACGACACCCCGATGCACTACTGTCCGGGCTGTTCGCATGGCGTAGTACATAAATTGGTAGCCGAGGTCATCGAGGAGATGGGCATGGAGGATAAGGCTATCGGTATCTGTCCTGTGGGATGTGCCGTGTTTGCCTACCGCTATGTAGACATCGACTGGCAGGAGGCTGCCCATGGTCGTGCCTTGGCTTGCGCCTCTGCCGTGAAGCGCTTGTGGCCCGACCGCTTGGTGTTCACCTATCAGGGTGATGGCGACTTGGCTTGTATCGGTGCCTGCGAAACCATCCATGCCTTGAATCGTGGCGAGCATGTGGCTACCATCTTTATCAACAATGCCATCTATGGTATGACGGGAGGACAGATGGCACCAACCACCTTGTTGGGACAGAAAACTTCCACCTGTCCATACGGTCGTGAGCCAGACCTTCATGGTTATCCTCTCAACATCACTGAGCTCGCCTCTCATCTCACGGGCACTTGCTATGTTACCCGTCAGAGTGTAGAGAGCGTGGCAAGTATTCGCAAGGCGAAGAAAGCTATCCGCAAGGCTTTCGAGGCAAGCATGAAAGGCTTGGGCTCCAGTTTGGTGGAGATCGTGTCTACCTGCAACAGCGGTTGGAAACTCTCACCAGTCGAGGCCAACAAATGGATGGAGGAACACATGTTCAAGGAGTATGTGAAGGGAGACCTCAAGGACACAACAAATTTATAAGATTATGAAGAAAGAAATCATTATATCAGGTTTTGGTGGACAGGGAGTCCTCTCGATGGGAAAAATCCTTGCCTACTCAGGACTGATGGAGGATAAGGAGGTAACCTGGATGCCTGCCTATGGACCGGAGCAGCGTGGCGGTACAGCCAATGTGACGGTCATCGTGAGCGACAAGCGCATCTCTTCGCCTATCCTGAGTCAATATGATGTAGCCATCGTGCTCAATCAACCTTCGCTCGACAAGTTCTTGCCAAAGATTAAGTCGGGGGGCATCTTGATTTATGATGGATATGGCATCATGAATCCTCCTCAGCGCGAGGACATCACCGTATATCGCATCGATGCGATGGACAAGGCTGCCGAGATGAAGAACGCCAAGGTATTCAACATGATAGTGCTTGGCGGACTGCTGAAGGTTTGTCCTGTGGTAAGTACCGAGGGATTGAACAAGGCACTCTATAAGTCTTTGCCAGAGCGTCACCACAACCTGATTCCGCTCAACATGCAGGCGGTGGAAGAAGGCATGAAGATAATAGAAGAGGTGTAATAACCCCATTATATGAAAGAGTTTAGCATCAATACACCCGAACAGTTTCAGCAACTTTATGGTAGATACTATAAGGTGATGATGCTCTATGCTCTCAAAATGACGGACGATCAGGATGCCGCAGAAGATTTGGTGCAGAATGTTTTCCTCACTCTTTGGGAAAATCGAGAGACCTTCCACGAGGAGGCATCTGTGCGCTCCTACCTCTATCTCACCATTCGTCGCAGGGTCATCGATCAGGCGAGGCACGCCAAGGTTGAGGGCAAATATAAAAGCTATGTATTGAAAGGTGCGGGCGACATGTTGATGGCAGAGGAAGATGATGAAATTTTCACCAACGAGGTGTACCATCGTCTCTTCGATGCCATCAATGAATTGCCCCCTAGACAGCGCGAACTTTTCCTGCTCTATATGCAGGGAAAGAAAAATGCAGAGATAGCCCAGGCGATGAATATCACCGAGGAAACCATCAGAGTGCAGAAGAAGCGAGCCCTCAAGACCCTTCGTAAGAAGATGGGCGATAGGAGTGACTTGTTACTGCTTTGGCTCCTGTTCTGCTGACGGTTTCATCGTTTTTAGTGCTTTTTCCTAATAAAAAGCACTTTTTTTATGTTTTCTTGTAAACGTTTGTCCTCAGTCTTCGTACTTATATTATCAAGACAAAGATAAACGTATGGATATATTTGACATCATCAGCCGTTCCTTGATGCACGATTTGAATGCAGAGGAACAACGACAGCTCGACCAATGGCTAGCCGAGAGCGAGGAGCACCAGCGGCTTTATCGGGTGCTCTTGGACAAGGACGACCTTGCCGAGCAATATCACACCTATATGAGTCTGGACGGGGAGAAAACTTGGCAAAGGTTGGCTTCGAGCATCGGACAGCCGGAAGAGGATACTGCACGTCGCCATCATGGTTTCTATCATATTCCTAGGCGATATATGGGACGGGTGGCAGCAGCCATCGTGGGCGTACTGCTTGTGGCGGGTGGCTATTGGTTCTATCATGGTCAGCCTGTGCAGAAAACACCTGTGCCTGTAAGCCAAGAGTTGGTGGCAGCCATGCGAAAGGCGGAGCAAAGTTCCTCCAACGAGGCAACGTTGCAAGTGGCTGGCGAGAAACCGCAACAGGTAAGGTCGCTCAGTGCTCTGCTCAAGAAGATGGCGGAACAAGATGTTGACGAAAATCTGCAAGGCACCCTCACCACCCGTCATGACAAGGAATTCTGGATGAGCTTGCCCGATGGTACTCGTGTACATCTTAATGGCAACTCACGCCTTTCCTATCCTTTGGCTTTCAATGGCGACAAGCGTGAGGTGGCTCTTGTGGGCGAGGCTTATTTCATTGTGGCTAAGGATAAGGAACATCCTTTCATCGTTCATACTGCCAAGGGCGATATCAAGGAGTATGGAACTGAGTTTAATGTCAACACACAGGGCGACATGACTTGTGTTGTGCTTGTAAAGGGTAGTATCAGTGTGCGCCCCAAGGACGGCAAAGAACAGATGATGGCTCCTGGCGACAAGGCAGAGCTGGCCATGCAAGGTGTGAAGATGAGTAGAGTGGACGTGGCACCATATGTGGCGTGGAACACGGGCCACTTCAGCTTTGAGGACTGTCGGCTCGACGACCTGATGCTGGTGGTGGGAAGATGGTATGGATTGCATGTCGTCTTCACATCCGACCAACTGCGAATGGTACGTTTCACGGGTAGCCTGAGTCGATACGAGAGCATCGGGAACACGCTGGAGGTCATCGGTGCCATCGCCAACGTAAAGGTGGAGCAACAAGATTCAAGAATAGTCATTTCTAAAATATAAGAGAGTATGAAAAGAACGTACATTTCTACCATGGGTATGGCACTCGCCCTGAGTGTCGCACCTTGCTGTTTTTCGTCCTCACTGCTGAGGGCGCAAACCCAGCAACAAAACGTAGTGAAAAACAAGGTGACACTCAATCTGAAGAATGCCAGCATCAAGACATTCTTCAGCGAGATGAAGCGTCAGACGGGGCTCGACTTCATGTGCTCCGCCGACTTGGCGAAGCACTTGCGTCCCATCACCTTGAATGTGAAGAATGCAGACATGAACCAGGTGCTCAGTGATGTGTTGAGTAGCCAAAATTGTCAGTGGACTCGCAAGGGCGACATCGTAATGGTGACCCAGAAGATAAAGAAAGTAACTGGCAACCGACTCCTCAAGGGAATGGTAAAGGATGAGGAGGGAGAGCCTGTAATCGGTGCCTTTGTAAAAGTGGCTGGCACCAACATCCAGACAGTGACCGATGCCAATGGATACTATCAGGTGAGAGTGCCTGCCGACAGATGCCAGGTGACCTATGGCTATCTAGGCATGGACACCTCTTCTTTTCATTTGGCTGCAGGCGAGGGCAATGCCACCCATCATGTGGTGATGACCTCTAGCAACGAGCTGAAGGACGTGATGGTGACAGGATACCAAACCATATCACGCGAACGTGCCACGGGTTCTTATTCCATCATCAGCAAGGATGACTTGGAGAAGCGTCATTCCACCAATCTCGCCGATGCACTTGATGGACTTGTGCCGGGTATGCAGAGCCAAAACGACGAGAGAGGCGGCAAGAAGTTTACCATCCGTGGTACAAGTACGATGAATGCCAACAAGACTCCGTTGGTGGTGGTCGATGGCTTCCCTATCATGGACAACAATGATGTGGACTATAAGCTCTCTTCCAATCCCAACCTCACAGCCTTGGAGCGCATCAATCCCGATGATGTGGAGAGCATCACCGTGTTGAAGGATGCGGCGGCTGCCAGCATCTGGGGTGCGCGTTCAGCCAATGGTGTCATTGTAATCACCACGAAGAAAGGTAAGAAGAAAAATGCCGTGGAAGTGGAGGCTGGCACTCAGTTTACCATCGGTGCCAAGCAGAACGTGCAGCATCTCACCAACCTCGCAACTAGTCGGCAAACTATCAACTATCAGAAGTGGGTATTCAAAAACGACTTTCTGGGTGACGAATACACGCCTATCATCGATAACATCAACAATTGCCTTTCTCCTTCCGAGGTATTGCTCTATCAGGGGCTGAAATGGGGCACCATGAGCGAGGAGCAGATGAATGCACAGCTCGACAAGTTGGCGCAGCTCGACAATCGCAAGCAAATCTCCAAGTACATGCTCAAGACTCCAGTCATCAGCAAAACTCATGCTTCGGTGTCTGCCAACATAGGGGGATGGGACACACGTGCTTCCTTGCAGTATGAGCATGAGGAGGGTGATTTCGTCGGTCGCCACGACAACACCTGGAAGGCCGACTGGCAAAATAGCTATAAGTTCAACAAGATGTTCACCCTCAACCTGGGACTGAACCTTGTCAATAGCAATCGCCATTCGTCACAAATTTCCTATAGCGACCTCGCCAACATCGCTCCTTACGAGATGTTGCTCAACGAGGAAGGCTCATACGCCACCAACTGGTCTGCCAGCTACAACTCGCATGTGCTCAGCACTCTCTACGATTGGAGTGGATTCGGTTATCATGACATGAGTTACAATCTCTTGCAGGAGGCTCGTAATCGCCGCAACCGAATCAACAATACGCAGATGCGTACACAGGTAGGGTTGCAGGTGAACATCATCGACGGATTGCAGTTCAACAGCAAGTTCCAATATGAGACGAGCCGCTACACCAACACCGACTTTAACAGCGAGCAGTCGTTCTATGTGCGCAACAAGGTGAACTATTATACTCCTGTTGACGATGACCTGCAACCAACAGGCTCTTCTGCCATTCCTATGGGAGCCATCTCGTCTACCAGCAAGGGCAAGAACCATAGTGCGCTCTTCCGCAACGATTTCTCTCTCGACAAAGTGTTTGGCGAGAAACATGCCATCTCTGCCGTGCTCGGTAATGAGATAAGCAACTATTACTATCAAGCATGGACGCAGCCAACGCTCTATGGCATTACCGCAACATCCGCTGGTGTACAGGGGCAGGCTGGCTATTTCGATACCTACGACCAAGACCAGAGCACTATTGATGGCGTGCCTGCCGAGGGCAAGTATCACATTACCGATACATGGAACCACAACCGCTATGTGTCGTTCTATGGCAATGCCTCTTATATGTATGATGAGCGATATGGCTTGAGCGTGAGTGCTCGAAGCGACGCCAGCAACATGGTAACCTCTGAGGCTAAGTATCGCTGGAGCCCATTGTGGTCGGTGGGTGCCATGTGGAATGTCAACAATGAGGCTTGGCTCAAGGGCAACAAGACTGTCAATCGTCTGACGCTTCGTGCCACATACGGTAAGAACGGTAATGCGCCGACGTATTCTTCTGCACGTACCACCATCAATACGCAGGATGGACAGTTGGATGATTTCACAGGGCTTTACCCTGGTTCTGTATCGGACTATGGCAACCCTACCTTGCGATGGGAGAAGACAGCCATCGTGAACCTCGGTCTTGACTTCTCGCTTTTCAACAACCATCTCTTCGGTTCGTTCGATTACTACAACAAAAAGTCTACCGATGTGCTTGGCGACGTAAGTATTGCCAGCGTGAATGGTACCAGCAATGCCACATTCAACAATGCCGCTATCCGCAACAATGGTATCGAGGTAAGTCTTGGTACACAGGGAAGTGCCGGAGATTTCGGCTGGGGAGCCAACTTGAGCTGGGCATATAATAAGAATAAGGTGACCAAGCTCTATATCGAGGCAAACAATGTGAGCGACTTCATGAACAATACTTATATCCCGGGCTATCCTATCAGCAGCATCTTCACCTATGAGTATGGTGGGATGGAGAACGGAATGCCTACCATAGTGGATAATGATGGTAACAAGACACCTATCAGCGACATGTCGGTGTACTCTGACGCACCAGAGAAATGGATGCATTATCAGGGAACGACCATTGCGCCTCATACCGTTTCGCTCAACCTGAATGTGAGTTGGAAAGACCTCTCGCTCTCTGCGTTCCTCAACGGGCGCTTTGGTGGCAAGATGCGAATGCCTAAGTTCAATTATAGTAATCTCGACTATTACGGCATGCGTCAGAATCTCAGTGCTCAGGTAGGCGATGTGATGGATGATGCGGGCAACGTGATAGAGCAACCATCTCGCTGCATGCCTCTGCCTACAGTGGATGGCGACGGAAACCCATTGGGGGTATACGACTATATGTATTGGTCGTTCTATTACAACTCGCTCAATACCTCGGTGGAGAGTTCCGACTATATCTATCTGAGCGAGATAGACCTCAACTATAGTTTGCCGAAGAGCCTCTTCAAAGGCAATGGCTGGGTGAAGAGCGTAGATGTGTATGGCAAGTTGGAGAACGTGGGACTCCTTTGGAGTGCCAACTCCAAGCATTACAACCCAGAATACTTGCCTGGTAGCTGGGAGCCACAGCTCACCTTCACCATCGGTGCAAACGTGAAGTTCTAAAACATGTAGGATAGACATATATAATAAGGAGAAAATGACAATGAAGAAAATCATATATTTCATGACAGCCCTCGTGCTGGGAGGTACTATGCTCACCTCGTGCAACGACTATCTCGACACCGTGCAGAGCAAAGGCAATGACGAGGTGCTCACATCGGGCAAGCAAGTGGAGGCACTCTTTGCCAACAGCGGAATGTTCAACACCAAGACGATAGGCAATGTCTTTGCTTCCGACGATTACGGACTCACCACCGACATCTACGATGCCTTGGGCTATGTCGATGAGAACATCGTCAATGCCATGGCGTGGAACGTCGACGACTTTGTGAACAATGCATATGGTGACGAGGCATGGAGTGGGGAGTACCAGAAGATATTCAACGCCAACCTTGTGCTCAACAACCTTGACGAGCTTACCGATGTTAACGACGATGAGAAGAACGAGTATGCTGCTCAGGCTCACATGCTCCGAGCAATGGCGATGTGGAGCTTGGTGAACACCTATTGCTTGCCTTATTCTGTCGAGAACGCTTCCTCGTTGGGACTACCATTGAAGCAAACCACCAGTTATGAGGAAAACATGACGAGAGCCACCCTTCAGCAGACCTACGATTTCATCCTCGCCGATCTGGATGAAGCTGCTAACACCGCCAACACAACCATCGCCAAGAATAAGCGCTGGTGGGTGAGTCGCCCTGCCGTAGAGGCGATGAAGGCACGTGTCTACCTCTTCATGCAAGACTATGACAAGGCTGCCACACATGCCGCCGAGGCTTTGAAATGTAGCGATGCGCAACTCGATGATTACAACCAGTTGGGTTATCGTGTGGCTCAGGTCTCGCTCGATGGTGAGGTGAAGGATGTCAACTACTCGGAGCTTTACCGCTATGGCGACAATCAGGTGGCCAATTATAAGGAAAACTATCTCTCGGAATACTTCAAGGGCGAGTATGCGCTCATTCCTTCCGAGGAATTGCTCTCCATCTATGACCAAGACCATGACTTGCGCTTCAAGCAGTTCTTTAATAAGTATGCCCTTTGGGAGCAAGGCATCGGAGGTTTTGGCGACGACATCCTCTATCACAAGTTCAGAGACATGATACAGGCAGGTCCTACCGTTCCGGAGATGCTCTTGACCGAGGCGGAGGCCTTGGCTCGTCAGGGGAAGTGGCAGGAGGCAATGCCTTTAGTCAATCAACTGCGCAAGGCTCGTATCTCCCATGACGCTGATGCCATCGACCTTTCCGCTACCAATCAAGAAGAGGCTGTCAAGGTCATCTTGGAGGAGCGCCATCGCGAAATGCCGTTCGTGATGCGTTGGTGGGATGTGCGCCGTCTGTCTTGCAATGAGGTGAGCTACGACGATGTCACCTTGGAGCGCACCTTCTATCGTGTGAGCGACAATGCCGTGGATGATTCCGAGGTTGACCATTACGTGTTGCCAGTAGGCTCCAAGCGTTATGCACAGCCTATCATCAACTTGGAAATCACCCGAAGCGATGGACAGATAGAGCAGAATACATACGATGACAACAGTGTGGTGGTCACCCCTTTGGAAAGTCCTTCGGAAGATGGCGATGACAATGAGTATGAAGAATAAGATGGTTATGAATGGTTATAAGATGAGAAAAATAAGAATAATCTCTCTCGGATGGTGTTTGTGCATGGCGATGATGTGTGTCGCCATGCCAGCATCATCATTCAAGGCGAGTGCTGCCGAGGTGAACACTTATCGACTTGACTCGCTCGAAACCTTGGTGGATAGTTTGATGCCTCACATGAATGATTACAATGAGAAGACCGTCTTCAAGACATTTTTCGAGACCATCGACAAGGTGGTGACCCCTCATGAATGGGCAGACCGCATGAAGGCGGATATGATAGCACAGATGTTTGACGGCTTCACGACTGATGACGAGAAGTGGCTTTATGACTTCTATCTGCAGGAATCGGGCAATGCAGCTGACAGCTTGAAGGAGAAGGTAAAGACGCATTACGAAGCGATGTTGGGTAAGTATGGGCATCTCTTTCCAGGCAAGCCTGCTCCCGATTTCACTTTCACCGATTTGAAAGGTAAGCGGTTGAGTCTTGCGTCCTTCCGTGGACAGACCCTCTTGGTTGACATCTGGGGCACATGGTGTGGTCCTTGCAAGGAAGAAATCCCTTATATCGCCGCCCTGCAAAAGGAATATGCTGGTCGCAAGGATGTGCGCATCATGAGCATCGCTTGCGATAAGAAAGCAGAGAGGTGGAAGACTTATCTCGACAAGCATCCTGCTTCTTGGGATCAGTATCTCATCACGGGGGAGGGCAACAAGGTGCTCGACGAGGTGTATTTCTGCGAGGGCATTCCTCGGTTCTTCATCATCGACAAGCAAGGGCGCTTTATTACTGCCGATGCCATGCGCCCATCAGAGAAGGCTTTTGCCGAGTATTTCAAGAAAATTGTTAATCAATAAATAGTCATGAAAATTAAAATGTTAGCATTGGCTCTGCTTTCGGGCTTCTCTCTCGGAGCAGCAGCCACAGCCCATCTTACGGGCAAGATAACCAACTATTCTGGTGGCAACGTACTCCTCATCCAGATGGGCGACAGCGTGCAGCAGACTGACACCATGCAGATAGCCAAGGATGGTACTTTCTCTAAGGATGTCAAAGTGTTGGGACCTAATGTCGCTTATTTTGGATTGGAGGATAAGAAGGCGTTCTGCCAGGTGTTCTTGGAAGATGGCATTCGTTTTCAGGTGAACGTGACCGAGAATAAGGGCGGCAAGAAAAATACTGAAGAAGTGAAACCTGCCACCTTCGAGTATCAGGGTGACAACAAGGATTGTTATGAGTACTTGGGTAGTCATGCGCCCTATGACTTGTGCGATGCCTGGCCATTTGAGCGATTAGACACTATCGGTTTCAATGCCTATCGCCAGCAGTGGACATCGGAGGTGGAAACTTACATGGTGGCTGCCAATCAGGTGAAGAGCCTTGCGTTCCGTCGGATGATGAATGGGCAGTTGGATGATTTCGCCTCAAGCGAACTGTTCCGTTGGGTGTGGTCGGACAATAAGAAACACCTCTTGGACAAGGACTTCGTGAACTGGGTGGAATCTACCGACCACAACGATGTGAGGAACATGGACTTCTGCAACAACTATCTTCGCTGGTACTCCATGGCCTATCCTTCTGCGGAGAAAGATGGCGGCTTCAGTATCCTTGCCAAGGCTTTTACAAACCAGGAAATCATCAATCGTTTTGCTGACAGCCAGATCGTGCAGTTCCTGCGCCAGGCACCTGAGGATATGGACGAGATGATGGCGGCTTACAAGAAGGTGTCCACCAACAAGCAGGGATGGGCTGAGGCTGAGAAGGTTTACGCTCATTATGTAAAACTGAAGAAGGGAAGCCAAGCTGCCGACTTCACGATGACAGACAAGAATGGCAAGCAGCTCTCGCTCGCCGACTTGCGAGGCAAGGCCGTGTACATCGACTGCTGGGCTACTTGGTGCGGTCCTTGTTGCATGGAGATTCCTTACATGGAAAAACTCTATCAGCATTACAAGGACAACAAAGACATAGAGCTGATCAGTATCTCCCTGGATACCAACAAGACGAAATGGCTTGCCAAGTTGAAGGCAGACAAACCTCAGTGGCGTCAGTTCATCTGTCCCGACAATTTTCAGTCTCAGCTCTGTAAGAATTATGACATCGATGCGATACCTCGCTTCTTGTTCTTCGACAAGGAGGGAAAGATCATCTCGCTCGATGCCCCTCGTCCATCGGATGAGAACATCATCAAGTTTATAGATGATGCCTTGAGGTAATAAAAGAATATAGGTGCTTTTTCAGACTCAAAGAATAGCGTCAAAAGATAGATATAGGCACGTCAGCAGATGGCGTGCCTATTTTTTTGTGTTAAATCTAGGAAAAGTCTTGCATTCTATTAGATAAAATTGTATCTTTGCATAGGGAAATTTTATGTTCAACGTCGTTGAACTTAAATTCAACGTTGTTGAACTTGTATTCAACGTTGCTGAACATAAGTTCAACGACGCTGAACATAGAATACTTCTATAGAAAATAACAAAAGAACCTAGTTATAATAACAACTAAAGCTAGGAGAACTATAAATTTAATAACAAAGAAAGGATTCAATCATGCCGAAGTATAAGCTAGTAGAAATGACTGATTTGCGCAATACAGGCAAGCGCAAAGTTTATCCAAAGTTAGTGAGTAATCGCACATTGTCAACCTCTGAGTTTGTTGACTATATGCATTCATACAATCATGCCTTGTCCAAGAGCGTGGCAGAGGCGGTGATGATGGACATTCACGATACGTTGGTGCGGTTGCTTTCCATGGGGTATAATATAACCCTCGGTGAGTTGGGCACCTTTTCCTTGTCGCTTGGTTTTGAGGATGAAAAGCCCCAGGAGATGCAGAGCGACACTGACAAGATGACTTATCGTAAGGTGGGAGTGAAGAACGTCAACTTCAAGGCTTCGCCCGAGTTGCTGAAAGACCTCAAAAGAGAGACCGACCGTGATTTGGAACGAGATATGGGCGGCGTAAAGGTTATTCGCAAGGAGCTTTACACTCGTGAGGAGCGCATCGCCCGAGCCTTGCAGGTGATAGACGACCGAGGGTTCATCGGCCTCACCGACTATGCCGCTATCAATAACCTCAGCCGCACCGCTGCCTCGCTGGAACTCAAGGAGATATGTGCCGAAGAGAATAGTCCTCTACGTTCCACGGGGCAGCATAGCCATAAAGTATGGGTGAGGTCTTCTAGAAAATAAATATTATTCCGCCAGTCGGATGCTCATCGGACTCACGGTGATGAGGCGTTTCTTGTAGAGGTCGCCCACGGCACGCTTATATACCTTCTTGCTCACGTGGAATCGCTCGTAGATGTCGTCTGCCTCGCTCTTGTCGCCGAGGTCGCACTCGCCGTCGTTGTCCAGGAGATACTGGTAGAGGGTTTCGGCAAAGTCGGCGGTCTGCTGGATGCCCGTCTTCTGTAGGGTGACGTCTATCTTTCCGTCTGGACGTACTCTGCCGATGTAGCCCTTCATCTTGTCGCCAGCATGGATATACTGAAATATCTGGTCTTGATAGAGCAAGCCCGGATATTTGTTGTCGATGATGACCTTGAAGCCGAGGTCGGTCTTCTGCCAAATCAGCAAGTCCACCTCGTCGCCATGGCGGTAGTGAGGATGCTCCTCGCTCATGTATCGCTCCACCTTGGCAGAGGCTACGATGCGGTAGCTCTCCTCGTCGATGTGGATATGCACGATGTAGGAAT
>ERZ808286.1035-NODE-1035-length-15098-cov-13.634581_pt1 | contig 15098 bp, 22 predicted proteins | sample MGYA00521276_ERZ808286 | MGnify/ENA primary metagenome ERZ808286 (study PRJEB31516, sample SAMN03275607) | gut metagenome | biome: mammalia-associated habitat; material: feces | host: Papio cynocephalus | place: Kenya | collected 2012-08-01 ... | reverse complement strand
ATTTTAGTTATATTGCCGACCGGCGGCGTCCGGCCTGCTTACTTCAGGACAGTAAGCACTAATGTTCATAATTTGTTAACACATTCAATGCTAGGATGTGCTATAATACAATTACAGAATAGCACCACATGAAAGGAGTGTCAAGCATGAAACGGTATTATCTGAGTCATAATAGTTATGACTATCTGGCGCGGTGCAAAGTGCTGGTGACGAACGACGCAAAGTATGGGTATATTAGGGAAATTCGGGAGCGCGGGCAATACCCTGTTATTCAGGCGTCGCGGCGGGCGTTTGGTAAAGAGAAAGCCGAACTTGTGTTAGTGGGGGTGAGACGATGAAAATAGTCAAGTTGCCCGCCGAATATGTGCGCCGGTTGCAAGAGGGCTATCATGTCGTGTATGGCGTGTATGAATACTGGTGGTATTTAAAGCGGTACGTAAATGACGCATGGAGCTACGGTTACAAGCGCCGCCATGTAAAGGGCGGCAATGTTGAAGAGGTGAAAGTCGTATGTTGACAGTGATTGCAATTTTAGTTTGGCTTTGGGTTTGGGTATGTGTGCACTTTGATGCAATTGTTATTGGGTTTATCATTGGTATCACTCTTAGAATCTGGAAAGGAGTTTGCAAAGTATGACGCTCAAAGACTACCACAAGTTAACTTTAGGCACATCCGACCACCTGACAAAATGCCGGGCTTTATGGGGTGGCGCTGAGCTGTTCAACGATTATTTTAGTCGTCTGCCTGAACACGCGCAGAACATTGAAATCAAGGGCGCGCGTTATGATGAAAAGCATGATGTTATCACTGTATACACTACGTGGCACGGCTACGACGACTACAGGCACGAAGAACACCGCAATCAGCACGGCGAGGGCAAATATTGCAAGTATGGCAGGAAAGAGAGGAAATAATATGAGTAAAGTTTATCTGTACATCATCGACACATCGAAAGGTGTTCGCAAGGCGTCGTGTGCCTTGTATAACAATCCGCGCAGGGTCCGGATGTTTTACGAATGCATTCGCGCGGCTTTGCCTGCGTCGGTTGATATCGCTTTAATGGAGACGAAAGACGGTTTCAGAATTGAGGTGTATTTATAAATGTACATTTTGAATGTTTTTGCGTTTGTTTTTCTATCCCCTGCCGTCGTTCTGGCGGTGTCGTTGCTGATTTATTGGGGCTTTATGGGGGTGTTGCGACATGGCACGAAGCACTGAGCATTTACCGAAGTACGCGCCGCAGAGCTGGGATTATTACAGCCCCGGTATGAGCGACCCTTTTAAGATGAGTAAGCAAGACCTGATAAAGGTCGTGCGCAAAGCGGCAAAAGCCGCAAATCAGCGGCTCCGCAGTCTTGAGAAAAACACCGACGTCAACGAACGGACGGCGGGCGGCTATAAATATGCATCTACCGTCATGCCTGACAAAAGCAAACCGCGTTTTAAGGAACGAACTGAAAAACTCGAGATTGGGCAATTGCGGCAAGAGTATTTGCAGTTACGGCAGTTCATGACCATGAAAACCAGCACTCCGACCGGCGTAAAATCCGTAAAAGATGCCCGGTATCAGACCGCAAAGCAACAGGGATTCAACGGCACGCAAGAGGATTGGGACAACGCCGTGCAGCGGTTTTTCACCGAAAAGGCCGAAAAGTTGTTTGACAGCAAAACCATTTACAGCGCTATCACCGAAAATAACACGGATGTGTTACAGGATATAATAGACGCGGATGCCGATAATAAGCGGACGCGGGGGCAAGCGCTTTTAGACTACTTAAGGAGACTTGATGAATGAGGACAACGCAAGGTGTGCAAGTATCTGAGACCACAAAAGAATATTTGTCGCGCCTTGCAAGACCTAAGGCCGTAAGGAACGGATATCGAAAAGGCGCTGTCAGATATCTTGACGTTACAGCGACTTTCGATATTGAGACCACCAACACCGACGACGACGGCTTTCCTTACAGCTGGCAAACCTGCATCGGCGGCGAGACCATTGTACCGCGCTATTTTGAGGACTGGGTGGAAATGCTGGAAACACTGGTAAACAAATGGCACGTGAATGAAAAGACCCGGCTTGTGCTGTACGTGCATAATCTGGGTTATGAACATCAGTACATCATGCAGCTATTGGCGGCGCGTTGGGGTCTGGCTGACGCTCTGTATACAAAGAGCCGCAAACCCCTGTACATGCGGTTTGACAATGGTATTGAATTCAGGGACAGTTTCAAGCTGTTTCAAAAATCCCTTGCCCGTGCAACTGAGGGATGCCAGCACGCAAAGCTTGCGGGCGATTTAGATTATACGGTATACCGCACGCCGGATACTCCGCTTAATGATACAGAGTTTGCCTATTGCGTCAACGACGTGTTGGGTCTGTATGAAGCAATTGAGCGCCTGAAAGCTGAACATGGGTACAATCAGGCTACGATTCCATATACCAATACAGGCATGGTCATTCAGGAAGTTCGCAAGAATATCATGCACGATAGAAAATGCATGAATAGTATTAAGGTCCTGCAGCTTGACCGTGACCAGATGGAACTTGCATATAAATGCATGGCAGGCGGTGACACCCATGGTACGCGCTGGCGCGCCGGGCGTGTATACCATAATTGCAATTCTTATGATTTCAAGAGCGCGCATCCCTCACAGCAATTGTTGTGGAAATTTCCATGCGGTGAGCCTGTAACGATGCCGGACGACCTACCCGAAAAGGATTTGCAAATGCTTATCAGGCGCGGTTTTGGATGGATTGCAAAGCTCTGTATCATCAATCCGCAGATAAAGGCAGAATGCCCCGACCCCTGTATCAGTTTCAGCAAGTGCCCCGATATCACGGGTTTAACAGAACTTGACAATGGTCGCGTGCTGGGTGCTGACGCGCTGTTTGTGTACGCCGATAGTAACGACTATCAGCGTATTATTGATGGCTACACCTACGATAAAATCATCGGCGTGAAAACTGTCGCGTTCCGGTTGGACTATCTGCCCGACAGTTTCCGCAAAACCATTTATGAAAAGTTCCGCATTAAAGAAAGCGAGAAGGGCAGTCCGGATTATATGTTTGCCAAAGTGTGCGTCAATACTATTTTTGGCGCGTGCGCACAAAAGACCATTCGCGACGAATACCAGTGCGACCCTGATACATTGGAAGGAACTCATAAGACATGGGAAAACAATCTGCACGACAAGAGCGACAACGATATCAGCAAATCGCAGGACAACAAGTTTCCGTTTTTATGGGGTTTGTGGACTGCATCCATGAGCAGGCTTAAGCTCTGGAATCTTCTGAAAATCGTTGGTTGGGAAAACGTTATTTACTGGGATACTGATTCCTGCAAATTTGAGGGCGAAAAGAAAACCGCCGTCGATGTCTATAATAAGGAAGTCCAGATGCAGTGTATCGCACGTGATTGTGTGGTCGAAAAGAAAGACGGCAAGAAGGTATACATTGGTGTTGCTGAGGATGAGCACCCCGCCGACCGCTACGGCATGACGCAGTTCAAGTTCCTGCACGCAAAATGTTATGCATGTGTTGACGCGGACGGCACGATTGAAAGCACGATTGCAGGCGTGAGCAAGAAAGCCGGTGTTAAGGCATTGAACGGAAATATTGACAACTTGCGTGACGGCCTGTTTATTGCGCCCGCAGGCGGTCAGTGTCTGACCTATCACGACGCACCGATACGCCAGCGCACCGACTTTGCGCGGCCTACCCGGTCCGCGTCGTGGGTCGTCATGACAGAACGTGAATACAGGGTATCCGATGAACGTAGTTTGTTAATGGAATGTGAGATATCTATTTGATAGTTTCACAATTTGTTCATAGTTTGTTAACACATCGAGACGGGGAATGTGGTATTATATAATCACATAAAGGAACATACCAATACAGGTAGAAAGGACAATGACACATGGCAAGTATTACGAAAGTTGAAATCTGGGAAGATATCGCGGGGAACATCATCGGGCTTGTGTTCGACCCTGCCGGGGAGCTGACGAACGCAGTGCAGAACATGGGCGCACAACAGCCGCTCCCCCGTCCGGCGCTTGTGGAAGCGGCGCGGCAGGCATTCCCCTTTGCGCCCGCGTATGACCCCCACGCATTCGGGGAGCGGTCTATTACAGACCTGTACACCTACCTGAAAGCGTACAATCATCACATCGCGGATATCTACCCCGAAGCACCTACCGCCCTTTACCCGGAACGCGCGACCCCTGCGGGTCTGCAGTTCCTTATTCGCTGGATGTTCTGAAAGGGGGTGAACCGTATGCAGGATATCAATAACAAGCTGGCTGAATTGCTGGAAACGCTCACGAACTTCTTTGAGAACTTTGTGGACGAACTGGCTGAAGTCAAAACAAATCAGGTGACCGCCATTCAGCACCTTGCAAACATCAATACAAAGCTGGATGCTATCAGCGCAAAAGAAGATAGTATTATCAGCCTGCTGACCGATATCAAGACCAACACCAACAAGTAACAGACAGAAAAGGAGTAAATAATTATGGCATTCGCAAAGAAAAACACGACCACTAACCAGAACAGCCCCCGCGTCACCGTGGATATGCTTCACAGCCTGCATGCCAAAGTTCGCAATGTCCGGCTGGTTGCAGACAATTGCCTAACGTTCACCCTGCGGCTGTACGGTATCGACCTGTACAACATGCGGCTTGTTGAGGGTGCTAAGGGCGCGTTTATCACCGCCAGCGCGACGAAGGGCAAAGACGGCAAGTATTATGACAATTTCCGTGTCTACTTTGCCGACGACGCCGCCGCCGCAGTGGAAGCGGCAGTGCGTAAGGCATACAATGACAACTTGCAGGAATGTGAGGTATAACAATGAGCAAGCGCAAAGAAATTGCGCTTGACCTTTATACGGGGGATGGCTGGGTGAATATCCCGGCCATTTCTTCGTTAGGGGCATGGTGCAATATCATCATCGGTAAACGACAGGTAGGCAAAACGTTTGGTACATTAAAATACATGTTGGACGAAAACCGCTATTTTCTGTATATGCGGCGCACCGTAAACGAATTGCAGGCCGTCGCCGCGGACCCCGACTTGAACCCGTTTAATGCTTTGAAGAAAGTCGGTTATGATATCGGCATTCAGAAAGCGGGCAAAATCAGCTATGCAATTGGCAAGGTCGAGTATTTGGAAAACGGCGGTTTTGCCATTCCTGAGAAATGCGCGGTCGGCATGGCTTTGCCGTCCATTGCAGGCGTGCGCGGTTTCAATGGTGACGCTTTTACAGACCTTGTATTTGATGAATTCATCCCGGAGCGCATTATTGCAAAGCGCAAGGCAGAGGGCGAAGCGCTATTGAATGCCTATGTCACTGTATGCGGCAACAGGGAGCTTGAAGGAAAACCGCCGCTTCGCATGTGGTTATTGGCGAACGCGTTTGACATTTCAAGCCCGATTTTGGAGCAATTGGGATGCACAGACCTTGTTGCAAAAATGAGCCGTTCCGGGCGAGAATGGTGCATGACCGACAGCGGTGTATTCATCGCTATGCCGCATTCTGACCGCGTGACAGACAAACGCAAACAGACTGCGCTTATGAAACACCTTGCCGGGCAGGGCGATTTCTATAAAATGGCGATGGAAAACCAATTTGTGTATAACAATCTGGAAAACGTCCGTCCCCGCAGTCTGAAAGGCATGATACCGCTTTTCAGCTATGCCGGGCTGTATGTGTATCGCATGGATGAGACACACTATTATGTATGCGAAAGCCCTCACAACGGGCACGAACGATACGGACAGAGCGCACAGGCGGCAACGAATATGCAACAGAATCACCCTGAATTCCGACCTATGGTATTTTTGGGGCAGATTGATTTCTCGACCGTCCCCGCCTTGCTCAAGACCCGAAACTATCTTGACATAAAAGATTAACGGTAGTATTCTAGTAATGCGGGGGAGCCGCACAAAAGGAACACCCCGGAAGGGTGCGCGGCTGGCTTTTCCTTTTCCATGCCCCCGCGTCTCAGGCGGCACGACGCCGGTACGGCCTGCGAATGCGGGCGGCACGCCCGGAAGTACGTCGTGCCGCGTGAGACAGAAAGGGGGTGAATATATGGTAAATATCTATTATATGTCTATTCATGGAAGCGGTTTCAAGCTGAGCGAACATTTCACGTTGAGAGAGTTTCAATGCCATGATGGACAGGACTTTATTGCAGTTGACCCCCGGCTGGTTGAGTTGCTGGAAAACATCCGCAAGCGGTGCGGCGCTCCTGTTATCATTAACAGCGGATACCGTACTCCGTCCTACAATCGAACGCTGAAAGGGAGCGCGGCGCAGTCCAGGCACCTTTTTGGTATGGCGGCTGATATCAAAGTAAAAGGATACAGCCCCGAACAAATTGCTGCTATCGCCGGGGACTATTTAGGCAATTCCGGCGGTATCGGCATTTATAAGACCTTTACACACGTTGACGTCAGAACCGGCTCGAGCCGGTGGAAAGGATGAACGACATGACTATTAACGACATTCTTGCATTGGGTAAGATGGGGTTTACTGCCGCACAGGTTCAGCAGATGATTGCAATGGAACGCGCACAGCAGGGACAGCCCGTTACCGCACCGGCGCAGAGCGCCGCACCCGCCCCGCAGGCCGCACCGGCGGCACAGCCCTCAACGCCTGACCCGATGGCAGTCATGGCACAGCAGATTGCAGACCTGACTGCAGCAGTGAATGCAAAAAACGTTCCGACCGCCGGTAGCGTGGGCGATATTGCCCCGGTGACCAGCGTGGAAGATATTATTCTGGGTCTGGTACAGCCCGCACAGGCTCCCGCCAGTCCCGATTTTACGAAAGGAGTAAATTAACATGGCAAAATCCCGCACCAATATGCCCGAATTGAAGGGCATGAGCGTGTTTCGCCCGACTGACATTTATACCATCGCCAACACGCTGGTAAAGGAAGTCACCGGACAGACCGCCGCTATTCAGGCTGTCAACACCGCCAGTTTTGTACAGGTCGGTCAGATGTGTCTTGACCAGAGCGTGGAAGGAACTTTACAGGCGCTTTCCGACATGGTTGCACGCACCGTCATTTCCAGTCGCGCATACGCTGGCAAGTTTACCAGCATCGAGACCGACCGGCAGGAATGGGGGTTGTTCGTCCGTGAAATCGCATTCTTCTCTGGCGACTTCGACGAAAGCAAGTTTGTAAACACCGCACAGAACAGTGATGTGCTTGTTGACGGCAACTCCGTTGATATGTACAAAATCAAAAAGCGCTACCCGCTCGAGATGTTCTACGGCGGGCAGAAAGTTCTGAACCAGCGCTATACCACTTTCAGAAACCAGCTCAAGACCGCTTTCACCAATGAAAGCGAGTTTTCCGCTTTTCTGGCGGCGCTGACCACTGAAATCGCGAACGACATCGCACGATGGAAAAGCGCCGAAAACCGCGCACAGGTCATGAACCTTATCGGCAGTCTGTACAACACCGGTCGTCCCGAAAGCCGCGTCAATCTGACCGCAGCTTTCAACGCTGAACGCGGTACGACCTACACCACAAAAGAACTGCTGACCACTCATTTACAGGAGTTTCTGAGCTTTTTCGTGAGCTGGCTGGAAACAACCAGTAGTCTGATGGAAAACAGTTCCGAACTGTACCACCTGACCCCCGTCTGCACCGATGACAGCGGCAACGCCCTGCATCTTCTGCGCGATACCCCAAAGAGCGAACAGAAACTTCTGTTGTACCAGCCCCTTATCAATGACGCCCGAAGCTGGGTCTATCCTGCCATTTTCGGCCCGGGCTATCTGAGCTTTGGCAACTATGAGGGCGTGGACTTCTGGCAGAACATCAACGACAAATCTGCCGTGTCCGTCATTCCGGCGCAGTTCGACGTGAACACCGCGCGTCAGGTGACCGGCGGTGCGGTCGAGCTGTCCTATGTGGTGGGCCTGCTGTACGACCGGAAAGCGCTGTCCACCACCTACTATCAGGACAGCGTTTACACGACCCCGTTCAACATTTCCGGTGAATACTACAACACGGAGCATCATTGGAAAATGAACTACACGCAGAACCCCACGCAGAACGCAATTCTCATGTATATGTCCGACGAACCGTAACAGGTTCGATAATAACCCCGACAAACTGAATGTACAGGGGCGGCGCACCGCCGCTCCTGTTTTATTTTATAGAAAGGAGCTGACAACATGGCAGACCATAACGAAGGTATTGAGCATGGATACCATGCACATTTAGGCAAGGTATCGAAGCGCGTCAACAGTACAAAACGTGTACAGTTGTCGGATTTGCCCGACAAATTTCCGTTTTACATGAAACGCGCCTGTAGTATGGAGCACCCCGTGTTTTATGTCCGGCTGAATAGTCTGAACATTTCGCCGCAGTACAATTATTGTTACATCGAAGAGACCCACGCTTACTATTGGATAGAGGATATCACCGCACTGAACGCCAACAACTGGCAATTTTCTTGTGCGATCGACCCGCTGGCGACGTTCGCGGACAGTATCAAGAAAACGAAAGCTTATATTCTCTACGGTCATAACAGCTTTGATGCTTCGGGCAGTAGTTACCGTATTCAGGATTCACGGCAGAACGTCGCACAGAAACCCTCAGTATCCAGTATCGCTCTTGATATCACCGACGAATGTATTGACACCGGACAGGGCGTGTATATCATGTCCGCAGTCGGCGCAAAAGGCGGTGTGACGACATATGTAATGAAGCGGTCAGAATTGAAAAGGCTTGTCGATTCGATTCAGCAGCAACTCGATATTGATTTCTCGACTATGATTGCACAGCCGCAGACGAAAACCACTATCGTTGCACAGGAAGGAACGTTGCCCGGCATGGGCGGCGGCGCGTATGCGGGGAGCCAGCAAATGACAGAGACATACACCGCCGCTGAATCTACCACCGACCAGGCAATTAAATATTTCGCTAAGAACTACGTATATGGCGGCGCTGCGGTTGACTGTATCCGGTCCTGTATCTGGATTCCTATCAAGGAAAGCGTTATCCCGCAGGCGACACAGACTATCACGTTGGGTCGGTATGATACAGGTGTGTCTGGCGGCGTTATGTCGAGCGTGCAGAATATCAAGCGCGAAACGGCTATTCCTATCCCGTGGCCTGTTGACGACTGGAAACGGATGAATTGCCAGATATCACTGTATATTCCCTTTATCGGAACGGTCTCTATTCCGGTCGATAAAGTCAATAACGTTTCGGTCCTTACTATTACGTGGGTTTGTTCGTTTCTTGACGGCAATATTTCTGTAAAGGTCGACGCCGGAACACATACCATTTATGTAGGCAGTGCAAACATCGCCAGCCAATACGCGATTGGCGCAAGTAATATCAGCCTGACCGGCAATCAGACATCGGCAACTATTGGCGCAATTGGCATTGGCTTACAGGTAGGCGGCGGCGCGCTGAGCAGTAGTGCCGGCCTTTTAGGCGGCTTGAATAACCTGACAAGGGACAATACAGGCCGCACGATGGGTGAAACTATGTCAAGTCTGGGTCACTCTGTTATGCAGTTGATTCCACCCGTCGCGCAGTGCGCGGGCAGTATGACGGGCAACGCATCCGCATTGCAGTCCATGCTTGCGACGCTGACCCTGTTTTACTATCCCCCGACAGACGACGCAAACTTTCAAAGCATGTACGGACACCCCGTCATGAAAATTGATACCCCGGCATCCGGATATTGTCAGACACGCGGTTTCTCTGTTGCCGCTCCTATGGCAACAAGCGCCGAAGCCGCATACATCAACGCTGCTATGGACGGTGGCGTGTTTATTGAGTAAAGGAGTGATAAAATGTATCAGTGCTATATGGGAAACTACGACGCGCAGGCGTGCGGCAATTTTCGCCCGCCGTCTTTGAGCACGGACGTGCTGAATTATTGGGAGCGGTCGTTTTTCCAGCGTATGCGTGCCCTGTATAAAATCCACGGTCTGCCTGAAGCCGCCCCCGGTCAAATCGGATGGGATTATGACGCGTTTCTTTATCAGCTGCTACGCATGGGTTATGCGGTCGTTTTTAATTCCAAAACATACGGACTTGTTGTTCAGCCCGGCGCGCCTACTGGCTTTGGATTGCAGTTCCAGCCGCGCGGCATGGTCGTCAACACCCCGTTTTTCCAGTTTGACAGGCCGCTTGAAATCGGTATTGAATGCGCCGTCATCAAGCTTACACCGGACTACCGCGGCGTGTGGGATATCATTGACAAATACGCCGTTGAAATGCAACAGACAGAAGTTGCTATTCGGCAGGCAGTTGTAAACAGTCGTTTCGCCTATGCTGCTATCGCCAGAGATGATAAAGACCGCCGCACGCTTGAAACTATCTTTGAACAGCTGGAAAACGGCAAACCCGCTGTTGTGGTCAACGGACAGCTACAAAAGCCTGTCATGAATAAGACCGATGCACAGTATCAGTTGCCAATTATGCAGTTCGATCGCGATTTGTCGAAAAACTTTATTCTTCCTGAACTGTATGAAATTCGGCGCGGTATTATCCGGGATTTCTACAAAGAACTGGGCATTCGTGTACAGCCGGACAAAAAGGAGCGTCTTGTGGTCAACGAAAGCCAGAGCGCCGACGCTGAGACCTATAACCGCCGTGAAGTCTGGAAAATCTGTCTTGACGAATCTGTAAAAACCGTCAATAATATGTATGGAACGAACATTTCTATTGAAATCAATGAACCCGAGGAACTGAGCGAAGGGAGTGGAGAAAATGCCGATGTATTGGGGGAGCATGGCGAACCAGAACAGCACGAACCAAAACAGTGACGCACTCGACCGCGCGTGTCGCCAGTTGTGCGGCATTCCTGAGGGTCTGTTCCGTGATTTCAAAGTGCCGGTTGGCATGGACAGGGAACTCGCTATTCACATTATCATGCGTGAGCACGGTCTGGCCCCGCTGTACCGTCCTGACCCGTATTGGATGGTGGACGCAATTCGATATTGGACGCAGGAAATGTTACCAATTTGGGAGAAACTTTACAGCACTACACAGCTTGTTTATAATCCCATCTGGAACACCGATGCGACCGAACGGACGACCGATATCCGCACAGTTGACCGCGATACCAGCAACGACCGTACGGCACAGAGCAGGGGAGAACAGGGGCAGAATGTCGCACAGGTCACCACGTCCGACCACCACGACACCGCGTCGAGCGAACTGCATGAAACATCGTCCGGTACTGCCGACGGTACGACCCACGGTGAACACAACACCGATACGACCGGCACAGGGCACACCGACACGAGTGGTTTGAGCAATACCGTGGACACGAGCAACACGAAGACCGTCAATAAGACCGTCGTGGATGGCACGGACAAAAAGACCACCGAAAGCACAAAGAACCTTGACCAGACCGTTACACGCGATATCAGCCCCGAAAACGCGCCGGACTATCAGCCGGACGACCAGACCCATACCACCGCTGAAGAAAAGTTTAAGAGCACTGAAAACGGCGAACACAAGGAAACGACCGATTTTACAGGCGACTCTACCACGAACGCAACTTCTACAACCACTACGTCGGGCACGTCTGACACTAAGACCACCGGCAACGAGAACGGCACGACAGATGGCAAATACCATGATGAAACGACCGGAAAGCATGACCAGACGACGGCCAGCAAGGCAGACGGAAACACTAAGGGAACAGCCGATACCAAAACTAATGCCCACGACATCCGGCACGACGATGCCCGGGAAACTGGCAAGGAGAAAGTAACGGAGACCTATAATCATGGTTGGATTCGACAGGGTAACATTGGCGTTACTACGACTCAGCAAATGATTGCCGAAGAGCGCGAAAGCGTCCTGTTTGATGTGTACATGACTATTGCCAACGACTACCACGCCAAGTTTTGTCTTGACGTGTACTAAAGGGGTGATATAATGGTATCAGAGATTATTATTGCCCTTATCAGCGGCGGTATCACCTTGATTGGTGTGCTTATTGCGAACAGCAAAGCACAGGCCGTCACTGAGACCCGTCTTGATGAACTGACCCGAGAAGTGCGCGAACATAACAACTTTGCGCACCGCGTACCAGTTCTTGAGGAACAAATCAAAGTCGCAAATCATCGTATTGATGATTTAGAACAAATCGAAAGGAGTAAACACAATGGATAATTTGCACATTTCTGCCGGTACTGTTGCCCGCACTCTGATTCTGGTTCTGGCTATCACCAACCAGATTCTTAGCGCGTGCGGTAAATCCCCGCTTCCCATCGAAAGCGAGACCCTTGAACAGCTTGTGACGGCTGGCTTTACCACCGTTGCTGCTCTCATTGCATGGTGGAAAAACAACAGCTTTACCACCAATGCACTGAAAGCTGACGCGTTGCTTGCAAAGCTGAACGCAAAACAGTAATTGAACAGGCCCCGGCGAAAGCCGGGGCACTTTTCAGAAAGGAGTATTTTACATGGCTGACGAAAAGAATACAGATATCAGCACCCCGTTTATTTTCCAGACGTCGCCGCCCTATGCCGCACCGGGTGACCATTATCAGTACGATTTGTATTGGTTGGTCAATCAGCTGAAACAGGCGCTTGACAATACGGAAACTCTCCGTGTGCACGATATCGGGCAGGATACCCGGCTTGACGGTCTTGACACTGTTACGGCACAGCTGAAAGAAGCAACTGACCAGTTGTTTGCAAAGCTGAAAGCCGGTGACTTTACCAAAGACACCTTTGTTGAATGGGTCAATACCAATATGACCGGCATTATCTATCAGATGGTGCGGTTTGTGTTTTTTGGTCTTGACGATGACGGCCATTTTGTCGCATACATCCCCGCCAGCTGGGAATTTCTGCACTTCGATACCCTGCTTGACCCCAATAAACCCGGATTCGGCCACCTTGTCGTTTACTACTGAGAAAGGAGTTATTTATTATGGCAAATTGCAATTGCAACGATTTCCCCATTTCGTGCGCTCCGCACGCGCCGGGCGGTGACTGCTGTCACCACCCTCACGGATGCCCGCCGCACCCTTGCCCCCCGCCTGATTATAAGGGCGGTACGTCCATGTACATTGGTGCGCGGTATGTCCCTATTTTCGCCGACCCCGTGGAATGGGACGATGAACGCGAGTATGAACCGCTGACCATCGTTATCAAAGACGGCGACTGTTACACGTCTAAGTGCTATGTCCCGAAGGGCGCACAGTTGCCCCCGTATCCTGAAAACCAGACAAAATATTGGGTCAAAACTTCTGACTACAACTATCAGTTTGCGGACCTCAAAAAGACCGTCACCGACCTGTCCCGACTTGTTGAGCAGTTCCAGAAAGACAACGAAAAATTCACAGAGCTGATTAACGGCTGGAATGCGACCGTCACGGAATGGACCGCCAAAATGACCGAATGGCAGGGACAGATGGACAACTTCGAGCAGTCTCTTAATGACCTGACGGCAAAGCTGAATGAAGAAATTCAGCGGGCAAAGGATGCCGAACAGGCAAACGCCGCCGCCATTGCCAAAGAGACCGCCGACCGCGAAAAGGCTGTTTCTGAGCTTGACGCGGCCTATAAAGCGGCTGACGCTTCTATCCGTGAGGATTTCACCGCCGCAGATGCCGCAGAGAAAGCCGCCAGAGAAGCCGCAGACGCCCAGCTGACCGCTGATATTGCCGCTGAGAAAACCCGCGCAGAGGGGCAGGAAACCGCCATCCGTGAGGAGTTTGCCGCCGCTGATACTGCACTGAGCAGCCGTATCACGTCTAACAAGACTGATATTGACGCTATTAAAGCTGAACAGGTTATCCAGAATACCAATATCAGCAACAACGCGAAAAACATTACTGACAACGCGGCAGAAATCGCTAAGCACGCTGACCGCCTGACCGCTCTTGAATCCAATGCATCCGACTGGGCTACGGTTTTCCCTGACACGACTATTGCACAGGAAGTGCAGAAGGAAGAGCTTGCACGCGCTAATGCAGATACCGCTCTGAATGGTCGTTGCGATGCCATTGCGGCAGACGTGGAAGAAGTTAGAGACCTTGCAAATCACAAGGTTGATACTACCACGTACACCGAAGGACAGGCCGCACAGGATGCTAAAATTAAAGCTAACAGTGATAATATTGGTGCGTGGTCTACTGACCATCCGAACCAGACTATCAGCGAGTGCGTCACCAGTATTGAAAATACCGTCGAAGGTCTTGACGCAGAACTTGATACTAAGGCAAACAAAACTGACCTGAAAGATTGGGTTCTTACTGACACCTATACCGCCGGACAGGCCGCGCAGGATAAACGTATCAAGGCTCTTGAAGATAAACCCGACGTGGATTTAAGCGGCTACGTTCAGACTACTACCTATACCGCCGGACAGGCCGCGCAGGATAAACGTATCAAGGCTCTTGAAGATAAACCCGACGTGGATTTAAGCGGCTACGTTCAGACTACTACCTATACCGCCGGACAGGCCGCGCAGGATAAACGTATCAAGGCTCTTGAAGATAAACCCGACGTGGATTTAAGCGGCTACGTTCAGACTACTACCTATACCGCCGGACAGGCCGCGCAGGATACCAAAATTAACGAAGCAAAGACTGCCGCCGATAAGGCAAACGCCATTGTTAGCACTTTCAGCGTACCCGTTAATTTGGACCTCGCGCACGGCGCTATTCCCACAGCCATAAACTCAGAGTCAGGTGACGACGTTTTCACGCTTACTTTTCAAATCGCAAACCCCGCATTTTCTTCTGACAGGTCTAAATATACTCTTAACGCAAATAATATCGATAATGCTTCTATTGGCTACCGGGTTTGGATGATTACAGCTTCACTCGCGGGTGGCACACCCACAATAGTAACCAGTACACTCGCAGAGACCCCGACTTTACAAATGAGCGCTGATGCAACAGTGGTCATTGGAACCCTTAAAGTAAATGGCACCCGACCCAGCAACTCAATTATTGCGGTTTACTGGGCCGGACACATCGCCGGACAAATCACATACGAAGCTCTCTAAATCTAACACCCCGGTCACATCATTGCTTTACTGTCCTGAAGTAAGCAGGCCGGACGCCGCCGGTCGGCAATATAACTAAAAT
>ERZ808286.1033-NODE-1033-length-15109-cov-5.667198_pt1 | contig 15109 bp, 17 predicted proteins | sample MGYA00521276_ERZ808286 | MGnify/ENA primary metagenome ERZ808286 (study PRJEB31516, sample SAMN03275607) | gut metagenome | biome: mammalia-associated habitat; material: feces | host: Papio cynocephalus | place: Kenya | collected 2012-08-01 ... | reverse complement strand
ATTGTTATCCAACGACTTGCTTTTATACAAAATTAAAAGTCTGCTAATTTAAGGTTTTCATCTTCTAAAATGGTTTAATGGTTGTTGTTAATTGCATGTATTTTATCGCAAGCCCTACACGTTGCGGCTCACGCTTGCTATGCGCTCGCGCACCTCCTTGACGCGCTCGCGCTTCTTGGCCTCGTCCACGGGCTTCGGCTTCTGCGGCTGTTCAAACTTGACGCCCGCAGCCTCCACCTCGCGCCGGGTCACGTCGGTCTGCTCGTACGCGGGGTCGGTGGTGATGGTGAAGTCGTAAACGCTGTCTATGCGCTTCACATGGCGCAAAAGGACGCTCTCGCCGTCCTCGCCCCTCTCGTCCAGACGCTCGTAGCTCACGGCCTTCTCGCTGTCCTCCTCGTCGGTGGAGTAGATGAACGAGCAGCCGGAAATGTCGCCGCGGCTTACCAGCTCCAGCGCCTTGTCGCCGTCGGCGGTGCGGGGCATCTCCGCCCAGAACTTCACACCTATCTCGTCAACATCGTAGGACAGGGTGCCCACGCCCTTGTTGCTGCGCGCCAAGACCAGCTGGCGGTCATGGAACATCGTGAGCTTGATGTCCTGCGCGTCAAGCGTCTCGCGCGTCACACACCCCGGCTCCAGCACCTCGTAGTAGTCGTTCCACCAGTCGCAGAGCAGGCGGCTGCGCACACCGAACTTCAGGGCGTAGCCCTCTATCGTGCGGCTTTCCGCCCCCTCCGCGGCCTCGCGGATGCGAAGCCCCGACACGATGGCGACTGTTCTTTTCTTTCTCGCTTTCATTCTTCCTCAGTTTTGTTGTTGTCTTCATTTTCCCCGGCAGCGGCCACGGCCGCGCCCGACAGTTTCTCGCTGCCCAGCGGCGCGAGGTTGGTGGACAGGTAAACCGTGTCGCCCCCCTCTATGGCGGGCTGGTTCTCCATCCTGCGCCAGTCGTTCACGGTGTAGATGCCGCTCTCTATCGTCTTCTTCTGATAGTCGGCGAGCGACTGCAGGTCCATGGAGTAGATGCCGCGGCGGTCAAACATGAACTTTCTCTCGCAGCACAAGGCGCGCGGTATCAGCTTCCTTGTCAGCTCGCACTCGATACGCTTCAGTATCGGGTCAAGCGTGTTTGAGAGGAACGCCACGTTTGCCATTTCCGCGCTCTTGTAGTTGCTGCTCGTGTCGTCAAACACAAACGACGGGTGCACGCCGAAGAAACGGCACACCTCGCGCACGGTGAACTTCCGGCTCTCCAGAAACTGCATGTCGGTGGACGAGAGCGATATCTGCTTGAAGTCCACCTGCCCCGGAAGGCTCACAATGCGCTCGCCGCGGCTGAACCGGCTGTCCACGCTCTCGGCCGTCTTCTCCAGCTCCTTGTCCTGGTACTCGCCGAAGCCTGTCGTGGTCTTGTCGTTGCTGATGATGCCGCGGACGCTGCCGCCGTTGGTAAACCTGTTCTCGGTCTCCACGTCGCCGGCGCCGGCGATGTCCATCGTCCGCCTCGCGTGGGTCAGTATGCTGTCGCCCCTGCGGCCGTCAGACGAGTGCAGGTACAGGTGTATGATGTCCTTTTCCTCGAAAGTGCCAAACACGCCGTTGTAGGCGTCGGATATGTAGTAGCGGCTGTTCAGCGGGTCGTGTGCCACGGTCTTGGGATGGCAGAGCACGAGGTCTGTCAGCTCGCCCATAACGTGGCGCGGGTAGATGTAGGCGTTGCCGTCAAGGAGCATCAGGCGCACAGCCATCGTCCAGAAGTCAGACGCCGACATCTCGGGCTGCGGCTGTACGGTCAGCAGGTAGTGGAAGACGCTCGCAGTGTCCTCCTGGTAGCGTCCGTCCTTGCGCCGCATATATTGCATCCGCAGGCCGGCGACACTCTCGCTCAGGAGCGTCACGCAGCGGTAGACCGCCGCCACCGCCATCGGGTCGCCGCCAGCATACGGCGAAAACACAGCCACGCCGCCCCCACTTCTCGGAGTGGAGGCGCGCGGCGTGCCAACGTCACCGGCCGCGGCGGTCATCTCGCGGGCAAATAACCGTTTTATGCTATCCCAAATATTTACCATATCCCTCTCACAAAATTACAACAATGTTATACAAAGTGCAAATGTTAATTGGTACATTTGGGCGCATTTGGGCGCATTGTGGTAAAATTATTAGTTTTTTAACAAAAAATTTTTTGGCGCGCAAGCGAAAGTCTTGTGAATCAGGGTTTATCAGGGCTTTTCAGGTGCCAAAAAAAAGGCCGCTCAGCCTCACGGCAAAGCGGCCCAAAGTGCTCTATATATTTAGTTCCATCGTACCGATGAAACACAAACGCCACGTTTGCCCGGGCGTTAATCTGAATTTTGCCGCGTCACTTACGGCGGTGTTGAATTTTCTAAATAGTGACCGTCTGTATATCTTTTGCCAGGCGGCGAAGCCCGGACTTAATCTTTTCAACCTGCTTCTGGCGGGGAACCGACACCCCGCTTGCATAGTGGGCGAGCTGCTTTTGGTTGATGCCTGTAACCACCTGCAAAGCTGCAAATGAGAATATCCCGCGGTAGTAGTCCAGAAGCGTGGCCACATCGAAGTCGTAATAAACTTCATACTCACCGTCGAACACAGGGGGGTATTTGTCTCCGTCCTCCCTGCGCCCCTCAATATAAAAGTCTATACTCTCCCGCACATAGTCCTTGAAGCCGTCCATGTCGCCCGAATAGGCTACCATCCACCCCGGCAGCAAGTCACACACACAGCAGTAGCCGTTTTCCGTGCGTGATGCTTTCATCACAACCTTTTCCATGTTCCAGTATTTGTTATTATTACGCTTTCCCTGTAAGGGGGCAGCAGGCGTGACGCCGCTGCCCTTGTTGAATGTTTCGCGCCTGTGAAATCTGTAGGGGAAATGGGGCGGAGTTTAAAACTCCAGCCCCGACTGTCTTTGGATGCTTTTCAGTAAAAAGCCCCAAATAACGTCGTCTTTTCCACCGTTCACCGTAACAACCCCTTTTTTTGTGGGATGCTTAAACTCTCGGTGGCTTCCCCTGTAGCGGTCGAGCTTCCAGCCGTCTTTGTCCAAATCCCTCAGAATTTTGGAAACCTTTACATTTTTCACAGAACACTATTTTTAAAATTCAACGCTGCAAAGATAGTAATTCTACTATGAATTACAAAACTTTCATGCAAAAAAAAATAAAAAGGAAAAAGCCGCGCTGGGTCAATGCCCGGCGCGGCTTAAAGGGCAACGCCCTGACGGCCTTTCTCCTCACAGCCGTACAGTTTTACCTCTCGTAGGTATAAAGCAGCCCCAAGGTCATTAAAAGCGTTATCGCACCGTCTATCTTGCGGTACTGCGACGCCTTGAGCGGCTTCTTGTTCTCCAGGTTGTCGGTGTCTATCACGCAGTTCTCCAGACAGAACACGTTGATGGGGTTGTCGTTGAACTCAATCTTTGCCGGGTCACTCCATGCCAGCATCTCGAAGCTCTCCACCGGGAGGTTGAAGCTGCCGTAGGTCTGACTGAACGGTGTCAGCACATTCCGCGCGCCGACGGACTTCAGGATGCTTGTCAGCTCCTGCGCCTTGTAGGCGTCGTAGCCTATGCGCACGATGTTCACCACCTTGCTGCGCCTCAGTATGTCCTCGGTTATCATCGCCGTGTCTATCCTCTGCCCCTTGCAGAACTTCAGATACCCTTTCCCGTGCCACAGCCTGTAAAGCTGCTCGTTCGGGTGGCCGCCCAGCGCGCCCTCGGGGAAGTAGTAGTCCGTGTGCGTGTAGAACTTCTTGGCCGCGGACGAGTACACGGTGTAGGACACCGCGCTGAAGTCGTCATGCACTGACAGGTCGAACGCCACGGCGCAGTCCGGGCGGCCCTGCACGCTGTCTATGTCGAAACTGCCCGCCAATTCTTTTGCCTTCTCGTGGGTGAACCACGTTTTCTCGTCATTGACCGCGAACACGTTGAGCAGCTTCGTGCGGAACGCCAGCATGTTCTCCGCCGACAGCTGCGCCGTCTGCCACTCGTTCGCGTAGTAGTCGGGCTGCACGGTTATGCCGAGGTGTGGCTGCACCTTTGCCCACGTCTTCGGGTCGCCCTCCGCATCGTCCACGTCGGGCATGAAGACGGACGCAAACATGGTGTCGCTCTCCGCCTCGCCGCGCAAGACCCTCAGCACGCCGTCCAGCTCGTGGGCGAAAGGGCCGTCCACCACGTCGCTCGCCGTGGTGATGACGATGGTCAGCGGCTCGCGCCTCGGGCCCATCGAGGTGGTGAGCACGTTCTTCAGGTCCGCGCCGTTCTTCCCCGCCGTGTTCCTCGCCTGGGCGTACTCGTCCATGATTACCAGCGACGCGGACAGGCCGTCCTTGGTGTTGGCGTTGGCGGTCAGGCACTGTATCAGACTGTCGCGCCCGCGGCCCTTGAAGGTAATCTTCTCGCGGTTCACCCTGAAATGCCGCCCCCTCGGGTCTATGTCGCACATTATCTTGCGTATCTCGTCAAAGCATATCTTGGCCTGGTCGTAGCTGTTGGCCCCAACGTAGGCCTGGGCGTTGTTGTCGCCGAAGAGCATGTCGTAGACCGCCAGGGCCGCGCACGAGGTTGTCTTGCTGAACTTCCGGGGCACAAACAGGTAGGCCGTGCGTGTCAGCCTCCGGCCGTCGGGCAGGGCGAAGCCGTAGATGCTGGCGAACTGGAACGCCTGCACCGGGGTCAGCTTGTACCGGGTGCGCCCCCGGAGCCCGGAAAAGCGCAGGGCCTCGTAGAATCGGAAAAAGCTCCTAACCCTGCCCCTCTTCCACTCGTACCTGCAAAGCAGCCGCAGGAAGCGCGCCACCCCCAGTACCTCATACAGGTTGTGCGCCTCGGGCTTGTCGGTCACGCCGAGCACATAGTCGCCGATGCGCCTGTCGGTGCTGGCAAGCGCGAGGCGTTGGCGGTCAGTGTATGCGCCGCGCCACTCTTGCAGCTGCCGCGCGGTGTCGGCCTTCAGCCGCCTGAGCCTGTCTTTCTCCTCCCCCGTCATTCGTCATCCTCCGGCTTAACCGCGGCCAGGAAGTCGTTAAACTCGTCGCTGTCCGCCTTCCGCTCCTTGCTCTCGGTGTTCATGCCAAGTGCCCTTAACGCTTTCTGCCCTTTCTCCAGCAGCTCGATATACAGCTTCTCCTTGGGGTCTATCGTCTTGCGGGCGTTGCCCTCACGGCTGTACTCCACGTTCACGGCTCTGTGCCCGCCTGCCATTATCTCATCGCCCAGTATGTCGGCGCGTACCAGCAGCTTGGCGGTAATATCCACTTGGTAGGTTAATTCGGCGGTGTACTTGCCCTGCTCCTTCAGCAGCTTCACGATATACGCTTTCTTGCTCTTCACCCGGGAGGCTATCTTCCTGCCGTCCTCCTCGGAGGGCGCGGGCGGTGGCAGGGTGGTGGCAACTGGCAACGGGTCGGGTGCCTTTGGCTGCGCCTTTTCGCTGTACCCCCGCTTCTTGCCCTTGGTCTTCAGGTAGAAGATTGTCGCCGTGATGTCGCCCCTGTCAATGGCCTGTATCAGCTTGCTCTCCACAAAGTCAACCTGGGTCTCTGTCACCTCGTCCACGCGCTCGCGGAATGCCGGGTCGGCATTGTACCAGCGGTAGTAGGTGCTGCGCCCTATGCCTGTCGCGTCGCACGCCGTGGATATGATTCCGCGGCCCTGCGCGAGGGCGTCCAAAAACTTCTCTTTCTTCTCTTCCATTCTGTATTGCTTTTTTATGCTTGTCTTCATGTTTCCTGCCTCACACGCCATCGGGCGCTGTTCCGCTGTTTCCCCCACGGCCCAAAAAAAATCCCCGCGTGTGGAAAAAGGGCCGGGCGAGGTTTAGCGGGTGCCCGCCCCCTCTGGAAAAACAGCCCCCGGGGGTTGCTTCGCCATTGGCCTTCCATTCTTTTCCGTTCTTTTCCATTGGCTTTCCATTTTCCTTGGTCATTTCAAGAATTTGTCCGCAAACCTTTTCAGGCGCTCTCCGGCCCTGCTCCTCGCCTGTGCCCTGCCGCACCTGCCCATGTCCGTATGCACCTTGACGTGGCATCTGTGGCACAGGGCCGTGAGGTTGGAGCCGTCGAACATCAGGCGCTCTTTCTCCTGCCGTGTCAGGCCGTTCTCAACCGGGATGATATGGTGCACCTCGGTGGCCGCGGCCACAAGGCCCCGCTCCGCGCACCGCTCGCACAGGGGATTGCGGCTGAGCTTGTCGCGCCGCAGCCTCTGCCACCTTGCTGTGTGTATCAGTCTCACATAGTCCCTGTCCTTTGCCATGGCCTCAGTGCTTGTCCTTGTCCGCTGTGGCCGCGCGGTGCTTCCGCACCAGGTAGCTGAGGCTGTCCAGCAGCCCCTGCTGCACGCCCATCTTCCCCGACAGGGCCGCGTCGGCCCGCTCGTCCACGGTGCCCGCGCAAACCAGCTTGTACACCTGCACCGGGTATTGTTGGCCCTGCCTGTGCAGCCGCGCGTTGGCCTGCTGGTACAGCTCCAGGTTCCAGCCGGTGCCGAACCACACGATGTAGTGGCCTCCCCTCTGCATGTTCAGGCCGAAGGCCGTGCTCATGGGGTGGGCCAGCAGCACGTCTATCTTGCCACCGTTCCACTCCCGCAGCTCCCTCTCGCCCTCGTAGGGCTTGACGGTGTGGCCTTTCAGTCTCCTCAGTATGCGCGCTGCGTCGTGCCTGAACTGGTAGAACACCAGCACATGATTGCCGTTGGCGGCCTCCACTATCTCGGCCAGCCTGTCCAGCTTCTCGCCGTGTATCTCGTGCGCGTCCCCGGCCTCGTCGTACACCGCGCCGTTGGCGAACTGGCTCAGCTTGTTCATCAGCCCCGCCGCGCTGTTGGCCAGTATGCTTGCGCTCTCGTCCGTGTGCCGCTCCTCGAACTCCAGCACCTTCTCCCTCTCGAACCTGTTGTACGCCTCCATCACCCTTGGTGGCAGCGTGACTTTGGCCTCGTGGACAATCATGGCGGGCAGCTGCAGGTAGTCCTTTGCCCGCATGGACAGGCAGATGTCCGAAATCTTGCCCCTGATGATGTCCTCGCACCCTTTCTTGATGTCGCAGCGCACTATCACGTTGTTCCACTTGTGGGTGCTGAAGTAGGTCTCGCGGTACTTGGTGACGCTCCTGCCGAGCCTCTCGCCCATGTCGATGCAGTACATCTGCGCCCAGAGGTCTATCAGGCCGTTCGGCGCCGGCGTCCCTGTGAGCCCCACGACGCGGCCCACTGTCGGCCTGGCCGCGCGCATGGCCTTGAAGCGGTTGCTCTTGGGGCTCTTGAAGCTCGTCAGCTCGTCAATCACCAGCATGTCGAACGGCAGCCGCCCGCCGTACTTGCCGACCAGCCAGACGAAGCTGTCCCTGCCGATGACATAGACGTCGGCCTTTTCGGCCAGCGCCATGTTGCGCTGTTTCTCGGTGCCCGTCACCTTTGCCACCCTTAGGCCGCGCAGGTGGTCCCACTTCCCCGCCTCCTCCGTCCACGTGGTCTCCGCCACCTTCTTCGGCGCCACCACCAGCGCGCTGCCAATCTCGCAGTCGTCAATGAGCCGGCGTATGGCTGTCAGGGTAATGGAGCTCTTGCCGAGTCCCATGTCCATGAAGAGGGTGCAGCAAGGCTTGTCAAGCACCCATTGTATTGCCGCTTTCTGATATTCGTATGGCCGGTATTTCATCTCTCCTCCCTCCATGCGCTAACCAGCCCGTCAACTCCCTGCCGGGTGTCCACGGTGTGTACCTCGTGGCCCATCCCCTCCAGCTCTGCCATCCTTGCGGCCTGTATCTTGGTGGGCTTCCTGCCCTTGCTCTTCAGCTCCACCCACGCCACCCTGCCGCCCGGGAGGCAGACCAGCCTGTCGGGGTAGCCGGCCATGTTGGCGTTTGAGTATTTGAGGCAGACGCCGCCTATGGCCTTGACCTGCCTCGCCAGGTATCTCTCTATCGCCTTTTCCGACACCTCGGCGTGCCGTGTTATGTTCTCCAGTTTCTTCATGACTTGACCTCCTGTTCTTATAATGTTAACAAAGGCAACAAAGTTTTCCCTATATTACGCGTATACGCAGTTACGCGCTTAAATATGCCTGTTTTATATATGTAACTATATTTCTCCATACTTTTTATAACTAATGTAGGTTTTGTAGGTTGTATATATATTATATTGATTTACAGTATCTTAGAAAGCAACAAAGTACCCTACAAAAGGGGCTTGTTTTGTAGTTTGTAGGGCACTTCATTTTCGCTCTCGCCTGCCCGCTACAAAGTACCCTACAAAAGAATGTAGGGCGCTACAAAGTACCCTACAAAAGAATGTAGGGCGCTTAAAGGTCGTCTTCTTTAACTTCCATTGGCTTTCTAAAGCCACGCTGGTTACCGTACATTGCAAATCTAGCCACTGCTAATTTCTGCCAACCTATTTCCTCCAGCACCCTGTTTACCTTTCGCGCCTCGTACTTGTAGTCCTTGCATCCGATGTCGCGCCCCATAGCCTCGCAGAGGAACTCCGCGGCGCACACCCTGGTGCGCGTTTCCGTGCCCGCCTCGTCCAGCGGGTCGGGGTTCCTGATGTAGGCCCTGCGGCGGTTCAGGTCCCACGTGCTCCAGTCGGCGGGCAGCTTCATGTCCAGGTAGGCCCTCACCATCCCGGGCAGCGGGTCGTCGCTGTTGTCGTTGAACTCGCCCTGCCTCCTGCGCGCCTCGGCCTCCAGCGCCTCGGGCAGGAACAGCTCCTCGCCGTCCCTGTAGCGCCGCACGGCCTCCGCCCACAGCTGGTCCCTGTCTGCCTCTATTGCCCTCCTGAAGTCGTGGCGCCTGCGGTACTTGGCGTCGACGGGCATTACCCAGAAGCGGCGGTTCCCCGTTTCTCCCTTCAGGAAGTGCGTCTCGTTTGTCGTCCCGCAGAAGACGCACTGGCGCGGGTGCGGCTCCACGGAGGTGCAGTATGCGCCCCTGTACGCGTCCACCTGCTTTGTGATGAACGCCTTGACCTGCTCCACGTCCGACCGCTTGACGCTGCTCAGCTCGGGCAGCTCCACGACCCAGCTGTTCCTCAGCTGCTCCATGCCCCTCGTGCCCTCCATCGTCACGAGGCTGTCGCTGAACCACTCGCCGCCCATCACGTTGAAGAGCGTGGACTTGCCGATGCCCTCCGGGCCTGTGACGACAAGGCAGTAGTCGTACTTGCACCCCGGGTCCATCACCCTCGCCACGGCGGCGGCGAAGTGCTTGCGCGTCATGGCCCTGTTCAGCTCGTTGTCCTCCGCACCCACGTAGTCTATAATCAGGCGGTCGAGGCGTGGCACGCCGTCCCACTCCAGGCTGTTGAGGTAGTCGCGCACGGGGTGCCTCCTGTGGCGCGTGACGACCGCCACGAGCGCGTCTTTTATCTTGTCCTTCCCCGTCACGCCGTACTTCTCCTCCATGTACACGCGCAGGTTGGCGTCGTCGGTGTTCCCCCACTGCCTCGCCTCGGGGCACCACGGCAGCCCCCCGTCCACGTGGACGAACCCGCTGAACAGGTTGAGCCACACGCGCCCTTTCAGCTTCGGGTCGTTCTCCAGTATGGCTATGATGTTCCCGGCTGTCGGCCTGATGCTCCCCCTCTTGTCAATGTCGAGGTCGGCCATCCACCCGTCAGGCTCCCCGGGGGCCGCGCCCCCCGCCTCCGCCGTGTCTATGCCGCCGAAGTCGTCCGCGGCCCCCTCGAGCCGCTCCCTCGCGAGCAGCGTCCTGACCCTCCCGTCCCTGGCTGCGAAGTCCTGCATGGCCAGGTATGACGGCAGCCGCGTGCCGTCGGTCACCCTCGTGCCCTCGTCCCTCGCGCCGAACAGGTGGATGCGACAGAGGTCGAAGGCGTTGCAGAGCTGCTTGCTTGCCGGGTCTGTCTCGTGGTTGCTGTAGGCGAACTTGCCGTCATAGCATACCAGCCCCGCCGCCACGCTGCCCTTGGTGTAGGTGTAGCGTCCGTCGTGGGCTGTCTTCTCGTAGACGCAGGGCAGGAACGTGTCTATGGCCTCCTCGATGGTATAGGCACGGCAGAACGCGCCTATCAGGCCGGGTTTCTCCGTCGGGTCCCCCGCGGTCCTTGCTGTCTTGGCCACCAGCTCCCCCTCCCTGCTTGACAGGGGCCACGCGGACACGTCCCGGTGGTTGCGGTACAGGCCGAGGAACTCGTCCACGTCGCACGCCGGGCCGTCCTGGCACTCGAACACAAACTCGCCGTCCCTGCTGGTGCTCGGGTAGTAGAAGAGCCTCGCCAGCTGGTATGTGGTGTCGTCGAACATGTCCATGCCAATCTTGCTCGCTATCATCCGGCAGAGCGGCTCGTACTCGTCGGGGCGCACCTGCCGGCTCAGGGGGAAGACCAGCCTGTAGCGCGGGTTCTCCCCGGTGTGCTTGTGGGTGCTGTACAGCATCGCCGCGAAGCCGAAGTTCATGGCGAACTCGTCCCAGAAGTCCGGCGTGCCGTGGTCGATGTCAAGCGTGGCGACGCTCCTCCACATCACGCTCGCCGTCTTGCGCACCCCGCCGGACAGGTAGCCCCCGACGAAGCCGCCCACGTCCTTGACCGCGCTCTGCTCGTCCTTGCTCATCCTCATGTACTCGCTGACGCTCTCCGCCGTCCGCACCGTCTCGCCGCACCGCTCCACCAGCCGCGCCCATGTCGTCGCCTTGTTCCTCCACTTCCTCGCCATGCGGCTGTGGGCCTCCGCTATGTCTATGGGGAAGTCGTTGCGTAGCTTAATCTGTGCCATGTGTGAGACTGTCTGAGGTTTCCGGCGATAGCTTTTCCAGGACGCCCCTGAAGTATTCGGCGTCCTCGCCGCTGCGCGTCTTGACGGTGACCCCGCGTGTGCCTGTCGCGCCCCCGGGTCTGTGCACCACCAGCTCGAACGGCCGGCGCTCGCCGTCCAGCCGCTCGAAAAGGAGCCTGAGGCCGTCCGCATTGACGGCCCCGGGCACCGTGTGTGAAAATTCTTGTCTTGCCATTCTGTCAAATTGTTATGTCATTGAAATCATTAAATCATTCAGTCATTGCCGCCTTTTCCGCTGGCGCCCGCTCAGTCTTTCAGGTAATACGGCGTGGTGTAGCCCGCGCCTTTCAGGGGCAGGTCGGCGCACCACGGCACCGGCTCCCCGAACAGGGCCTCCACCATCGGCAGTGTCTGGCCCTCCTTGGCCTCCACGACAATCTCGTCGTGGATGTGGAACACCACGTCAAGGCCCCTCTCCTCCGCCCTGAGCAGCACCGTGCCCAGGATGTCGCGCGCGGTGGCCTGCACGATGTTCTCCGTCAGCTTCCCGCCGTATGTCCTCACCTTCCCCCACTTCTTCGTGGTCTGGTCCGTGCCCTCGTACTCTATGATGTCGTGGTCGCCCCGCCAGCCGTCGCCATGCTCCGTGCTGACTTCCGCGCGGGGGTAGCACATCGTCCTGCCGCTCGGCAGGGTGACGAGCAGCGCGCCCCAGCGGTACGCGATTACGATGCCGCGCTGTATGGTCACGCTCCGCCTCGTCTTGATGGCCGCGACAGCCGCCCGCTCCACGGTGCGCCACAGCTTGACGATATGGGGGTTGCTGCCGCGCCACTTGGCCACGATGTCTCTCTCCTCGCTCTCTGACAGGCCCATCCGCTTCCCGCCCATGGCCTCCAGCGCGGCCACGCCGCCGCCGTAGCCCAGGCCCAGCACGGCCACCTTGCCTTTCGCGCGCAGCTCCCCGTTCACGCCGTGCTTCCGCACGGGCACGCCGAACATCTTGCTCGCCGTCTCGCAGTAGATGTCGTGCCCCGCCCTGAAGGCGTCCAGCACCCATGTCTCCCCGGCTATCCACGCGATGACGCGCGCCTCGATGGCCGAAAAGTCGCAGACGTGGAACACACGGCCGGGTCTCGCTATGAACGCGGTGCGTATCAGCTCGCTGAGCACCTGGGTGACGTTGCCGTAGTTCATCTCGAACTCGTCCAGGTCACCCCGCCTCACCAGGTAGCGCGCGTCGTCCAGGCCCTCCATGTGGTTCTGCGGGAGGTTCTGCAGCTGCACCAGCCGCCCCGCCCACCTGCCCGTGCGCGTCGCGCCGTAGAATTGCAGGAGGCCGTGCACGCGTCCGTCCTTGCAGACGCATTTCTGCATGGCCTCGTATTTTTTGTTTGAGGTCTTGCCAAGCTCCCTGCGCAGGGCCAGCACTTTCCGCACCTTCGGCCAGTACTTGAACTGCGCCTCGTAGTCGTCCATGTTCTTCTTGCTGAGGCTGTCAACGGTGAACCCGGTGCTCTCCGCGATGAACCGCTTGATTTGCGCGGGGCTGTTCGGGTTGTCAAGCCCTGTGAGCCTCCCGGCCTCCGCGAGCAGCTCCCCCTTGTAGTCCGCGTCAAACCTCGCGGCGTTGTCAACGAGTGCGCGGTCTATCATCACGCCGCGGTCGTTGATGCGCTGGTCTGCCTCGTACAGCCTCTCGTCAAAGTCCGGGACCTCCAGCCTCCTGACCTTTCGCAGGATGGCCTGCTCCACCTCCACGTCGCGTATGTTGTACCTCTTGAACGTCTCCCACTTCTCGGGCGCGTCGTCCGGCATGTGCCGTATGTACGTTGTCACCCCGCCCCTCGTCTGCCTGTTCGGGACGCTGAAGTACCTGATGAGGGCCCTGCCCTCGCTCATCTTCCCGTCCTCCAGCTTGAGCGCCTCGCCGCACTGGGCCAGCGAGAGCGGGAAGCCCATTCGGGCGGCGCGCACCATCGTGCACCGCCACTGGCGCGGGTCCAGCCGGCCGTCCACCCCGAGGTAGGCCCCCAGGCAGATGCGCTCGAAGGTGGCATTGTAGGCGGTCTTTATCACACCGGGGTCGGTCAGTGCGGCCCTTATCCCCGGTGGCAGCTCCTCGCCGCGCGCGAGGTCCACGCACCTCACCGGGCCGCCGTCCGCACTGTATGCGAAGAGCAGCACGGCAAAGTCCCCGGCCTCCACGTATCTGTAGACCCCGCACTCTGCCAGGTCGTTGCTGCTGTATGTCTCAATGTCTATGCCCAGCTCTTTCATCGTTTCACTCTTGTTTATCCGTTGTTTTTCACCACAGTGTCGGCCACAGTGTCGTCACCCTCGTGCGCCTCAGGGCCTCGGCGTAACGCCCGAGCTGCGCCCTCGGCACAAAGAGCCTCTCCACTGCTGTGGAGCTTCCCTTGCCGCTTAGCAGCGAGGCCTTTCTTACGGCCCCTACACAGGCGAAGTCGGCCTTTGGCATGCCATACTCTGAAATGATGACAAGGCCCTCCTGCCCGAGGCACCAGCGGTAGAAGTCCCCATGGTCGAACGCCGCCGTCTCTGTCCCTTTGTCTCCGTAACCCGCCGTCCCTTTATACGGAGGGTCGCAGTAGATGACGCTGTCGGGTTCAATCTCCAGCCGGCGGTAGTCCTTGAAAGTCGTTTCCAGGCCTTGCAGCCTTTGCAGGCTGTCCAGCCTTTGCAGCCTTTGCAGGCTTTGCAGGCTTTGCAGGCCTTGCAGGCTTTGCAGGCCTTGCAGCCTTTGCAGCCTTTGCAGCCTTTGCCGCAATTCATGCAGCCCGACGACCTCGTTGTAGTCCTTGTCAAGCAGTGGCATGAATGCCTGCATCCTCCGGTAATGCTCCTCGGTCGGAAACGACCATTGTGACCTGCCGAAATAGTGGCCCTCCATCTGCGTGCCGAGCCGCCTCCCGACCTCCCTCTGCGTAAGCCCGGAGGCCTTCAAGGCGCCAAGCAGGTATCGGCGCAGCTCTTCCTCCTGCACCTTGATGTCACCCTCGCACCTTTCGATAAGCCTGTCAAGCTCATCCCGCGTGTATTTCTGCTGTGACAGCCACCAGCGGATGTACAGCCGTCTGTATTCGTCCTCGTGCGTGATGATGTCGGCTCGGCTGCCGTCGGTACCTATCCCCATCTGCCTGAACAGGGAGCAGTCACCGAGCACCCTCGCATGGTGGAGGGCGCGCTTCCACGGCTCTATCTCTTGCGAATACAGGTAGTTGCTTGCCTTGTTGCCGAACGACCAGCACAGCCTTACGTAGGGGTCGCTCCCTTTCAGCCTTTCAAAATCCTCTCTGCTTATCCAGCGTTGCTCGTCCCTGTATTCGCCGCGCACGGCGGCGAGGAAAAGGCGCAGCCCCGCCCCGTCGAGGTCGTTGGCATGGTAGTGCCGGTACCCGCCGAGGAGCAGGGTGGCGTGTGTGATGGCACAGCCTCCCGCGAAGACGTCGTAGAAATGCCCCGCTTTTGGGAAGCTCGCAATGACCTTTTCGGCGATGCCGTTTTTGCTCCCCATGTATGGAACACCATACTGCCTCATGCCATCAGACATCTGTAGCCCTCGTCCGTGAGCCGGGCGAACAGCAGGGCCCTCTCGGCGGCGTCCCTGCAATGCACGCTGATTCGGAGGCACTCGTCCGCCTTGATTTTCGGGGCCTGCCCCGCGCCCCTCCCACTGTCGGGCCTCTTGCTTTCTTCTTTCATCGTCTTGTTTTTTTTTGTTATTCGTCGCCTTCCGCTTTAGCGGCCTTTAACGCTATCGCCGCAGGATATACGGTGTCGAAGCCGTCAAAACTCTCCTCTATGTGCTCCGTCTCTATGTCCTCAAGCCGGTTGTCCCCGGTCTTGATGAACACCTCCTCCTCATCTGATGAGGAGAGAATCATTATTAGCTCTGATTTCTTCATATGTCTGGTGTTGAATGTCCGATATATAGCCTACGGTGCCTTTCCGGTGCTCCATGAAGAGCAGGTACATGTCCGTGTATTTCCGCTTGTCCTCCCGCCACTTGTAGACAAGGGACACATGGGCCGGGCCCGCCTGGCCGTATGTCCCCCTGAAGCGCGGGGTCTCCTTAAACCTTTTCATGCAGAAGTCGTGGAGGTTCTGCTCCCCCTCAATCCATTTTGTGATGTACATGGGCTTTCAGTCTTTTTTTTTAAGGCCGCCGCCCGCTGACGGTTTGTTGTCTTTGCGAGATTCCGGCCTGTGGCGGACGGCGGGCCTTGTCAGTTTATGGTTCAATGCTTGCTGTGGCTGTCTCCTCCTCCCCGCCCTCCACAATCTTCAGTCCGTGCCTGGCGGCCGTGGCCTCCATGCGC
>ERZ808286.1032-NODE-1032-length-15111-cov-4.928201_pt1 | contig 15111 bp, 10 predicted proteins | sample MGYA00521276_ERZ808286 | MGnify/ENA primary metagenome ERZ808286 (study PRJEB31516, sample SAMN03275607) | gut metagenome | biome: mammalia-associated habitat; material: feces | host: Papio cynocephalus | place: Kenya | collected 2012-08-01 ... | reverse complement strand
GGCGATGCCTGCTACTTGCAGCTCGACGACAACACCACCCTGCTCGCCAAGAACCTCAAGGCTCCCGTGTATGGCGGCAAGGAAGTAAGAGCCCTCGTCAACTACGACGTGCTCAACGAGAAGAGCGAAGGCTACAACCAGGTCATCAACGTAAACTGGATGGACAGCATCCTGACCAAGCAGCCTCAGCCATATCTTGCCACCGCTGCCGAGAACGACGCCAAGTATGGCAATGATGCCGTTGACATCGTACGCGACTGGGTAACCATCGCCGAGGACGGCTATCTCACCCTCCGCTTCCGTGCCTTCTGGGGCGGCGAGAAACCTCACTACATCAACCTCCTCACGGGGGTGAACCCAGAGAACCCTTACGAGGTAGAGCTTCGCCACAACCAGAACGGCGACCCACAGTATCGCCTGGGCGATGCCTTGGTTGCCTTCAACCTTAACAATGCCCTGCCCGACACCAAGGGCAAGACCGTGAAGCTCACCATCCGCTGGAAGTCCAGCCAGGGCGACAAGAAGGTAGAGTTCGACTACTGCTCACGCAAGGCCATCGCCAGCCCTACGATGCTCGAAGGCTTCAGCCAGGCGGCAGTGGGTAAAACGAAGTAAGAATTCAAGGATTGTTTCCCTTGAATCAATAGAGACATATCCTTTGATACACAAGATTCGCATCCCTTGATGTCAAGAACAAGTTTCCCCTTGCTCCCTGCATCAAGGGATTTTTTGTATATTTCCCCTCAAATATTCCTCAAAATATTTGCAGCATCAAGAAATATTTCTTATTTTTGCAGCACAAAAAGTTGGAAAAGTGGCAAAAACAACCGCTAATCTGGTTGGAAAAGTGACACTTTCCAATCTGAAAGTGGTTGGAAAAGCTCCAATTTCCACAGAATAACAGATAGAAAAGGTATCAATATTATGCTTAACAGAAAGATATACAATTATTTACGCAATTTTTTCAGCAAAGAAAAGAAAGCTATTCTGATTTCAGGCGCTCGACAAGTTGGTAAAACATACGCTATTCGAAAAATTGGAAACGAATGCTTCGATACTGTCGTGGAGATAAATTTCCTTAGCGAACCCAAATTCAAAGAGGCCTTCTCTAGCCCTTCAAGTGCCAAGAACATCCTCTTGCGCCTTTCAGCTCTAGCAGGAAAGGCACTCATACCAGGCAAGACTCTTATTTTCTTTGATGAAGTACAAGAATGCCCAGAAATCATTACTGCCATCAAATTTTTGGTTGATGACGGAAGTTATCGTTATGCCATGAGTGGTTCTCTACTGGGTGTGGAAATGAAAGACATCCGCAGCATTCCCGTGGGCTACATGACAGAAAAAGAAATGTTTCCTCTCGATTTCGAAGAATTCTCAGAAGCTGTAGGCATGAGCAAACAAGTTATGGCTCATGTCAAGGATTGCTATACCCACAGAAAGCCTGTTGACCCAACAATCCATGACAAGTTCAATGACCTTGTCAGGCTCTACCTCGTTATCGGCGGCATGCCAGAAGCCGTACAAAAATATATTGATACCAACAACATACAATTGGTGCAAGATGCCCAACTGGAAATTATGCGTTTTTATGGCAAAGACATCTCCAAATACGACCCTAAAAACAAGCTGTACATCAAAGACATCTTCGAATTGATTCCTTCCGAGCTGAATGCCAAGAACAAGCGTTTCATATTAAAAGCCCTCAATGAGAAAGCAAAGTTCGAGCGATACAAAAACTCTTTCCTATGGCTAGCAGATGCAGGTGTAGCCCTCCCAACCTACAATGTGGAAGAGCCTCGCCTCCCCCTCAAACTAGGAGAGCAACGCAATCTTTTCAAGCTATTTCTCTGCGATGTAGGGTTGCTGGCAAGCCAGTATGCCAAAGACATCGCCATAGATTTGCTTACAGGAAAGACAGACATCAACTATGGTGCCATCTACGAGAATTTCGCAGCCCAAGAACTGCGAGCGCACGGCTACAATCTCTATTACTTCAACAACAAGAAGCAAGGAGAGTTGGATTTCGTCATAGAGGATAGAGGCAAGGTACTTCCCATCGAGATAAAGTCTGGCAAAGACTACAAGCGACACAATGCCCTCTCTAACGTGATGAGCAATGATGAATACGAAATACCTAGTGCCATCGTGTTCTCCAATAGCAACTTAGAAGTAGAAGGAAAGATATTGTATTGTCCCATCTATATGTTGATGTATCTTCAGCCAACCACCATATCCGCCCCAATATTCAAGTTTACGCCAATATAAGCCAAGGGGCAAAATGGGGCAAAACAAACAAGTACATCCTCCACAAATATCTAGTTTACAATGGAACAGAAGAAATATAATCAAATAGACACAAAGACTCCAGAAATGCAGGATTTGCTAATGAGTCTCACCATTGGCGGCATCGCCTACGAACTATCCTAGCGTCTCAACATATCCCCAGCCCTCGCCCTCGACCTATTCTATCGCAGCAAGACCTGCGCCCAGCTACACGACAAACGAACGGGACTGTATCTGATGAGCAACGGATATATCGCCGATGACTTCATCTATGAGAAGCAAAGGGGATGAAAAGGACAAAAGCCTCCCTTCCACTAAGCACAAAGCCAAGTGGAAAGGAGGCTATTTTTATTTTATAATCTCCATGATTTCCCTGCCCGTCAGATACACAGGCGTACCCTCGAAATCCTTCGGGCCATAGTCTTCCTTCCTCTTCTGGTGCTCACGCACAGCCTTCGCCATCTCGTTCTTCAGCACCTTGTCAAGGTCAATGCGCTCGAATTCCTTAGGCATCGATTCCAGTCGATAGACGATGTATTTACCCGAAGGCTCAGGATAGCCATACTTCTCCATCCATTTCGTCTCCCTAACCTTATAGCTGTCAATCCTGTAAAGCTCATAGCTCGGCATATCCGCACCTATCTCATAGAGCAAGAGATAGTGAGCATCTGCCAGCCCCTTCTCTATACGCTGCACACCATTTCTATTCTTGCCAAGTACCATCTTGCGTACATTATACCACATGTGCTCCTTGATCCAAGCCAGCTGGTTCTTCTCCTTTCTCCAACCGCCCACCAAAAACATCTCATCGGCAAAGTCCTCCAACCTTAGCTTCTCTCCTTTCAAGACCTTAGCACCCACAGGCTCTACACCACTCAGCTCCGCCTCTATCTGGTAGAACTTGTTGATTTCGTCAGTCGGATTGGTGTTGAGCTTGTAATGACGGATAGTAAAGTCCTTGCTCAACTCCGACAGCAACAGGAGGTTATCTTCATAAAACTCCTCTTTTGGCTCCACCGCCACATACATGAATTTCTCATCGCTGTAAGGACGGAACACCTTGCCTATGCTACTTCTGAAATGTTTCTCGATGGCACGGTGCATGGCATCCAGCCTCTGCTCGTCATCCTCATCTTCCCCATCTTGTCCTGCCCGAGGCTTCAACTGCAAGGAGTAGAACTGATAGGTATCTCCCAAGTATTGCAGAATGTTCTCCCTGAACTTTCTGCGAGTTTTCTCCCTGAACTCCGCCTTCAGTCCGTCGTTGCTCTGGGCATAGAGCGAGAGCACGAAGAGGAAATTGATGTCGTAATGCTGGAGCAACAAAGTATCCCTGTCGAACAGGCGATTCTCGAAATGGCGCAACTTCTCCACATCGTTTCTTGCAGTCAACTCGTCCTTGTCATATCCTCGCTGGCTGGCAATCTCATTGATGCGGGCTGAGATAAAGAAGTTTGGCGTGATGCTGTAACCATCAGTGTCCTCGTCACGGTAGATGAGATAATCCTTGCCCAGTCTCTTTCTCTTGCCATTCTCGTCTGGTTTATCTTCCAGGAAGAGCGACAGGTTGTGCTGTATCACGTTTCTGGCATAAGTATATTGCTTATATACCGAATACTCACCCAGTCCAGCTCCGATGTTATAGTATTTCGAGTCGCCGATGTAGAAGATTCTATCTTGATTGATGAGTCCTTGGTAAGCGTAGATATGGTCCACACGTTTGCCGTCTTCCTGCGCCTTCAAGTCTCCCTTGTCCAGTCCCTTGTCCGACAACAGTTCGTCCACCATCGCCTCGAACACCACATGATAGTCGGTCACCATCAAATAGTCTTGATAGAGTTGGCTGCTATGAATCTCCATCATCCGCTCGAAGAAAGCATTGCAGAGCGTCCATAGCCTCAAATCTTTATCAGAGAAATACTTGTAGCGTATCTGCTTCATGCGGATTACACCATAATAATCGAGATAGTTCTCAAACTCCACCTCCGACAACAGATTGAAGTGATAGTTTATCTTGATGTCGAATCCATACTTACGCTTCATATAGTCGAGGATGGAATAGAAGATGACGAGCAGTTCCTCGTCATAGTTCACCATCTTGCGCTTGTTCACAGGATTCAGATATACAGGCGTTTCCTTGCCGTAAGCCTGGCAATGGGAGATGGTCTTCGTCCAGTTCACCTTGTTCATGCCACGGTGCATGTTCTTCACCACGAAGGTCAAGTAGTCCTGGTTCTCCTCATGAAACCTCACCAGCGAGAGCATGATGTCGAGATACGTGTTCGACACCTCGTCGCCCTGGGGAGTCACGCTGCTGATGTCCTTGGTCATCACGATGTCCGAGGAAGGATTCAGCCTGACAAACTCCCTGAGACCTCGATACAGCCAAACCGTAAACTCATACAGAAACTGATAGTCAGCCAGCCCCTGTTCCTTGTCTTTCAGCATCTCCTCCACCTCCACAACGTCCGAAGGCTTGTATCTTCCAAAGAGCAGGCCTTCCTCGTCGAGCACCACCTTGGGCAGGAAGAAGACACAGTCGTCCAGCTGCGAACTATAGTAATAGCCCACATAACTCTTGCTCTTGGTGCCGTCTCTCCAAGTCAGCTCACCCATCAGCCTGCCCAGTTTCTCGATGGCACTCTCCTCGTAATGATATCCCTCTATGAGTAGTTTCATTATCAGATAATATTATCTATTCAGGCTTATGACTAAAAAACTCTTCTATCACACATTGTACAGTTTCCTTCACCTTGGAATCATTAGGAGAACTTTTCTTATTCTCGTTAAGAATGCCAAACTCATAAGCTCCATTCTCCCAAATATCCTGGTTGGGTGCAAATTCCATACGATATTGCACCCCATAGTCTGTTATAAACTTATAAGCACCATTCTCAACCCAAACCTTATAAGGAGAATGAAAATTCAAACGTGTCAAATTAAAGATTTGCATAGCAATTTTCCGCCTCCTTACGTGCTATCGCAAATTCCTCCTGAACTTTCTTTTCCCATTCTTTCTTACGTTGAACCATACGACGTAAAGCAGCCAAAGCCTCTTCACGACTATTATATTTTACTGCTTCATATTTCATAACTTGTTCCTTTCTTAATTATTATCTACTAAAAAATCCACCCTTGTACACTCTCAAGAAGAGATGTGACTGAAATTGTTACTGCAAAAATACATCATTTGCGCCAAATCACCAAATATTCTTTAAACTATTTGTTTGCAACACCATGAAAAAAGATAAATCAAGAACCTTTTACCCTTCCTTTGGCAGGTGCTTCATCACATTCTCCACAAACAGTTTCACGGTTTCGCCATTCGGCTCCCCAGTCTCCTTGTTGAAGAAGTCCTTGAAGGCTATTTTCTCCTTACCATCAGCATCCTTATCGAAGATATCGGAGCGGAAGCCATAGGTCTTGAACACATCCGTCCAGAGATAGAACACCACCTTGTTGACGAACTTCTCGGCAGAAATCACGCCCTCCTTGTTAGCCTTGCAGAAGAAGAAACCCAATTCCTTGTCCTCGGAATGGGTGGTAGATTCGATGATGCCGTTGATGGCACGCAGGAAATCCCACCAGCTATTGTTCTCAGCCGATGTTTCGATGGTCCAGTCCAGAAATTCGCCTTCCTGCTTTCCATCCTCGCCATTGCTCTTACCTTGGCAGATAGGGATATATCTCCAGTCCCAGCGGCGCTTGAAGGCAGAGTCGATAGGGAAAAGACTCTGGTCGCTGGTGTTCATCGTGGCGAGGATGCTCATGTTAGGAGGCAACGCCATGAATTCGAACCAATTTCTATCAGGATATTTCTCGTTGCCCTCCTTATCCTTGCCGAATCTATCCTTCATCGTTTCAGCATAAGCCTGAATACGGCTTTCTGCTAGATGCTCGGCGATATCGGTATCTGCCTTGATAGGATAAGTACTCCATCCGTCCTCGTCTCTGTCGAGAAGCTGGAAGATGTCGCCGAACACTTGGGCGCAGTTGCCACGGTTTATCTCCTCAATGACGAGAGCGATTTCCTCTTTCGGATTCATCCAAGCCTGCTTGTAGGCAGAGAGGAACGCCTGTTCCACGAACTCGTATGTCAAATTATCTGAGTTCTTGATTTTATGCGGCTTATAGCATCCCACAAAAGTAGCATAGTCGCTGTCAGGGTGGAATGTGGTACGAATGCAAGTAATCTTACCTTCGTCCTCCTCCTTCTTGATGGTATGCGACTTGCCTGTGCCTGGGGCACCGTAATAAATGATTTGGCGAGGGTGGGAAGAGGTGAAGGAAAGAGGTTCTGAAACGGCATTTTCTTCAGGACAATCATCTATAGTAAAAGCCTTTGTCTCTTTCTTTAATAACTTGACAAATTCATCAAAGAACACTTTAATATTAGTATTAGTTCCCTTACCATCATACAACCCTAATTCTTTCAAAGAGAATTTCACATTCAGCGGCTCACGCTCTTTGGTAGAATCGTTATAATCTAAAAGTTGCAGCGTTAAGATGTCATTACCTTTCCAATTAGCGATAACATTGTGTGGGGTACTATCCCAATGCAAGTAGGTAGCCAATCCCTTATAACTGCTTCCATAAACGCTGATGCAAATTCTTCCTTCTGAAAATTGTTCCCAGTTTGCTATCTGTTTTTGAATATTATCTCCTTTATATCCTTGCCCAGCTTTTTTGAAACTTCCACTATCAACATATTTCTTTAGATATTCTTCATATCCAAGTGTATTTTTGTCGTTAGTCACAACATACTGCAAATGAGCACAGAAATACTCAAGAAGATGCTTAAACTTGACATAATCTGTTTCAGGATATGCACCTATCTCATTTTGAACATTTTTCTTAACTTCTTCTGAACTTACGCCAACTTCAAGATAATCCAAGAAGTTTTTATAGTTTGAAACTGTTGCCGACCAAGCATTTCCTTGCTTTTTGTTTCCTTCCAAAGCACATACTTGCTTATGGATATTCTTAACTTGCCAACCATCTATAACATCAAACAGGCTGTTTTTATGAGCAACCTCCTGTACTATATTTATTACTTCTTCATGAAAAGGGTGAGTAAAAGCATATTGCTTGCAAGAAGATTCAGCTAACCCTGTTGATTTCAAGTACTCATAAAACATTTGCTTTTTTTCCTCTATATCCTTTTCGAGATAACTATCCATCAAACACTTCTCATTCTCCAAACTGAAAGTATCGAAAAACTCTTTTTTATTATTTCTATCCATAAAGCTAAAGAATTGCTTGGCGTTAATATCTGTTGTTGACAATGTTCCATCTTTCGAAAAAGAAAGAACCTTAGAAAAACGGTTTATATAATTGCGAACAATATCATCGTTGTTTTTAGCGACATCATGAAAGCATGCATGATAGGCTGTCGCATAATCACATCCAGGATGTTTCGACACATAGTCATACAACGATTTCATTAAATATGTAGGGCATTCCAAATCCTTGAAGCCATCGCTTGCCACATAAGGATTAGGAATATAATAGCGATTAATCCATAACTCCAAATACCGATGAGCCTCAGCCTCATCAATATCATGGTCAAACCGTGGATAATACATTCCGTCCTCAGCTTCACAATACAAAGCCAACTGGCAAGCTAATTGATAAGGAGTATGAAAGAAATCACCATTCCATTTATCATTCATTTCCTTTCGGAATTGTGATATGGGCATAACTTCATGAGGTAATGAATTAACTAATTCCACTACCGTCCTTGGAGTACCATTTCGCCATCTACATATTATATCTGCCATAATTATTCGTTTTCTGGGTCGTAATATATCTTAGCATACATTTCAGAGCCATCGTCACTGGCTTTTGTGAGCATTAAGAATGTCACTTCTGGTATAGCGATACGCCTAATTAAATTATACGCATAAGCTCTTGGAGCTTTATTTATATCAGGATTAGAACGCTTATATGACAATTCCTGAGCATAAACCCTTCCTGTTCTATCATTTAACCTTTTCCTAGTCAGGTTAAATTCTAGCTCTTCAGGAAGCTGACAAACTTCATTATATAAAGCCTGCCATGTTCCTAAGTTTACATCATTTCGATAATTGAACCTGTGAGTCACATATTCTTGCTTAACAGAAGCCATATATTCCAACACATCATCCCTCATCATCAAGCAATGAACATCAAATGCCTCTACTCCAAAGAAAGAAAATATGTCAGGGTCTTTTTTACTTCCTAGATAAAGACTCGCCTCCCCATTACCAGTGCCAGCCTTGTTGTCTTTAACAAAGCTGTCAACCAGCCTAATAGATGCCCAATCATCAATATATCTAAATATACGATTTGCCATATCAAACACCATATTGTGTAATATCCATCTGCTTCAACAGTGCAATAAGTACATCTACCACTATACTATTACCTGCTTGCTGGTAAGCAGCCGTATCACATACAACAATTTTATAGGAATCCTTAAATCCCATTAAACGATGACACTCCCGAGGAGTCAACTTACGTATTCTTCCTTTATGAGTTACATAATTGTCCACACCAGCTCTGTGCATTTTATGCATTGACTGCAAAAGAGGTCTAGCTACATCCAAATCCGTCTTTGTTGATGTTTTGAAGTTTTTGGTTCCTCCAGCCAACACATACTTGGCTACTTTATCTGAAAGATAATATTTTTCTTCCACATCATGCACATCGAAGACAAATTCATCAAACGCCTCATTTGTTGGAGTCAACTCAGAGTCTGGGTGATAAACGAAATCTCCATGCCAATTAAATTCTTGATTTCTCTTTTGGCAAAGAGCCACATCTCCATTTATCTGAGTATAGCTTTTTTCTCTGTTTTTATGACTTGTCACAAACTTAATTCCCTTTTCCTTCAAGAAATACTTTGTATCAATGTAATCTTCTAAGAAATCATACATTTTGTATTCCAACTTGATTGGAGCAGGAAACTTAAAGTCGGTTGGCTTTTTAAATCCCAAACAGAATACTCTTTCACGATGCTGGGGAATACCATAATCACAACTATTAAGCACTCTAAACTTCACATCATAACCCAATTCCTCGAATATATCATGAATAACGTGCCAAGTTCTGCCTTTATCATGACTAAGCAATCCACGAACATTCTCAAAAAGGAAGACTTTTGGCTCTGTTTCTTTTACGACACGAGCAAACTCATAAAACAAAGTTCCTCTTGCATCTTCAAAACCGAGTCTATGACCAACCATAGAGAATGCCTGACAAGGAGCACCACCTACGATAAAATCGACCTTACCTTTGTATTTCGTAGCATCAAACTCACGAATATCGGTAAACCAATCTTCTTCGTTAATCTTATAGTTTGCAAAATAACTCGTCTTACATTTTGGCTCTATATCACCTGCAAAAACAATCTTATGGTTCAAGCCTAAACGTTGAAAAGCATGTTCTATAGCTCCTATACCACTAAAAAGAGTTCCCAGTCTGACACAACGCTCAGGATGAGAGAATGTCAAATCTTTCCAATTTGGTCCATCAGAGATGGGAGTTGGCAAGATTTCCTTATCATCCAAATTCTCCGCTCGTTTTCGGACGATACGCTTTACTGCTTTTATCTTTGCACTTTCTTCCTTTATGTCTTTTTCTACAGTAGCCATTATTTATTTTATCCTTTCTAATTTTCCATTGATATAATATTCCTCGCTATCAGCAGTATTCTGCACAACAGCTTTATCGTTGATGAACGGCCCGATATTGAAGTATTTTGGCTTCACCTTCACCGTTCCATTGGTAAGCAGGATTCCCCACTTTCCGTTTTGCTTAAATGGGATATACCCATTGTGGCATGGATGCATCTCCTCGTAAATGGGTGGAACTATCACCCTGTTGTTATGATTGCAGATTCCATACAGACCATTCTTGCGAAACACATTGTATTCTGACAAGCCAGCTGCCTTGTTTGCCTCATCAGGGCGAACCTGACTATTTCCTTCCGCATGTTCCACAACCACCATTTCCTCATCATCCTCAGAGTAGTCTGGCTCATATTCCGTATCGGAATCGAGAATCAAGTCTCGCTTGATACCTGAGCCATCGTTGTAACCTTCGTTCCCATCTGTTCCGAGGAAATGGTATCGCCAATGACGATTTGCCATCGGGGTTCCAAACCGATTATACAGTCCTACGTTGTCGAGAATAACCGTTGTTCCTTTCCCTTTGGAAATTCTAAGTCCTCTTCCTACCTGCTGGAGATAGAGTGACAAAGATTTCGTTGGTCGTGCCAACTGGATGAATTCTATATCGGGGCAATCAAAGCCTTCGGAAAAGATGTTGACATTTACAATGACCTCTATCTCTCCATTGGCAAACTCAGCTATCTTTTGTTCTCGCTCACTGGTAGGAGTCGTGCCATCTATCATACAGATGCTAACACCTTTCGTGGCATACAGTTCACAAATATGATTGGCATGATTGCGGTCGATGGCATAGATGATACCTTTCTTGCCTTTGGCATACTTGGCATAGCTCTTATAGAGTCCTGCACGTATTTTTGCCTTATCCATCACCGCACTCAACTCTGAGTCCAAGTAATCGCCATCCGCTCCCATCCGTTCGATGCCGTTGATGGCATGTTGCACTTCCGAGTTGGGCTTGATACTGATGTAATCATAGTTGGCTAGATAACCTTGATTGACAAACCATTCGATGCTCTTCGCCAAGACGATGTCGCCAAACAGGGAAGTAAAGCCGCAATGACTCATACGCCAAGGCGTGGCTGTCACTCCCAGCTTTTTGCTGTTCGGAAACATGTCCCAAAGCTTTTGGTAACCTGGAGCCATGCAGTGGTGAGCCTCATCTATGATGATAAAGTCAAATCGCTCTCGACGCATCTGCTCATAGTTTCTACGACTCATGAATGTTTGGATGGAAGCCACTTGTACAGGCTTGCCCATTTCCAATTTCTCACCACTTACGATGAGACCATGAGGAATATCACCGAGTTTCCTGCTAGCTTGACGTATCAGTTCCCGACGATGGGCCACTATCAGAATCTTGGAATCCTTGCTATTGAGATTGCACCATCGCAAGATGTCCTTTACAACAGAAGTAAAGACTATCGTCTTGCCGGTACCTGTCGGCATTTGGAGCATCACATTGTCTATATTGTCCCAAAGACCATAGACATTATGTTTCATCTCCGCCTGATAAGGACGCAAGCCTGTATCATCCGACTCTATGTGAGAGAATCGGATGGCAGGTCGTTCGAAGGGTTCCACCTTCTCAACTTCCTCGTCAAGATATGTGTCTTTATCTGCCATCATTTTATTTCTTAATTTTCATTCCAGCCAGCATCTACGGCTTTCTCATAAATATCGAGCGCCCATTTAGACTGCTTGTAGGTCAAAGCACGATTCCATTTAGTAGCAAAAGCTACTTGACCAATGAACGCTTGTTCCTTAGGTGTCAGTTCACCAGGATTCTCCTTTGACCATCTATTGAGAGCGAACCATTTAGATGGGTCAACTTCCTTGACCTCATCCATTTTTTTCTTCTGCCCTTCTGTGATTTCCTCATCCACGTCGCCAGTACTACCCAACAAGTCGGCAGAAATTTTATACTTGTCGCCCTCGTTGGTTTGCTTGGTTTTCAGTGCATCCCAGCAAAGAGTAGATTTCGTCCACTCATTGATGTTCTTACCTTCATCCACATCAATCAAATGCTTGTATATGAACGGTTCTATATTCTTTACATAGAGAAGAACCTTGTAGAGCATCGTTGTCTTCAATCTCTCAATGTCTTCTTGAGGAATCTCCTTTGGCATGTAATGGTTCTTTCGCTTACCATTGGCATCCACATAGGATTCTTTCACTTTGTACGTAATATGCTCGGCACCACAAATCAACTTGGCATAGACATTATAAATGTCCAGCGTCAGTTCGTTATAGACTGAAGGACTTATTACGCATTGCTCATTCCAAATGGCATCGAGGTTCAATGCCCTGCCCGAATTGAGTGAAAGTAAAGCCAACGTATAAGCTACCATATTAGACTTATAGCCTGGCAAGCCCAAGCCATCCTTACCATACAAAGCATCAATCGCCTTGAAAAGAATAGCCTTGGCTATCGTGCGCTGATAACGAGTCTTGTCAAAATGAGCACCATTGCGCTTCATCTTATCAAAGAACTTTGTATAGTTGTTCTCGCCACCCTTACAAACGCTAGATGGGTCTTGCTCCCAACTCATCACAAACTTGGAGAGCGTGGTCTTATCGAACATTTGGTTCTTTGGATATTCTGCATAGAATTCCTTTTCAGCCTTGCTGGAGTTCTGGCGTTTAGCCTTATCCAAATACTGGCCACGAGTACGCTCGAAGAACCATTTGCTAACAGGTTTGCCTGAAGCATTCTGAACCCAGTTCTCACGTGACTGCTGTTCCAGCTCTACCAAGAAGCCTTCGTTGATATTGAAGTCTGACTTTTTGACTGCCGACTGCGTATTGGCAAAACGTGAAATCTTAGGCACAATCACAGAAAGATTATCCTTGTCCTTTACAACCGAAATCTTCATTGCGACATAAACGGTAGCCAATTGGGAAGGATCAACATCCTTCATGCCCATCACTGCACTAATAGCAGCTGTGGTCTGACCACCATTCACTATCTGCCAAGACTTAATCTTGGTTATCGCCGTACCTTCCTCGTTGAGTTTCACATCAGAGGCTGTAGCAGAGATACCATTGTTGTAGGCAAAGAACATGTCTGGTTCTGGCAAAGAATCTTCGACTCCCTTTCGGCGTTCCACGGCTGTAGCCTTATGACCAATCAAAGTATTGCGAATACCTTTGTTGGATGCTCCCTTGAACTGGAGGAAAGTACGTACATTCATCTCCAATATCTGCTGATGGTATTTATGATAAACTTGAGAAAGCACCATACCAGGGATGATGCAGAGATAGCACTTCACATTATCCGAGACATCAGGCATCTGCACACAAGGCAACGTGCAATTATAATCGCCCTCGAAATCTACCACGATAGGTTTTCTACCAGAGATAATATTATCTTGTTGCATGATGCGCTTGGCATCCCAGACATAAAACTCGCAAGACGTACCATCGCCTATCTCGATGTTGTCTTTCTCATAACCGACTGGAGCAATCGCATTGGTAAGCAAGAACAAACGAATGCGGTCTATCTTGCTGGTGCTATGAATGAGGTCTGCCACCTGATAAAGGTCGCTTTTGGTATCATCCATAAACTTACCCAACATGGTTCCACTTACCGACTGGTCATAGAAACGCTGAAGCCAGTTGAACTGACGATCCAAATCATTAGCCGAAATCTTTGAGCTATTGCTTGGGTCTTCATAAATAGTCAAGAAGAGGTCGATGGTAGTAAGGTCTTCATCACCATTGAATCCCCAGCCATCCAATGCCACTCCATTCTTTGCCTTGTAAGAGCAAACATTCACTTGGTTTACGTCTCCACAGCCCTGAATGTACCCAACTATTATTTGCGTTAAATTATCCTTTGGGTTGTCTGCCATCAAGAGCTGGTCATCAAACTCTTCCTTGAACTGCTCTACTTCCGTCAACTCCTTCTCTATCACATTTCCGATAGACTCATTAACGAAAACAGCCGTATCCTCAGCTGGCTTGAAATCATCAAAGACTTCGTTATTATCGTATTGTTCCATATTGTTCGGTTGTTAATTGAAAGTTGCCATTTCCATTTTTAATGCACAAATGATATTGGGTTATGCTGTTTTTCTTCCCAGCAAATCCATCATCATCTCAAATCCTATGCCGTATATATCAGCATGGGCTTTCTCGCACACATCGAAAGCCTCTCCCATCAAATGATTATAGACATTCGCCTCCTGCTCCGTGAAAGCAGGTTTGCCATCTGCATAAAAGCTATAGTCACGGAAATCGTCGTCTGGATGAAAATTGACTTTTCTTTCATCTATCAGATGATGGAAGAAAGTCTTCACATCTTCTACCGTTTGGATATGTGTACTCGATGTATAGTTCATATTTGAGATACTTTTTATTCGTTTGTATAATTCCTTGCAAAGATAAGAAAATAATTTGGAACTGCCTACTTTTTCCCCGACTTTTTTCTGCAAAAGAAGAAAAAAGTATATCATTGGTGACGGGTGACACTGGTGACACGCTAATTTCAAAAACTCTCTCTCGTGCGTACAGGCGGGAAAGGTCTAAGAACATTCCTTCCTGCCCGCCCGCCTACGCGTGCGAGTTTACAAAAACAAGTGTCATCAGCGTCACCTGTCACCATCATAGGGGTGAACCCTCAGATTAGAGACTGGTGAAGAGTGAACCCTTTTTAAAAATTTATAGCGTTAAATACGTGTTAAAAAGCATATATAACTATCTATATATCATTTCTTTATATTCTTTCGCATGCGCTGTATAATCAAAGATCTTTTATATAGGGTTCACCTTCACCCCAAAAAAATGAACACTTGTCGAAAGTGTTCACCCATGATATCACTCGATGATTTTCTATTTATTGCCAATTATAGCCAACAAATAACGTTGTTTCGGATGCTTCGGCTGATTGGGATACTTCATCACAACAAGTCCAGCCTCCAATGCTGGTATAAGATAACTGCTCATAAAGTTCTTTCTATCCTTTAGATGAAGTTTCTCCATCATTTCCTTAACAGACAACTCGCATCCTTCTAGTACTATCATCAAATCTTGTACTTGAGGGGTACTTGAGGGGTACTTGTGGGGTACTTGAGGGGTTATCGGTAATTTTATCGTCGGCAGATGCTTCCAGCCATTGTCCAGCCAGCCCTTGGCTATGACATCGGCACCACTCCCG
>ERZ808286.1031-NODE-1031-length-15131-cov-5.616079_pt1 | contig 15131 bp, 15 predicted proteins | sample MGYA00521276_ERZ808286 | MGnify/ENA primary metagenome ERZ808286 (study PRJEB31516, sample SAMN03275607) | gut metagenome | biome: mammalia-associated habitat; material: feces | host: Papio cynocephalus | place: Kenya | collected 2012-08-01 ... | reverse complement strand
TTCAATTATTTTCCCTAACTTTGCACAAAATTGCATTTGCTATTGGACAGTACCAACCCCGACTTTGATATAGTATCTGATTTGTATTTGCACATTTCGTAGTTTTGTTGTATCTTTGCCAATAAATTTGACGTATTGTGCATAATGGAAAATGGCAGAGCATAACCTCATAGGAACAATTGGCGAAAATACGGCAGTGCAGATTCTGAAAAAGAACGGACTGCGTATCCGCGAACGTAATTGGCGTATGGGACATCTCGAAGTGGATATTATTGCTGAAAACCGGAAAGAAATAGTCTTTGCTGAAGTAAAAACACGTACCTCTACCTATGGGGGGAAACGAGCGGAAGAATATGTAGACCAACGCAAACAACGTCGGATTATCACCGCAGCCAACGCATATATTCGCTATTACGGAATAGAGAAATCACCACGTTTCGACATCGTGGGTATTCTTTTGGACCGCAATACGCACGAGGTGGTCGAACAAACCTACCTGCCTAATGCATTTACCCCACGGTGCAAAACGATAAACAGCAATAGTTTTAGTGGTATATGGCGATGGCTGCATAGAGGCAAAATTATACGTTGAAATCGGAAGAAATTGTAATTCGTACATTCTTTTTGATGTCATATCTGTATAATAGCAAAATATAACAACCTATTTATACAAAAACCACGTTGAAATCGATGGATTTTGAATACGATGTCATAGTAGTCGGTGCCGGTCACGCAGGTTGCGAGGCGGCAAGTGTTGCTGCTCGCTTGGGTAGCAAGACACTGCTTGTTACTATCGATATGAATAAAATCGGACAGATGAGTTGCAATCCTGCCGTAGGAGGGATTGCCAAAGGACAAATCGTACGTGAAATCGATGCACTCGGCGGACAAATGGGACGCATTACAGACTTGACCGCCATCCAGTTTCGTATGCTCAATCGAAGCAAAGGACCCGCTATGTGGAGCCCACGCAGCCAAAGCGACCGTAAACGGTTCATTGAGGAGTGGATTCACACGCTTTCAACGACAGAAAACCTGTATATATGGCAAGATGTAGTTACTGAACTACTCATAAAAAACAATACCGTTATAGGTGTAAAAACAGCACTCGGTATCTCTATGTTCGCACGTGCAGTAGTCCTTACCAATGGCACTTTTCTTAATGGGTTGCTCCATTTCGGCAAAGCGCAAATACAGGGTGGTCGTATAGCAGAACCTGCCTCATACGAACTGACCGGACAACTGATTTCTCTCGGTTTCAACGCCGGAAGAATGAAAACAGGTACACCCGCACGCATTGATAAACGCAGCATTCATTTCGACGAACTGATAGAACAACAAGGCGACAACGACTGGCACAAGTTTTCATACCTCACCGGCATATCACGTCCACTCAAGCAAATGAGTTGCTGGATTACATACACCAATCCTCATACACACGAAGAATTACGTAAAGGACTGCCGGATTCTCCCCTTTTCAACGGACAAATCAAGAGCATCGGACCACGCTACTGCCCGAGTATTGAAACCAAGATTGTAACTTTTGCAGACAAAGAAGCACACCAAATCTTCCTCGAACCGGAGGGAGTGGACAGCAATGAGTATTATGTAAACGGGTTTTCTTCCAGCCTGCCTTGGCAAGTTCAACTTGCAGGACTGAAAACCATCAAAGGCTTGGAAAATGTAGTCATGTACCGTCCAGGCTATGCCATTGAGTATGATTTCTTCGACCCTACGCAACTGAAACATACGTTGGAAACGAAGATAATCAGCAATCTGTTCTTTGCCGGACAAATCAACGGAACTACCGGTTACGAAGAAGCCGCAGGACAAGGTATCGTAGCAGGTATCAATGCACACCAAAACATTATAGGTGGTACACCGTTCACTCTGGGACGCAACGAGAGTTACATCGGCGTACTGATTGACGATTTGGTAAACAAAGGCGTGGATGAGCCATACCGTATGTTCACTTCTCGCGCAGAACACCGTATCCTCCTGCGTCAAGACAATGCCGATGTACGACTTACCGAACGCAGTTACCGGTTAGGCTTGGCAGACACTGAACGCTACCAAACTTATTGTTACAAACAAGATTGCATTTCTACACTTACACACTACCTGCAGAATACAAGTATCAAACCCGCAGAAGCAAATACATATTTGGAATATGTAGGCGCAAGTCCGCTTTCGCAAAGTTGTAAACTATCCGAGTTGGTACTACGTCCACAAGTAACTATCCTTGATTTAATCGATATTATTCCAGTTCTGAAAGAGAAAGTATCAGATACTATTCCACAAGAAACACTACGGAACGAGATCATAGAAAGCATAGAAATTAACCTGAAGTACGAAGGGTACATTCATCGCGAGCAGTTAACTGCCGACAAACTGCAACGTCTCGACCAAATACATATTCCACAGCATTTTGATTATCAAAATCTGCAATCGCTTTCCACAGAGGCACGACAGAAACTGACTAAAATACAACCGGACACTATCGGCGAAGCAAGCCGCATTCCAGGTGTTAGCCCTAATGATATTAGCGTTTTGTTGGTATTTATGGGTAGATAAACAGATTTTTGTTTACTGCGTAAACAAACTCATTTGTTCCACGTGAAACATAAAACTAAAAACAATATGACAGCAGAAGAAGTAAAACAGCAGATTCGTAACATTCCGGACTTTCCTGTAAAAGGTATTCAGTTCAAGGATATTACTACCGCTTTGTGTAAACCTGAGTGTTTATGTTGGATGCGGGATGAAATGGTAAATCTTTACAAAGATAAGGGTATTACAAAAGTGGTGGGTATAGAGTCTCGCGGATTTATTATAGCACCGGCAGTAGCAATGGAATTAGGAGTAGGTTTCGTTCCTATTCGCAAACCGGGTAAGTTACCCGCTGAGACAGTGGAATTGGATTATCAAAAGGAATATGGCATAGATACTATTCAGATACACAAAGATGCTATCTGTGCTGATGATGTAGTACTTATCCATGATGACCTTTTGGCTACTGGCGGTACTATGGCAGCGGCTATAGAGTTGGTAAAAAAGTTTGACGTAAAAAAAGTGTATGCAAACTTTATTATTGAACTTGATATGCTTGATGGGCGCAAAGTCCTTAATGGTGCTACTTCGGTAGACACACTTATACATATGTAATTGATTGGTGTATACTATTGGCTGCACAGTCTGAATATATTACTACTCTACTCCAACGTATTCCGCAAAGCCCGGGTGTATATCAGTATTTCAATACCGATGGAGAGATAATCTATGTAGGAAAGGCAAAGAACCTGCATAGACGGGTGAATAGTTATTTCCAAAAAGACCATATCAGTTCGAAGACACGTCAGTTGGTTGCCCATATAGCCGATATACGCTACGTGGTTGTAGATTCGGAGCAAGACGCTTTCCTATTGGAAAATAACCTGATCAAGAAATATCAGCCGCATTACAATATATTGCTCAAAGACGGCAAGTCGTATCCAAGCATCTGTATCACGCGTGAGCCGTACCCGCGTATATTCAAGACGCGTACTATTAATAAGCGTGCAGGGGAATACTACGGTCCGTATAGTTTCGGCAATACGGTAGATTTGGTGGTAGAACTGATACACCGATTATTCCCTATCCGCACTTGCAACCTGCCGATGTTGGATGATAGTATCAAAAAGGGAAAATTTAAGGTCTGCCTTAAATACCACCTGCATAATTGCTGCGGTATATGCGAGATGAAGCCCGAAAGCCGACAATATGCAGAGTGGATACGCCAAGCACGTCAAATCATACGAGGTGATGCGCACGAGATAAGCAAACAACTCGAAGCGGAAATGTACACTCTATCCGCCAAAATGAAGTATGAAGAAGCGGCAGAGACCAAACGTAAATTGGAACTGCTGCAACAGTTTTGTAGCAAGACGATCATTACCAATACAACGGCTGGCGATGTAGATGTATTCGGGTATGATGAGCAGGACGATAATGTGTATATCTCTATGCTACACGTACATAACGGTAGTATCGTACAGGGGCAGACTATTGAATATAAAAAGAAAATAGAAGAAGAGAAAGAGGAGATTCTGGCACTCGGTATGATGGAACTGCGGGAGCAGTTAGGCAGTATAACCCGTGAGGTAATTGTACCTTTTATTCCGGATGGGTTCGATGAAACATTGCATATCTATATTGCCAATGGCGGGGATAAGAAGAAACTCTTAGACTTGGCAATGCAGAATGTGCGGCAGTATAAACAAGACCGATTAAAACAAGCCGACAAACTTAACCCTGAGCAGCGGGCAACTCGTATATTAAGTGAATTACAGAAAATGCTGGGGCTACCTACTCTACCCGTGTGGATTGACAGTTTCGACAACTCGAACATTATGGGTACCGACGCTGTAGCAGGGTGTGTGGTCTATAAGATGGCGAAGCCGAGCAAGAAAGACTACAAGCGGTTTGAAATTAAGACAGTGGAGGGAGCAGACGACTATGCCAGTATGCGCGAGGTGGTACGCCGCAGGTACCAGCACCTGAAAGACGACGGCAACAAGATGCCCGACCTGATTATTGCTGATGGCGGTATCGGACAGATGCACGCCATACGCGAGGCGGTGGAAGACCAACTTGGGTTGTCTATCCCGATTGCGGGTTTGAAGAAAAACGACAAACACCGTACACAAACTTTGCTCTACGGCTTCCCGCCCGTAGAGGTGAGTATGCCTGTAACGAGCGAGGTGTTCCGACTGATGACACAGATACAGGATGAGGTGCACCGATTTGCCATTACCTACCACAAACAGAAGCGCAGCAAGCACCAGATAGCAAGCAAATTAGATGATATACAGGGAGTTGGACCTGTTACAAAGCAGAAGATACTGCAGCATTTCGGTTCTGTACGCAATGCTGAAATGGCTACTTTGGAAGAATGGCAAAAATTACTTGGAACTAACAGAGGTTCAATTATTTACGAGCATTTTCAAAGCAAAATATCGCATTGAGAATTGCATATTTGAAACGATTATGAGTACTTATACAATAAAACAAGACTTTGAGGGCGGACTTTTTCTGCTCAATGACCAAGACAAGCAGGTATCTGCCCTTGATATACTCCAAACTACAGAGCCGCACCGCGTGTATGCATTCTACGGAAAGATGGGTGCAGGCAAAACAACATTCATCAAACAACTCTGCCAAGAGATGGGTACGGACGATGTAGTGAACAGTCCGACCTTTGCGATAGTGAACGTGTATGACGTGGAACACCCACACAAAGGCGAGGTGTATCATTTCGACTGCTATCGATTGAAAGACATCCGCGAGGCACTGGACTTCGGTGCTGAAGAATATCTCTACTCAGGAAACTATTGCTTTATAGAGTGGCCTGAGATGATAGACCGAATTCTGCCAGAGGACACCATTAGTATTCATATAGAGGTGCTGGAAAACGGTGACCGCCAACTGAGAATAGAACGATAGAAGATAGAATAATAGAATAATAGAATGATAGAAGATAGAATAATAGAGTGAGGCGGCGGATTGCCATAATATTGGGTCTGTTTGTGGGGTGTATATCCTTTTGGGGAACAACGCTCCAAATACTGCAGGCTGAGAACGTGGAGCACGAAAATATACTCCACGTGAACTATGGTGGTATGTGGCAACAGGATCAGTACCTCAGTCCCCTACTCTACTCGGGTATGCGTGTCGGATTGGGGAACGAGTGGTGGCAGCCGTTCAGACAGGAGAGCCGTCTCGGACGCAAAGGCAGACTGACCAACTGGGTACATACAGGGCGTGTAGATGTAAGTTTTGGCTGGTTGTATAATCAGCCGCATAGCAACGGCATATATGCCTTGGGCATACAAGGCGGTTGGGGTGCACTATATAAGTGGCAGTTTCAGCAAGCGGGGGTACAAATATGGCTCGGTCCGTACTTGGATTTGGACTTTATGCCACGCATGATACTGAGCAATGTGAACAAGCCGTATTCGATGGATGCGGCGGCACAGATAGAGGCAATGGCAGGTATCAGTTACTCGTTTGCAGGGCGCAAGACCTCTTACCGCCTGCGTTATACGGTGCGTGCCAACGTGATTGGCGTGGATTTTATGCCCGACTATTGGCAATCGTATTACGAACTGACAGAGGGCATAGATGGCATTGTACGCTGTGCGGGTATGTGGAATCACCGCTATCTGAATCACGAACTGACGTTTGATATGCAGTTTCTACACTCCACGTGGCGTGTGGGCATACGACACGAGTATTTGGAATACGGGCAGGGCGATTTGTGGTTCAGTCGTGAGCAAGTGAGTGCAGTAATAGGCACGTGCTTTCGCTACAAGTTGAAACCTAACAAGCGATTAACAGAATGGTAAAACAACTGATATATAGTGCGTTGGTGTGTATAGTGTGCGGTGTGTGTGCTTGTACACATAGATTGGGCGATGTATCCTATCCGAATACGCCTGTCGGCAATATGGAGGCGTTGTGGCATATCATTGACGAAAAATACTGCTTTGTAGAGGAAAAAGGGGTAGATTGGGATGCTATTCATACAGAATATATGGACAGTACGAAACAGATTGATACGGATGACAAACAGGCGGATATACGCTTGTTTGACCTAATGGAGAGTATGCTCAATCAACTTCACGATGGTCATGTGAACCTATATACAGCATTTGATGTATCAAGCAGCAAGGAGTGGTATGAGGGTTATCCGGATATATACAACGAGCAGATTATCAATGATGTATATCTACAAAATGCACGTCGTGCCGGCGGACTAATCTATACAAAGATAGCGGGAGACAGTATCGGGTATATCTATTACGGTTCGTTCTCGTCCGGTTTTAGCGCAGCGAATATGTACTATGTGCTGTCATCGTTCCGGGATTGCAAAGGGATGGTATTGGACGTGCGGCACAACGGTGGTGGCGATCTGACGAATGCATACAAATTGGCGGCTACGTTTATGAAAAACGATACTTTAATCGGCTATTGGCAGCATAAATCGGGTAAGGGGCATACGGATTATTCTGCAATGGAGCCGATTTACGTGCGCGAAAGCGATATGCCGAACAAGTGGTTCAGACCTGTGATAGTGCTGCAAGACCGCCACACCTATTCAGCGGCAAACTCGTTTGCCAACGCCATGCGGTATGCCGAAAACGCGTTGTTGTTAGGTGGCATAAGCGGTGGCGGAGGCGGTATGCCGATGAGTTACGAACTGCCCAACGGTTGGATTGTACGTTTCTCAAGCGTGAAGATGTATGATACTGAGAAACAGAGCATTGAAGAGGGAATAGAACCCGATGTATATGAGACGCTGCGCAGTTCAGACAAGGATGATTTGATAGAACGTGCGGTAGAAATAATCAAAAGAGCATATGAAAGAAAATAACATCATAAAAGTATGGGATATACACAAGTCGTTTAACACGTTGGAGGTATTGAAAGGTGTCAACCTGACGGTGCAGAAAGGCGAGATAGTGGCAATTGTGGGCAAGAGTGGTGCAGGCAAGACTACACTGCTGCAGATTATCGGGACACTTGACAAGCCGACAAGCGGGACGGTGCTGATAGAGGGAATAGATGTGTTTCGTCTGAAAGAGAAAGAGTTAGCCGATTTCCGCAACCGCCATATCGGGTTTATCTTCCAATTTCACCAGTTGCTGCCCGAATTTACGGCATTAGAGAACGTGATGATGCCCGCTTTGATCGGGAATAAAAGCCGAAAAGAGGCGAAAGAAATGGCGGAGCAATTGCTGACCGAATTGGGTTTGAAAGAGCGTATGTCGCACAAACCGAGCGAGTTGTCAGGCGGTGAGAAACAGCGGGTAGCGGCTGCCAGAGCGTTGATGATGTCTCCATCGGTGATATTAGCCGATGAACCGAGCGGAAGCCTTGACGAGGCCAACAAACGCGAACTGAACGGGCTACTGTTGCACCTGCGGGAACAGTACGGACAGACTATAGTGATTGTAACCCACGACAAAGAATTAGCGAACATATCCGACCGGGTGATTGAGATAAAAGATGGTGTGATAGAATAAAAATATATTAAACAAAAACAAGGCAACCTATGCCTATCCTATAACCATCCTATAACCATCCACCTACGTTTGATTATACATAGTAAAAGTAAACAAAAATGAAAAAACAATACCTTTATCTGCTTTTTATACTGCTGTTTGTTGGCTGCAAACAGGGACGGCAGTATTTTCCGAGCAGCAAGGAGATGAAGCCGCAACACGTGGAAATTGTGCGTTTCGACAGCGCGTTGCTAAGCGTGCAAACCGATAACATTGAGCGGGATATACGGCGGTTATACACGGAATATCCCGATTTTATGCCGATGTTCGTAGAGGACATACTGGGTATTCCCGTGGCGGATACCGCCTATTTGGCAGTGGTGTTGCCTCAGTTTTTAGAAGATACGACTTACGGTTTCCAACAGACCAATCGGCGCGAGAAGCAACTGTTTGCCGACATATCGGATATACAGCGCAGTTTGGACGATGCATTTACCCGCCTTTGTTACCTGTATCCTGATATGCATGTACCTGAAATATACTTGTTTATATCCGGATTCAATGCGTCAATTTATTTTTGGGAGGAGGCGATTGGCGTGGGGGCGGATATGTATCTCGGAAGCGACTATGAGTACTACAACCGTGTGGTGTACGACTACCAGAAACAGACTATGCGCAAGGAATGCATACCTGCCGACGTGGTGAGTGCGTACCTGTTCCGCAACCTGCCCTATACGAGTAGCAAAAGCCGCCTGCTTGACCAAATGATATATCGCGGGAAAGTGATGTATCTTCTGTCGGTGTTGTTCCCCACCCTGCCCGACTACGAGGTGATGGGTTACACGAAGCAGCAATGGGACTGGTGCGTGAAGAACGAGCGGGCGATATGGCACCTGATGATGGACAAGCGCGACATCTTCAAGACCGAGAGCGTGGTCCTGACCTCGTACCTGAATGAAGGACCTTTCACGGCAGAGATTTCGCAGGAGTCGCCGGGACGGTTAGGCACATGGATTGGTTGGCGCATTGCAGAGAGTTATATGGAACACAATCAGGATGTTACGTTGCAGGAACTGATGGCGGAATCCGATGCGCAGAAGATACTTGAGGAGAGTTTTTACAAGCCGTGAGGAGGAAAGGTTTCCTATGCCGCAAGCGGCAAGAGAAATGGAAGAAAATAAGCAAAAGTGATTTTGCGATGATGCGGGACGCATCGTCCCCACACCGCAGGAGAGACACCTGCGTCCCAAAAAGGTATGTTAATTCTTACTTGTTAATTGAATATGAATCGTACTGATTTTCCGATATTGCGTGAGCAAGTGTACGGGCGTCCACTCGTATATCTGGACAATGCCGCCACGGCACAGAAACCGCAGGCGGTTTTGGACGCACTGCTGGACGGTTATACGCATTGGAATGCAAATATCCATCGCGGTGTACACCACTTGAGCCAAGTGGCAACCAAGCACCACGAAGACGCAAGGCAGCACGTGGCGGATTTTCTGCACGCCAAGTCCGCCAAAGAGATTGTTTTCACCAAGGGTACGACCGATTCGGTGAATATGCTGGCATTCAGTTTCGGCGAGGCGATGGTACACGAGGGCGATGAGATTATTGTCAGTCAAATGGAACATCATTCTAATATCGTACCGTGGCAAATGCTCTGTGAACGCAAAAAAGCCGTACTGCGGGTAATTCCATTGCGGGACGACCTTTCGCTCGATACAGAGGCTTTCAAGGGGCTTTTGAACGACCGTACACGCATTGTGTCAGTGGCACAAGTGAGCAATGTACTCGGAATAATCAATCCTGTGGAGGATATTATCCGTTTGGCGCATGTGCGAAATATCCCCGTATGCGTTGACGGAGCGCAGTCGGCACCGCACCTGCCTATTGATGTGCAGGCGCTGGACTGTGATTTCTTTGTCTGCTCGGCACACAAGATGTACGGTCCTACAGGTTTGGGTGTGCTATACGGCAAAGAGCAGTGGCTTAACACGCTCCCCCCTGCTGAAGGCGGCGGAGAGATGATTGAGCATGTGCGTTTTGAGCATACCACATACAACGAACTACCCTACAAGTTCGAGGCGGGAACGCCCGATTTTATCGGCAGTTTCGGTTTCTCGGCAGCATTGACCTATATGGAGCAAGCCGGTATGGATGTAATTGCGCAGCACGAGGCGGAACTAAGCCGCTATACAGAAGAACAACTCAGGCAAATAGCGGGTGTGCAAGTATATGCCGCAGGGTTACCAAAAGCAGGCGTGGTGTCGTTCAACATATATAATGGAGACAAGTTGATACACCCGTTTGATGTAGGGACGCTGCTCGACAGGCAGGGCGTGGCTGTCCGCACCGGACATCATTGTGCCGAGCCGCTGATTGACTATATTGGTATTCCGGGAACGGTACGTGTATCCTTTGGGCTTTACAATGACCATTCGGACATTAATGCGTTTATCGCTGCGCTCAAAAAAGCGATTTTGCTGCTTTGTTGATGCGAATAGTCTTTCCGTTGTGCTTTTGTCTGTCATTTTTGACGGGCTATGCGGCTGTTTTACCTGATGAGAAAAAAGCAGATACGCTGTTTCGGATTGTGTCATACAATGTGGAGAACCTTTTTCACCCTGATTGTGATTCAATCAATCCCGATACCGATTTTATCCCCGAAGGAAAGTATCATTGGACATATAGCAAGTACCGCCACAAGATACAGAATATAGCGCAGGTCATTACCAATATCGGTCAATTTGAAGGAGTGGATATAGTAGGTTTGTGCGAGGTTGAAAACGAGCAATGTGTCAGCGACTTATGCACAACAATGCGCCGTTTTGATTATCAGTATATACATTTTGACAGTCCCGACAAACGAGGTATTGATGTAGCGTTGCTTTACCGTCCGACTTTCCGTCTGCTCAATACCTACCCTATTCTTATTCCGCTGACCGATGGCGAAACCACCCGTGATATACTTTACGCATCAGGTATTATACATCACGGAGACACACTTCATCTCTTTCTTTGCCACTTGCCATCACAATTAGGCGGAGCGGCAGCCACCGAGTGGAAACGCACCATTGCAGTGTCAATTTTACAACAACGTATCGACTCTATTTGCACATTATCTCCCAACGCAAAAATCATTGTTATGGGTGATATGAATGCCACACCAAAGGAGAATATCCGCAGTTTGCACAATATAATGTTGGAGCAACCGAAAGACTCCGATACACCATCAGGCACACATAAATATCAAGGTCGCTGGTCATTTCTCGACCAATTCTATCTATCTGATGCTTTGCTTGATACAAAGGCAGTACAAGTCTATTCGGCATCATATCTATTGGAAGATGATACACGTTATCTGGACGTAAAACCTCGTCGAACTTATATAGGCTACCGCTACCAACCGGCTTACTCCGACCATCTGCCGATTGTATTGACAATACGATAGTTTCGCTTATATACAAGATATTGCCGTTTCAAAAAAAATTGCAATAGTATTGTATAGTTGATTGATTTTCTGTAAATTTGCAGTCAAATAACAACTAATATATTATGGAAACAGGATTAAAACACACAAGTACGCTTTTGGTAGAAAAAGCACATACAGCAGAAGTAATAGGTTCCGGTGATATGCCAGTGTTGGCAACACCTGTGATGATGGCACTAATGGAAAATGCGGCTATGTCAGCCGTAAAAGAGCAATTGCCCGAAGGTTGCACCACTGTAGGGGGACATATAGAGAGTAGTCATCTTCGACCAACCGCCATAGGGCAAAAAATACAGGCTACAGCCGAATTAACCCAAATAGACGGACGAAAATTGTATTTCCACGTAGCGGCTTACCAAGGTGATACATTGATAGGTGAAGGCGAACATCTGCGATTTGTAGTGGACAGAGATAAATTTATGAGCAAACTATAATATCAGCGGATAAAGATCGGCTATCCTCATGGTAAGATAAGGGAAAAAACAGGGAAAAAGTACAATAAAAAGAGGCTGTCTATCAAGTCAGGCAACCTCTTTTTTTTTATAAAGCAACTGCTATTTACTCATCTCCAACATTCTGCGTATAGGCAGCACGGCACGCGCAGCCACATCCTCCGCCACCAAGATTTCAGGCGTTTCGTCGCGCAGGCAAGTATAGAGTTTTTCCAATGTGTTGAGACGCATATATTCGCACTCGTTGCACTGACAACCGATACTCTCTGACATTTCCGGCGGGACGGGGACAAACTCTTTGTCAGGACAGGCTTTCTGCATCTCGTGCAAAATTCCGCTCTCTGTAACCACAATAAAGCGTTTCTGCGGGCTTTTGATTGCATAGTCAAGCAATGCCTTGGTAGAACCGATTACGTCCGCCTGAGACAAAATAACAGCCTTACATTCAGGGTGTGCCAGTACGGGGGCATTGGGGTATTGTTTTTTGAGTGCCAAAAGTGCTTCCAATGAAAACCGGCTATGCACATGGCAGGCTCCGTCCCAAAGCAACATCTCGCGCCCGGTAACGCTATTGATATAATTGCCGAGGTTCTTATCCGGACCAAAAATTATCTTCGCATCTTCAGGTAGTTGATCAACGATTTTCTTCGCATTAGACGAGGTAACAACCACATCGGTCAAGGCTTTGACATCGGCGGATGTATTTACATAACTGACCACCATATACCCCGGATGTTCGTTTTTGAACTTTGCCAAATCTGTTGCTTTGCAACTATCTGCCAGGCTACAACCTGCCGCCATATCAGGGATAAGTACTTTTTTATCAGGGCAGAGAATTTTCATTGTCTCACCCATAAAATGCACACCGCACATCACAATGATATCCGCTTCCACTTGTGTGGCTTTTTGTGCCAGTGCTAATGAATCACCGATAAAATCTGCCGTCTCCTGTATTTCGGGACGCGTATAATAGTGTGCCATAATGATGGCATTTTTTTCTTTGCATAATTGGCGTATCGTTTGCGACAAATCGCTGCATTCGTTCCTATTCATAAATATATAATATATTGTTCTTTTAATTTATTTCTTGATAATAATACGCTGTTCAAACTGTTGAAAAACTATCTATCTTGTTTATATATAATGTTTTGCGAGTATTGAAAAATGTCGATGAAAAGTCAATCGTTTTGAAAAGTGCGAGGTTTGTATATGTTTCAACATTGTATAAACACCCGATGTTGAAAACTTGTTGAAAACTATTACATCCATTTTTTTAGTTTGAAAATCAGCAAAATAAGCAGCGTGGAGATAATCATCAGTCCGATGGCAAACGGATATCCGAGTTGCCAATGCAGTTCTGGCATAAAGTCAAAGTTCATACCATACATACTGGCTATGAGTGTCGGTGGCAGGAAAATAACATTCACCACGGTGAATATTTTGATAATTTTGTTCTGCTCAATATTTACCAAACCGAGAAATGTATCTTGGAGATAGTCCAAACGGTCGAAACCGAAACGTGTATAATCGAAAAGGGAATTAATATCTTTGATAATCATTGTCAGGCGCGGGCGTAGTTCTTCCGGAAAAAAATCACATTTAAGAAAGTTGCTTATCACACGTTGTTTATCCATTATGTTCTGACGTATAATGGTTACTTTTTCCTGCAAGTTCTTGATTTGGATAAGAATGTTTTCGTTCACTTTGCCGTTGTGCGCCGTAATATCTTGCGAAAGTCCGGTAATCAGGTCGGTGGTGTCCTCTATCATATCGGCGTCTTTCTCCACCCGCGTCTCCATCAGTGCCACCAATACATGATACCCTGTGGGGAAATTACGGGTATTGACAAACATTTTTTTCACTGTCTCGTTGAAACTCTCCAACTCCACGTTGCGGGTTGTAACAAGAATACTGTTTTTGAGAATGAAGTTCACCGGCTCCAATTCAAAAGCCGTTGTAAGGAAGTTGCTATTGGCTACAATAGAGTCGTCCGTTTGTATATATCGGCTTGACATCTCAATTTCTTCCATTTCTTCATCTTCCTGAATATCAATTTTCAGGAAGCCTTCGAGGGTGTCCTCAGTCTTGTCGCTTACATCAAGCAAGTCAATCCAAATAATATCTTTTTTATCTAATTCTTTCAGCGTAGTAATGGTCTTTGCCACCTTAATTTTCTCGCTGTCTTTATAAAATATTCTCAGTTCAGACATAGCAGCACGGTGTTTTTAGATGTTAGAGGGTTCGGTTTGTTTCTATTAATTTGGTCAGTTCTACAAATTCTTCCACGCTCAACTGTTCAGGTCGCTTTGTAAATATATTTTCTTCCAAAATCGGATTTCCCTTTCCTACCAATTGTTGAAGAGAATTGCGCATTTGCTTTCGGCGTTTGTTGAAACTTGTTTTAACCACTTGTTTGAATAGTTGTTCATTGCAGTCAAGTTGTTTTCGTTCATTGCGTGTAAGGCGTACTACCGCCGATTTTACTTTCGGAGGAGGGTTAAACACGTTTTCGTTCACTGTGAACAAATACTCTATATCATAGTATGTTTGTAACAGCACACTCAATATGCCGTAGGCTTTCTTGCCTGGGCGGGACGCAATACGCTCCGCCACTTCCTTCTGTATCATACCCGAGCAGATGGGAATACGGTCTTTGTATTCCAATACTTTGAAAAATATCTGACTCGATATATTGTACGGATAATTGCCGATGACGGAGAAATCGCCATCGGGATAGAGTGTATTCAGGTCCAATTTGAGAAAATCGCCCTCAATGAGGTGCAGTTCAGGGTACCACTCGTGCAGATACGCCACACTCTCGCGGTCAAGTTCAATCGCTGTGAGGTCAATATGCGGATTTTTAAGGAGATATTGGGTAAGAACACCCATCCCGGGTCCGATTTCCAATACCCGACCCGATTCTATAGTTTCAGCAATTCTTTGGGCGACACTCAGATCCGTCAAGAAATGCTGTCCCAAAAATTTCTTGGCACGTACTTGTTGCATTCGCTTGGTGATAATCGTCCATACTATTGTTGTTTGGTTCTTTTTCGTCCGCCGACTGCTTCTTTTTTATGTGTAAATTTGCAAATCTGCCATTTTAGCAGTACCTTTGCGGACTGAATTTCGGCGCAAAGGTACTAA
>ERZ808286.1025-NODE-1025-length-15154-cov-10.113981_pt1 | contig 15154 bp, 7 predicted proteins | sample MGYA00521276_ERZ808286 | MGnify/ENA primary metagenome ERZ808286 (study PRJEB31516, sample SAMN03275607) | gut metagenome | biome: mammalia-associated habitat; material: feces | host: Papio cynocephalus | place: Kenya | collected 2012-08-01 ... | reverse complement strand
TGATAGTAAACTCGCTTCACTCGGTTGCTGATGGTGGTCAGCACTTCGTAAGGGATGGTATCGAGGATGTCGCTCAAGGTCTGGACTGGCAGATGCTCGCCGAAGATTTCCACGCTGTCGCCTTCCTTGCAGTCGATGCCCGTCACGTCTATCATCGCTACGTCCATGCAGATGTTGCCCACATAGTCTGCCTTCTTTCCATTGACGAGGCAGTAAGCATGGCGATTGCCGAGATGACGGTTCAAGCCATCGGCGTAACCAATTGGGATGGCTGCGATGTCGCTGTCCTTGTCGAGGATAGTCTTGCGGCTGTAGCCTACGCTCTCCCCTGCCTTGATGTGGTGTATCTGGAGGATGGTGGTCTTCAAGGTGCTCACGCAGTTGATGGTCTTGTTGTTGCGGGAGTTGATGCCGTAGAGACCAAGACCCAAGCGACACATATCCAACTGGCGCTCTGGGAAATGCTCGATACCTGCGGAGTTGCAGATATGGCGCAATATCTTATGGTCGAAGGCTGCCTGCAACTGCTTGCTACCCTTGTCGAACAACTCGAACTGATGGGCGGAGAAAGCATCGAAGCTGTCATCGTCGCTGCCTACGAAGTGAGAGAACACACTGCGAGGGATGATGGCATTCTGATGTTTCAACTTGCCAATCAATTCCTCCATGTCGTTCTCAGGGTCGAAGCCCAAGCGATGCATACCAGTATCGAGCTTGATATGAACAGGGAATCCTGTCACTCCCTCCTTCTCGGCTGCCTTGATGAGTGCATCGAGCAAACGGAAGGAATAAACCTCTGGCTCCAAGTCGTAGTCGAACATGGTCTTGAAGGCGGTCATCTCTGGGTTCATAATCATAATGTTGCTGGTGATGCCGTTCTTGCGAAGGGTCACGCCCTCATCGGCAACTGCCACGGCGAGATAATCCACACGATGGTCTTGCAGGGTCTTGGCGATTTCCACGGCTCCTGCGCCATAGCCATCCGCCTTGATCATGCAGACGAGCTTGGTCTCTGGCTTCATGAAAGCACGATAGTAGTTCAAGTTGGCTACTACGGCATTGAGGTTTACCTCCAATGTAGTCTCGTGTACCTTCTGCACCAAGAGTTCGGTGAGTTGGTCGAAACCAAACTGACGGGCACCCTTCAAGAGGATTACCTCATCACGCAATGACTTGAACACCTCGCTATCAATAAACTCCTCCACATTGTGGAAGAAGAACTTTTCGTGAATCTGAATCTCGTCGCTCTGCTTGCAAAGTTCCGGACCGATACCGATGAACTTCACCACACCACGCTTGCGAGCCAAGTCGCTTACCTCCTTGTAGAGTTGTTCTGGAGTCTCGCCGCTCTGGAAGATGTCGCTCAATATCAAGGTATGGCGACGACCACGATGGTCTGGACGGCGATTCATGAAGTCGAGGGCGATGTCGAGCGAGTTGATGTCTGAGTTATAGCTATCGTTGATGAGCGTACATCCGTGCTGACCCACCTTCACTTCCAATCGCATGGCAACTGGTTCGAGGGTGGACATACGCTTGTCGATGTCCTCGGCGCTCAATCCGAGTTTGCTAGCCACGACGGCGCAAACGATGGAGTTCTGGATGGAAGCATCGTCGATGAATGGGATGGAGAAGCTGTCCTCTTCACCTTTATATATATAGGTGATGACGGTCACGCTCTGCTGCTTCTCGATGCTCTTCACATAGAAAGGAGCCTCGGCGTTCTTCTGCGACCAGAAGAGTTTCTCGCCCTTGAAATCCTGATACTCGGCGATGGTCTTGGTAACCAACTCGTCGTCGCCATCATAGACAATGGTCTCTGCATCGTGGAAGAGAATCAATTTCTCTCTACACTTCTCCTCCATCGAAGAGAAGTTCTCCTGATGGGCAGCGCCTACATTGGTGAGCACGGCGATGGTAGGCTGGATGATGTCACGAAGGGCAAGCATCTCGCCCGGCTGACTGATTCCCGCCTCGAACACACCCACCTGGGTCTGCTCGTTCATCAACCATACTGACAATGGCACACCTATCTGAGAGTTGTAGCTGCGAGGACTGCGAGTAACAAACATGCTTGGCGAGAGCAACTGATAGAGCCACTCCTTCACCATCGTCTTGCCATTAGAGCCAGTGATGCCCACGATAGGAATGTTGAATTCGTCACGATGGCGCTCTGCCAAACGCTGGAGAGCCTCCAGGGTGTTGACCACCTTTAGGAAGTTAGCCTCAGGATAATCCGAGGCATATCCCTTAGGGACATCAGTGACGACAAAGTTCTTCACACCACGACGATACAACTCCGGGATGTAGTTGTGACCGTCATTGCGCTCCGACTTGAGCGCAAAGAACAGAGTTTCCTCTGGGAAACAAAGCGAACGACTATCGGTCAAGATAAAACCGATGTTGGTATCATTGTCTCCATAGCGACGCGCACCTATCAGTGTGGTTACCTTTTCAATAGTATATGTCATTGTCTTAAAGTTTTAAATATTCTATACTTATGTTTTTGGACTTACAGCCCATACTTTTGTTCAAACTGGAGCTTCTTCTCCTGCGTCTTGGCGAGGAATTGTTTCGTCGCCTCACAATCGGGGTTGAAAGGCTTGTGGCCGAGGGCTTCCTTGATAGGTCGCCACTCCTCCAAGAACTGTACAGCCTTCTTACCGAAGTAAGTAGCTTGAAACCGCTCCCAAATGTACTCCACAGCTTGGTCGGAAGGATGCAGCATGTCTTCCTTATAGAACCGATAATCACGAAGTTCATCGTTCATGATTTCGTAAGCAGGAAAGTAGCTCACCACTTCGGGGTTCGCCTTCACCAACTTATCGGCAGCTAATTGGAGGGTTGCCTTCGAGAGTTGGCTTCCGTGATAGCCGTACTTGGCGTAGCGGATAGGACTCACGGTTACGATTACCTTTTCGAAAGGTTCTATCGCCTTCTGCAAATACTCTGTGCATTCATCTACGGAGAGTTCTCGCTCCTCGAAGAGGCGTTGAGGACGCTTCATGCAGTTATCCACAATCTCGCCAGTCTCCTTGAGGATATACACGTGGTTGGTTCCAAGGGTGAAAACTGCGACATGAGGCGTTTCCGTCATCATCTTTTCGGTTTTAGCATCTGAAGCATCGGATACTTCGGATGCATCGGATACTTTCATCCCTTCCAAACATCTCTCCACCGTATGGAGGATGCTCGCCGGATTATACATCACCCCGAAAGGATTCACCGTAGCCCGGAAACGATTCTCCACGAAACGCTTGCCTAAGTTATCGGCAAAGCAACTGCCCACGAAGAGCATTCGCTCTGCCGGCTGTATCTCGAAGTCAGCCTTCGGAATCTCAATCTCAGTTCTAAATAGCATCATCAAAAATCTCAATCAGTTTAAGGGGATTTGCAATCCCCGTTACTAATCTCTAGGGATTTGTAATCCCCCTACTCCCTCTATTTTCCGGGATTTGTAATCCCCACTTGCTTTATTCTTTTTTACGCTTTCGAACCTCTACTCCTATACCTATTATAATAAGGAGCACGAGAACGCCATAGCCTATATAAGCGATGGTCTCGGTATTCTTCAGCGACTGAGGATGGAAGTCGAGCACCACCTTGTGGGTTCCTGCTTTCACGTTGAGGGCACGGAGGATATAATCCACACGACCCAACTCGGCAGGCTGACCGTCGATGGTAGCCGTCCAACCCGGATAGTAAATCTCGGAGAAGACGATGACACCGCCCTTGCTGCTCTTCACCTCGTAGGTCAAGTTGTTTGGCTTGTATTGTGTCATCTTCACCACTGAAGTATCATCCTGTTTCACGCTCTGAGCCAACTGCTCCTTAAACTTAGCATCGGCTACAGCCACATGGCGCAAGTTCACCTTGCCCACGCCCTCAATCTCTTGGTTGGCGTTATCCACATACTTCACCTCATCAACGAACCAAGCGTTGCCGTAGGCGTATGGGTTCTGCACAGGCACGGTCTGACCGCCCTGCAAAGGCATGATGAAGTACTTGGTGTTGAGCATGTTCAGTACAGGGAACACGCTGTCTCCATTTACCTTGGTCATGTCGCCGCCAGCTTCAGCCACCGCCTTCATCGTCTTCTGCATCTCTGGAGCGATGTGAGCGTCTATCATCTCCTGATAACGGCGAAGTTTGGCTGCGTGATAACCACCGATGCTCTTATGATAATAAGAAGTCTCGTTCTCATTGAAGGTGTTCGATGCGAGATTCAGTACACGATAGTCGAGTGCCTTGTCACGACAGATAATCTTGTCGGTCTCGGTCATCTGCTGAGGAGCGTCACGCTCGGTCTTGTCAACAAACATATCATCGTAGAGATAACGCTTGTTCACCATCCACATATCCACCAAGCAGAGCACGGCGATACCGGCAATCATGAATTCCTTGCCCAACTTCTTGTACTTGTAGAGCATCAAGAAGGCAGAGCCGATGACGATAATCCAGAACGAGCGCCAGCAATCAGAGGTAAAGATTCCCTTGCGAATCTCCACCAAGTTGCTCATGATAGGGCCTTGGTATTCGGCAGGCAACTGCTGCAGCGCCTGCATCTCCTGTACGGAGATGAAATCTGGGAAGAATACGCTAGGCATGATGGCAAAGAGCAAGCAGAAACCTGCGGTCAAGCCGAAGCTAGCATATACATATTTTATCTTAGTTGTCAATATCTCCGGTTCATCCACGATCTTCTTCAGAGCCATCATCGCCAACAAAGGAATGGTAAACTCGGCGATGACGAGGATGGATGCCACCGTACGGAACTTGGCGTACATCGGCACGTAATCCAAGAAGAAATTGGTAAACGGCATGAAGTTTCTACCCCAGGCTAGCAAGACGCTCAAGATGGTAGCAGCAAGCAAAGCCCACTTCATCGGACCTTTCACGATAAACAAGCCGAGGATGAAGAGCATGCAAACGAATGCTCCCACATAGACTGGTCCGCTCGTACCAGGCTGATTGCCCCAGTACTGACCGAGCTGCTGATAAATCTGCACAAAGTTAGGGTCAGCCTTCTCCATCGCTTTCTGGTTCTGGGCGAGCGGCACAGAGGCACCACCTTTGGCATCAGGAATCAAGAGCGTCCAAGTCTCGTCGATGCCGTAGCTCCACTGGGTGATATAATCCCTGTCGAGACCGCTACTAGTCTGGTTGGCAGCGTTCTTCTTCACCAGCTCGCTCTTGCCACGCATCGTTTCCTGACCATACTGCCAGGTATGATAAAGGTTGGAGAGATTGAGCGAGATACCGATGGCAGCACCCACGATGCAAACCGCCGTCGCCTTTCCGAAGCGAGCCAGTTGCTTCTTCTGAATGGCATCCACCAAGTAAGCGATGACCATAAAGAGGATGACGAAGAGGTAATAATAAGTCATCTGCACGTGGTTGGCGTTCACCTCCAAGGCTGAGAAGATGGCTGTCAAGATCAAGCCTTTCAGGTACTTACCTCGATAAGCCAACACCACGCCCGCAATCATCGGAGGCAGATAAGCCAACGCCCACACCTTCCATATATGACCGGCTGCGATGATGATAAAGAAGTAGGACGAGAAAGCCCAGAGGATGGAGCCCAGCGCCGCCAACGATTGTCGGAAGTCGAAGGCACGCAGCATGATATAGAAGCCCAATAGATAGACAAACACATACCATACATAGTCGGGCAACCAGAGATGGTAAGCTTTCGCCACTTGGTCGAGCACCTTGGTGCTGCCGTAGGATGGTGAAATCTGATAAGTTGGCATACCGCCAAACACCGAGTTGGTCCAGCGAGTTGTCTCGCCCGTTTGCTGCTGGAAAAGCTCCTTCTCATGTCCCAATCCCTTGCTAGCCGCAGAGTCGTGGCGGAACAGGATGCGTCCGTCCATGTCGGCAGGCATGAAGTAGGCGAAGGAGATGACCGCAAAAACAATCACTACCAGAATATCCAGTAGATACTTCTTCAAAAATTTCATATTTTCTATAAACGTTTATAATTTGAGGGCAAAGTTAATAGAAAAATCTGAGTTTCGGAAATAATACGAAAACAAAAAGGAAACTTTTTACTTTTTTTATCGAAGAAACAACGCCATAAGAGATTCTCGCCAATAAGATAGAAAAATTTCTCACCCCAAAAACAAGAAAGAAGCCTAAATTCCCTTTAAGAAAATAGGCTTCTCCCCTTGCTTGCTATGAGTGGTTGGCAGTTTGACCTGCCATTTCTTCCAATAAAGGAATCAACTTAGGATTACTGGGGCGAATGGCATCGCCATCGTATATGCTTCCATCTTTGTTTATAAGGATAAATCGAGGAATTCCCATGATTCCCCAATCCTTGGAAATCTGAGCATACTGCTGTTTGTTAGCGATATACTGTGTCCAAGCAGGTTTGTCTGCCGCGATTTTATTTTCCCAGGCTTTTCTGTTGGTATCAACGGAGATGCTGATAATCTTCACATCATCATTATCTTTGAAATGTTCTACGACTTTGGCAAGATGCGGAATCTCCATCTTGCAAGGTCCGCACCAAGTAGCCCAAATATCCACATAAAGCACCTTGCCCTTGAACTCGGAGAAGCGATGGACATTGCCTGCTGCATCACAGAACTCATTGTCATGAGCCATTACGCCTGATTTATTATTAATCATGGCTTCGACCTGAGCTGAATACATATCAACTATATCTTTGCTGGCTTGCTGCTTGTAAAAAGGCCAGAATTTTTCAAGTTGATTGCTGTTCATATATGTGGTGGCATACATAATAACAGTCATATCCATATTATGCTTGATATCTTTGTTCTGTATATACTTATTAACATTCTTGACAAGTTCAGTAGCCCATTCCAATGGCATATCAGTATATTTGGATGAAATCTTGCATTTCAAAAATAAAGGAACCAAAGAATAACTTGCATGAACTGGATTATTGACATCTATTCTATCTATCACACTTTGCAATTTTGCATCCTCCAAGAAGTCGATGCCATTTTCCTTGTCATAAAGCTTCATCAAAGAACCTTTGAGCATCAAATACTCACACTCCGACTTGTCGGTAAAGATTTCGACAAGTTCCTTTTCCTTCAAAGACTTAGCTCGTGTTAAATAACTCGTGTACAGCGAATCCAAGTCTGCCAACTTCTTGTCATAATTTGCCAATGTTTCCTTATTGTCTCCTTTCCTGGAGAAATAGCGAGCATATGCAAAGCCATCACGCATGGCATCAGCTAACTCATAAGCATCACTCGCATAACCATTATAGATATATTTGGGATACTGTGAATTTTCTAATTTAGTCACCTTGATGGTTGTCTGTGACTTATCCTTTAGAAAAAGCTTTTGCAAGCCACGCCCAGTTGCAAGAAAGAAGCGCTTGTCTGGAAGAGAAAAAGTATCTTTAAATTCATAGTTTCCTTTCTTATCAAATTTTGGAGCTACCGTAATCGGATTTCGTGAAGAAGACATCACGATGATGGCTGTCTGCTTCTGCAAGACCGTATCTGGAGCCTGAATCTTCAAAACTTGCGCAAATATTCTACTACCCAAAGAATTACACAAAACCAAAAATAAAAAAAATAATACTCTATTCATATCTACGAACAATTAATCAATTACTCATCTACAATAATTCAATCTACGACTTCTATATGATAGCCTAAATGCTTCAGCTCCGCCAAAATCCCTATTGAATCTTTATAAGGAAAGAGGTGTGCTAAGCCTACTACAAACAAAGTCGAGCCCTTCTCCATCATCCCAGGAATTTCCTTGATCCACGAAGCATTGCGTTTGGCAACTTTCATATCTACATTTGCACCTTCCATGTTTTTTTGAGACAACATGCTGATCAACTCACCACTTTCCCCTGCAAGATACAACTTTCGAGCGGATGATACCTGCTGAACTCTTTGACTTAATGACATACAATACCCATAAACCTCTTGCATCTCATCATACAAAGGAATCGGCGTTCCAACAGAATTAACAGTTTTCTCCATCATTTTCTTCAAAATAGAATCTTGAACAGCTATAGGTTCAAGCTTCAAGATAGTCTTATTGCTCCTCACTGCCTCATGATAGATAGAATAATCCATAGGAACAAAGCGTCGCACAACAGTATCCGCAAAATTAGTAGAAGAGAACACCTTATAATTATATACAATATCCAATACCATACGTAAATACGAGGGGCGTAAACCAATAACAGCTTTTGGCAAACCTAAACTCATGAATACAGAATCCATGTCATGTTCTTTTTTTACACCTAACATGATTATATACGTACTGTCTTTTGGCAAGAAACGACCTAAAGAATTGTTCTCTACAGGTAATTTAGAAAGAGATGCTCTATCGCCATTTCTCTGTGTGCTACCTATAGTCTTCGGTGTTACATTCATATCTGTCTCAAAACAGACCTGCGAAACTCTTGCAAACACAGAATCATATGATGTCAATTGATGAATACTTTTTCCATCCATGAAATGAAAACTCCCCAAGAAAAAAGAGGGAGTCTTCAAATCATTTCCGGAAATCCTGAACATCAATCCTTTTCCTTGATTTCCCGCAAAGGAAAACTGAAAAGAAAAGCAATACACAATTAAAAATATTATTGTCTTCACTCTCACCATTCATTTTATAGACACATTATTTAGCATCACGTACATATCTTACAGATAAATAATGCGCAAATGTTGCCATTTTGCGTCGCTCCACCTTATTGAGACCGTTCATGATTCTACGATACCACACCCTTTCCTCTTGGGTCGTATCCTTAGTAGCCGTCCAATAGAGCCCAAACTCTTCCTGACGATAAGGCTTGACTATGGAATCCGTCTGGCTACCATATCCCCACTTGCAGAGTTCACCACCATACTTGAGTCCCAATCCTGTACCACCTTCCGCAGTCTGCACGAGAAGATCGGCAACACCATCACGCCATCCCTCGTCATCTACATGCTTCATGCCCAATGTACGCTCCAATGTTTTCCAATCATCGTCGGTTGGCAACCTCCAACCATCAGGACAATTTTCCAAAGCCTGAGCATACGTATAATAGTTGCCATAAGAGTTCAACATATTTGCAGCCTCCTCCAACGTTCCATATTGCACAAGATATCCACTGGAGTCAGCAGTCATCTGCTCATAGAAAGGAGTTCCTGCTCTCAGATTTTCAGCCATCCAGTCTAAATCACCCAATCTAACCCAATGATAGCTGTTTCCATCCTTGTCTGTCATTGTACCAGTCTGTGAGGGAACGACCACAGGCTCAGATTCATCATCATGACAAGCTTGAAAAACAAAAGTCACGCAGACCAATGCCACAAAAAATAATATTTTATTTTTCATATTACCCTCTACTTTAAATCAAATCCCATACCAATCAACAAGTCTCTCATTACCTTAAATTTGGCTATCACCAATGGATAATCTTTCATCATTTCCTCAACTTCTGCCAAGGAGTATTCGCAAGCAGCATTTGAGAAGTTCTTCACATCAAAATAGGTAACGCCAAAATAGAAATAATTATGGTCTTTCCAAAAACCGAAATTACGTGCGGCATCATCTTGCCCAGTACCCATGGGGTATCCTAAGTCACTCTTACGCACGCTATAATAGTTCTTGCTATAACTATAAAACTCATCCAGCAAACTCTGATTCATGTTCTGGATCTTCTTGTAAGCCATCCCCTGAATAATTCCAAGTAGATAATTAGGATTTTCGAACATCTCCTTGTCATGGATTGACACGACAATGCATCGATTGCCTTGCACATTTGTCGGATAAGGAGTTGCCCCTGTCCAAGAATTAGGTGTTACCAACGTTCGAACTCCATTAGAATAAGTCCACGCATAGACGCTATCAACCACCAAGAACGAATATGGGCAATTCTTTCCCAACTTATCAGCCAGTTGCTCACCGATATATTCAGCAGCCTTGCGCTGGATGGTAGCGTCCTTGACATACTTGTAAGTATATTCATAAGAAGAGCTAACACTTCCTATAACAGGATAATTTACATCTACCAACTGTGTCTTCCATAAAGGATTTCCATTGGCATCCTGTCCATTAGGTTCATTGCTCAAAGTATCATTAAACAAGATATAGCATCCGTTTTTCTTATAAAACTCACGTTGTATCTCAGCCGTTTCGCTTTGGTCATCATCACTTGGAGCAAAGAGATTTCGGTCGGCATGACTTGGCGTCAAGTCTTCATCTTCACTTGCGCAAGAAGCAAATGTGAATGCCAAAAGCAGCAAGTATAATATTGAATATTTCATAATCTTCATTTTTATCAATTAATTATAAACAATAGTATTTACAGGAGTACGCACTGGACGTTCATTGGAGCCAATGCTCTTCTGAAAATCGCGTACAGACTTTGGTATATTGAGCGTCAAAGCGCCATCGTTTGTTTTCATTTCATACACATCCGTAGAAGTTGGATAATAATTGTCTTTTTTATAAGTATAAGTTGTAAAAGAATGTTTAACGGTTTCCACTTCCGGACAATTCACATCAACAGCATATCGACGCATGTCATAAAAGCGTTGACCTTCAAAGCACAACTCACGCTCGCGTTCTTGGCGCACAAACTTTATCAGTTCTTTACCACTTAAATCAGCAACATTCGCTCCCTTGTACATTCGGGTTGCACGAAGAGCGTCCAAATACTTTATCGCATTCTGTGTTTCCCCCAATTGCGCACAAGCCTCCGCAGCATTCAAGTAAGCTTCCGCAGAACGCAACAAGAACTGATCAGAAATGTGGCTTTTATTATTAAAGCTCTTGTCCGTATAATCTATCTTTGTAACATAAGGCATATTACCTTCTCCATACACATTAGATACATACATATCCTTACGAGCGTCATCATCGCTAAATAGCCCATATAAATGGTCAGAAACCTTAAACACTGGTGAATTTGGCTGACCATAATCATTTGTTCCACCAGGATGGACAAAAATCTCATAGCCTAATGAAACGCCACCCATGGCAAAGATATTTTCCGGACTATCATCACTCAAAGGCGCTTCACCTGCATTCAAATCTATAACGGAACGCAACTTTGAATTTTTCTCCAAAGATAGTTCTGCATACTTCTTTGCCGTATCCCAATCTTGCATATAGAGAGCAATGCGACTACGGAAAACATATACGGCATTAATACCCACACGATTAATAGAGGTGGGCTGAGGAATGTCTTTGAGACATGCTTCCGCAGATGTCAAATCACTTACAATCTGGTCGTACACTTGCTGAACAGTGTTCCTTTTGAACTCCTTGTCCTCTATATACTCCGTTGTTTTAAGAGGAACTCCTGGTGTCTGAGCAGCCGTACTTGGAGCATAAGGATTGGCATATAGATTGACCAACGTATAGTAATAAAGCGCACGCAAGAAATAGGTCTCCCCTTGCACCTTATTGGAAAGTACTTTATCATCATCAGATACGGCAGTCATTTTTTTTGCTTCGGCTAATATCATATTACAAGAAGCTATGCGCTTATAGGCCATCGCCCAATATCCGTTTTCCTGACTCTCCAACGTATTTTTCCCTTCAAAGTCCAAGTTGGTATCCTGCTGCCAAGTAAAAAACGGAAACATTGGTTTGCGACAGCGAACCACACTCGGCTCTGGATCATAACTTAATGCCAAATTTTCCTCCAACTCGTCAGACATGAAATGTAATGGCAAATAGTTCAAGTTATAAACAATCAATGAATAAGTTGAGTTCTCGACATATCCCACAGGAAGGAAAGCCTCACCTACGACCAACTCGTCCAAGTCTGAAAATGTCTTTACCCGAGTCAAGTCTTGCGAATACTCTTTCAAGAAATCACTACAAGAAGAGCAAACGACAGCCATTAAAATTGCACAAATATATTTTCTCATAACCTAATACTTATTAGAATGTTAGATTGACACCAAATGTGAAAGTAGGACGATAACTCAACTGAATCGTGGTAAATCCACCTTGTTCTGGGGTCTGTCCCTTCAGTTTACTATCACAAATGGTAAAAAGATTATAGCCCGAAAGAGTCAACGCTATACGCTGCATGCCAATATGGCTAAGCATCTTCTGATCAAATTCATAAGTAATGCTCGCACTCTGCAGCTTCAGATAGTCTGCACTCACAGCACGAATATCTGAATAGTCATACATGTCCCAAGCACTCTTGGCTATCAGTTCACCTTGATACACTCCCAAGGAAGAATAGTGTACTGAATACTTATAGTAGGAGCTACTGTTGCTCGATATGATGGCAGGGATATTGGTATGCAACTCATCTCCAGGCTTCTTCCACCGATTGATATAATCACGACTGTAGTTATGATCTGCACGTATGTCGGCAGAATAAACGCCACCAGAAGCCGCACTTCCATACATGGCAAATAGACGTGTCTTGGCTCCCAAGCTATAAGACAGTCCCAAACTTGCACGCCAATTCTTGTATTTGAAGGTATTGTAAAGGCTTCCTTGCACATCTGGGTCGCGCTTGCCAGTCGCTGTCAATACCTTGGTATAAGTGTCATATTTACTCAAGCCATATAGTTCAGTCTTGTTATCTTGGTAATCGTCAAAAATCGGACCACCATCCACTGAGCTCAATCCCAAGAATTTATAGCTGTAGAATGTGCTCACTGGTTTCCCTTTCACCAACGCATTACCCGTCAAGAAATCACTCAAATCGTAAGTCTGCGCATCCGGACGTGAATCCAACGTATTGAACACTTTCGATATGGAAGTAGTGACAGTCCAACGAAAGTTCTTATTTCGAATAGGGATGTAAGTAACGTCCAAACTATATCCCTTGTTGGTTATGTCACCGCCATTGATTACGTATGACTCTATTCCGTTCACAGAAGATATTTTCTTTGACATAAAAGCATTTTTTGTCTTTTTATAATAGAAAGAAAGCTCCATGTGCAAGCGATTGTTGAACAAAGAGTAATCCAATCCTAAATTATAAGACCGAGTTGTCTCCCACTTCAAATTTGGATTTGGATATTTGTTGATGTAGGAAGCAAATGAACCATAGTAAGTATTCAGCGTACCTTTACGAATGGTCATGGTAGGGAACTCGCTTGTCAACATATTGCCCTGGAATCCGTATGATGCCTTGAAGTTCATATAGTCTATCCACTTGAAATCCAAAAGCCCCAGACGCTTCAAGTCAAGCGAGCCAGATAATGACCAAATTGGCAGGAACTTATCGTTGCTGCGATCGCCAAACTTATTGGAACCATCCACACGTCCGTTGAGGTTGATACGCGCCATGCTCTTATAGGCATACGTAAAAGATGAATACACAGAAGCCGTATTCGTCAAATTATCAGTAATACTCGGAACATTGCTGGTCATCCAAGCAGCGTAAGCCGTATATTTGGTAGGGTCGATATCTGTCACGAAGCTAAGTCCACGGTCAGGATAATAACCACGCGCCGTATAAGAATATGTCTTATAGGTATCGTGATATACCTCAAATCCCACCGTAGCGTAAAAATTGTGTTGCTCCTCGTTTCCAAAAACCTTGTTGAGGTTGAATTGCAAACGAGCAGTATAACTGCGATCCGTCACCATATTCTTAGACAGTTCACCTCCTTGGGGCAAAGTTGAGCTTTCTGGCTTCGAGATTGTCTCTCCATAATTGGAGCCACGAAGTTTTGCCGCATAGAACGTCTTCTCACCCCAATAGCTCTCCTGGTTGGTGTGCTGATTGGTATGTGAAAGAACCAACTGAGCATTCAACCAATCATTGAAGAGAAACTGCAAATTGGCACCCACCGTGAACGAACTTGTGTTCTGCATAAAAGAACTATTAGAAAGTTCATTCAATATGTTGTATTTATAAGCCGTAGTAGAATTTACCTTTTTGTCATAGTAATAATAATCACCATTCTCTTCAAAGGCAGGTATGGCACGAGAAGTTTCATAGGCATAGTTCATCGGCGATATACTCGACTGATAGGTGTCACGATCGTAATTATACGCATTGAAATTAAAAGATGCCTTGAAAAACTTACTGAATGTATTGTCCAAGTTCATAGAAGCAGTATAGCGCTTATTATGGTTGACCTTGATGACATCATTTTCTCCATTGAATCCTACTGATACGTAGTAGCGTGTCTTACTCGATCCACCACTAACACTTGCGGTATGTTGACTTGACCAACTATCCCTGCATAGCAAATCAAACCAATCGGTATTGAGTCCTTCAATATATCCGACCTGCGACTCAAACTCGTCATAATCGATTTCATGATTATAAAGTTTGTTGACCAAGCCCAGATAGCCCACCATATTATTATCGCTACCAAACAAATAATGATCGTCCAAAAGTTCGCGTGTAAACTGAACACGCTCCTTGGAGTTCATCACATCCACGGAATGATCCGTGTAGCGAGGGCGACGCTTGTAATTGACCGTTGCATTATAAGAGATACGAGGTTTGCCCTCGAATCCTCGCTTGGTGGTGATGACAATCACACCATTGGCTGCCTTGGTACCATAGATGGCTGTGGCAGCAGCATCTTTCAACACATCAATACGGTCTATATCCTGAGGATTGATGCCCGAAATAGCATTACCTATACGATTGACATAATCAGGATCGTTAAGTTCATCAGGAGAAATATCCACTGGGTCTTTTACTACTACACCATCGACAACCCACAAAGGCTCACGATTACCCACCAATGTACTGGTACCACGAATACGAATCTTTGGAGCCACACCTATCTCACCAGAATTGTTATCAACCATCATGTCTGGGATTTTGCCTTCGAGCATTTGGTCGATGCTGCTCACATCTGAGCGCAACACATCTTCTGCCTTTACAGATGTCACGGCAGATGTCAAGCTGCGCTTGTCAAGTACTTGGTAACCTGTTACGACAACCTCATCCAGGCTACTGGCATCATCATGCATCACAATCTGCATATGATGATTGTTTCTAGAAGAGAATTTCACTTTCTGTTGCTGCATACCTATGTATGAGAACAAGAGATACGCACCATGATTACCAGAAAGAGACAACATAAAATTTCCATTAGCGTCGGTTACCGTACGGCTAGAGCCACACGACACACTTACACCAGGCAACGGAGCATTAGTCTCGTCTATTACCGTTCCCTTCACGGTTGTTGCCGACTGAGCAACAGCTGTGTTATCT
>ERZ808286.1016-NODE-1016-length-15229-cov-3.734282_pt1 | contig 15229 bp, 6 predicted proteins | sample MGYA00521276_ERZ808286 | MGnify/ENA primary metagenome ERZ808286 (study PRJEB31516, sample SAMN03275607) | gut metagenome | biome: mammalia-associated habitat; material: feces | host: Papio cynocephalus | place: Kenya | collected 2012-08-01 ... | reverse complement strand
AATTTTCTATCGAAATATATATTAATAATATATTTTTAGTAAAAATTTGTTTGATAAATGTCTATAAAAAGTGTTAAAATATTTCTAGAACAATTAGTGTTTTGCTTTAAATTTAAGTTTACTACTTTAAAGAGGAAGTTATGAAAAAAAGAAGTTTAAAATTGTGTTTTATTTTTGTCGCATTTGTAGCGAGTGCATTTTTTATGTCTGCTTGCAACAATCAAATTGGAAAAGTTGTATTCAACGAAACGCAAATTGCAATGGCAACAAATCAGGAGATTGAAATAAAGGATTTTGTTACTGTTGAAAATATCTCACTAAATGATGTTAAGTTTGAAAGTAGTGACAATGATATTGTGGTTGTTTCTCCAAGGCAAACACTTATTTCAGGTGAAAAGGAAGGCACTGCAATTTTAAAAGCAAATGGATATGATGGCTTTATTGAAATTAAAGTTTTTGGAACGTCAGTTTCTTTTTCTGCACCAACAAACATACATTTTAACGAAACAACAAGTTCACTAGAATGGGATAATGTATATGCTGGAAAAATTATTGCTAACAATTTTAAAATAATTATCACAAAAAACAATGAGCCTTTGCAAGAAAAAATTGTAAATAGCACTTCTATAAAAATTACTGAATCTGGCGAGTATAAAATTAAAGTGTTAAGTATGGCTAGGGCAGGTATCAAACAATCTCAGGAAAGCGAAGAATATACATTTACAAAACTTCCTGCTCCAAAAAATGTCAAATATGATGCAGTCAACAACCAAGTAACTTGGGAAGGTGATGGAACTTCATTTGTTGTAAAGAAAAATGGCGTTTTAAGCGAAAAAATTGTAAGCAAAAGTTATAGTTTAGATTTATCTGAAGAAAAATGTTACAGCATTTCTGTGTTAAGTGTGGGCGATAATTCAAGCGATAATGTTTTTGGTTCATACAGTGAAACATTAAACCTAACTCGTTTAAATTCGCCAATTCTTCAAACAAACGGTGGAAACATAACTTGGCACGATGAACAAAAAGGCGTTACATATTACAATATAGAACTTTTCAAAGTAAACAATACAAACGAAACCTTAATTAAAGAACAAAAAATTTATTACAATGGTGCTGATTATACTTACAATGTTCAAGGAATTTTGGAAGGGGATTATAAAGTAAAAATCAGTGCAATTGGTGATAATGAAAACAATGGTATATTTGACACAAGCAAATATTTTTTAAATAGCAATAAATCAGATACTGGTGAAATATACAAACTAAAAAAACAAACCATTCAATTTGATAAGGCAACTAAAAAAATACTAGTTACAGATTTTGATATAACTAATAACTATAATTTAAGTTTGCAAATTAAGTTAAACGGCGAAGTTTTAAAAGAAGAAAATATTTCAAATTCAGGGGAATTTGCCTTTAATTTTGAAAATGCAGGTATTTATAGTTTTACATTAATAAATAAAGCAAAAAATAACAAACAATTAAATTCAGACGTAAGTAATGAAATTGTAGTGGAACAATTGCCAAAAATGCAAAACTTGACCCAAAGAGTAACTGATGAAAATAAATATCAAATTTCAGGAATTGTTTTGGAAAATGCAAAAATGGTTACGGTTGAAAAAATTTACAACAATATATCAACCACTCTTACAAATGACAATGGTGAATACGGACTTGTAAGTGACATTTTTGCGAGTGCGGGAGATTATCAAATTGTGGTGACCGCTTCGGGTGAGGACAAGGATAACTATTATGTTTTGGATAGTAAAACAATATTAAATGTTAAAAAATTAAAAAGTGTAACACTAAAAGACAATGGAACACAAATTGCTTGGGAAAATCCAGAATCAACCTTGCAAAACATTATTTACAAATATGAAATAACTGGTGAAAATCAATTAAATGGTACAACCAAAAACCTTAATTTTGATTATTCATATCTTCCAGCTGGTTTTTACTCAATAAAAGTTTGTACAACCCACATAAATGACAGTGCTGATGTTTTGTATATAAATAATATGTCTTGTGAAAGTATAGATTTTGAAAATTACAAAAAAATTGAAACAATAAACGCAAAAATTGACACAGAAAATAATGAGTATGTTTTAAACATTACACCTGTTGCTAATGCAAATAAATACATTGTTTTGCTTGGTGGTGACAAAATTACAGAAGAGGAACATTCTTCTTCTTCAAATTTAATTATTCCAATTACAAAATGCTTAAATTTAGCAGGTACTGGTGAAAATAACTTAGAATATAAGTTTGAAATTTATGCTATAAACACCATCAACCCATACAATACACAAAGTGACTCTTTAAAGTTGACTGCAAAAAAATTAACTGCACCAACCAATTTTAATGTTTCAAAAGATGAAATAGTTTCAGTTGAACATAGTGATGTAGCCATAAAAGAAACGCAAATTTTAATTAATGACGAGCAAACAAACAATTTAAAAACAAATATTCAAGATGTTTACAATGTTAAAGTAAAATTTATTTCTAATTTAACAAATTATAATAATACTTATTATTTAGATAGTGACTATGCAGAATTTACATTGAAAAGAGCGAAGGCAGAAATTTCACTAAAAGGCACAAAAGTATCTTGGCATTTTGATAAAGTATCGCAAGTAAACACAAAATATATTCAAATCAAACAAGGCGAAAATCAATTAACTATACAAATAAAAGTGGAAGATTCGTTTGATTTTAATTATAGTGATTTAATTAACAATTATAAGTTCGATTTAATTGCAGGTGTTAAGGCTTACGCTACAATCACACTTGACAATTTTAAAGGAGATATTGCTGGTAAATACGAAAATGGAAATTTTGTAAGCGGGGATGAAGGCGGTTTATCTAATTATTATTTAAGCGGGACATCTTCAGGCTTAACAATAAAATTCGCCGATGAGGAAATAGGCCTAAATGTGGCAGAACAAGATGAAAAAATCAATGTTTCCTTCAATCCAAAACAAAATGCAAACTATTCACTTTACTCTAGGGATAAGGAAATTGGTTTAAATCCAAATGCAGTATTAAACTCATCTGATTTTGACGTAACAGAAGGCAGTACAACTTCACAATTTACGTGTTCTTTAAACGAAAACTTAAATGATGAGATTACAGCATACATTTTCACTTTAAACAGATTGATTCCAGCCAAACAAATAAAAGTGCTTGCCAATGAAACATTGGAAATAGAAAATCAAACTGGAGCTAAAGAAATATCCATAACAAACAACGGTCAAAAAATTTCAAGCCTTTCTGGTTTTGGAAATAAAACTATAAATGTTAAGGTAAAATATATTGCTTCAGAAAATGTAAATCCATACACATTCTATTTAGATAGCAAGGAGAGCAGTTTTGAATTTATTAGACTTGGAGGTGATGTAAACCTTAATGTAAACGACAATGTTCTTTCTTGGAACAAGGATGAAACTCTAGGAGTAGATTATACAGTTGTAATTAAGTTCTTTAACGAGTCTAAAGAAGAAGTAATTAAAGAGTTTGCAAGTTCAATCACTTCAATTGATTTAACTAGTGAAGAATATCAAAATATTTTTAAAACTTTAAACGGCAAAAAAAGCGTAAAATTGCAAAAAGTAGTTAAAGATTTTGTTGCAACAACAGAAAGCCTAAATTACTTAACTTCAAATTATTCAGAATCACTTTTGCTTAAAATAATAAACGCTCCAACAAACATTAAAGTGACAGCAACCGATGAAATTAAACAAGACGAATTAAGCATTTCTTGGACTCAAGACACATCAGACGTTTCGATCAAAGAATATGAAGTTGAAATATGTCACAATGGTCAAACAGAAATAATAACAACCAACGGTGCTTATTCAATATCAAAGGACAATAAGTTATTTAAAGAAGCAGGCGAATGGACTTTGCGAGTTAAAACTATTGGAAACAATGATTCTATAAATTCATCATATAGTGAAACAAAAACAATTGTTAGACTTGAATCAATCAAAAACTTAAAAATGAATAAGGAAGGCATTATTTCTTGGTCAAAGGACACACAAGCTAGTAAGTACTATGTTTCATATAGTTTTAATAATTCAGATAGTGGTGTTATTACTGACAATAATAAATACGGAAACGACATAACTTCCACCGACTTTTTTGCAACAAACTTAAAAGGTGATTTCTCTGGTGACATAGTAATTAAATTTTATGCAGTAGGTGATGCAACAACTGTTCTTTCAAGTTATGCCGAGTTAAAAATGACAAGGCTAGATGTTCCAAATTTTGTAATTTCAAATGATAGAATCATATTAGAAAATTATGAAATCTACCCACAAAACACAGAAATATTTGTAACCGGAAAAATAGACGGAAAAGTTGTTATAAACAAAAAAGTAAATATTGAAAAGGACAACAACAATAAATTTGTATGGTATTTGCCAACAGAATTTTCATACACAGATGAAAGTGGCAACGCTTGTGAAATTGACTTAAGCACTTCAAACACATTGACTTTATCTTTGCAAGCACAAAATGGTGGAAACAATTACTTAAATTCATTCATAGCAGAAAAATCTACAACGGTTTTATCACCTTTAACCAACTTACGTTTTGTAAGAGAAAATGACGGAATACACTTTAAAGCAACCAACTATAATTTAAACTCAAGCAATTGGAGTTTGATGTTGGGACAAGAAACAATAACGGGTTCTGAAAATGTTGATTTGTTAATCACAGATGAAATACTTGAAAAACTATCAAGCAATTGGACATTTAAAGTTCAAGCAATTGGTGACATTAAAGGACAATATATAAATAGCAAAATTATAACAATAAGTGGCACAAAACTTGATAAAGTCACATCAATGAAAACTGAAAACGGTGCGGTTGTATGGAATGCAATAACCAACGCAACTGATTACAAAGTTGGAATTGACGGAAGTTATAAAACAGGTTACAACCAAAATTTAAAAGAGTACTTAAAAGAATCAAACAGTGGAGAACACTTAATCACAGTTAGAGCATTGGGTAATGTATCTGACAATGAAATTTCAAGTGAAATAATCTTAGATAGTGTAAATTCAGTTTCATACACAGTTACAAAACTTCCAACCCTATCTGATTTAACAATTGAAAATGGATATTTTAAATTTACTACAATTGATAAGGCATCTAAGTATGTTGTTGATGTGTTTGAAAATGATTCATTTAGCACAATTCTTTCATCTTTTAACTTATCAAAAGCACAATATTATCCAAATGAAGAAATAAATAATTATTTTGCTTGCAGTGAATTAAATAATAAATTAAAAAGTTATTCACAATTGTACATAAAAATTTACGTTCAAACAGATGAAGCAAACTTTGTTTACTCTGATTATGCAACAATAAATGTTGGTAGCAGTCAACAAAATTATATTATAGTGTCAAACTTGAATAATGCTAGCGAGATAAGTTTGAGTAATCCAAAAACTAATGGAAGTCAAACTGACTACACAACAACAATTGCAGAATGGACTCGAAATACTGAAGCAAACAATGGTTACATCTTAAAAATTGATGATAAATTACAAATTATTTCTGACAACTTCTTCACATTAGATAGTGATGGAAGTTGGAGCGTGGGAAGTCATACAATTAGTTTTATGCAATTAGGTACATCAATTAATTCAAGTGGGAAAGCGTATTTGACCAATGAGTTTAGCACCAGCACAAAAGTTACAAAACTTGATAATGTGTCTATTAGTTTAGGGCAATCTTCTGACAATGCAAACGAGCCATACATCCAATTCAACTCAGTGCAAAGTGCAAATATTTATTATTCATATCTTAATAATATCTATTTCAAATCGCTAACCGATTCAAGCAACCAAATAAAAATGGAAGAACTCGAATCTGGTAAAACATATGATGGTTTTGGAATTAGAGCAATCAACTCTCAAGACGTAAGTATTATAGCGGGAAATATTACCTTAATGACTGCGTTTGACAAAGATAATAACGAACAAATTGTTAAACTCGCAAAAGTTACGGAACCTAATCCGCCAACCTTCCAAAATGGTTCTCTCTTTTGGGAACTTTCTGATGCGGATTGGATTAAGTTGTTATTTAGTCAAAAAATCACAACTCCTTTTGAAGCAGATTTTGATTCATTCTTCGCTCAAAAAATTAGGGTAAAATTTTCACCAAAAGCAGGTACCTCGTCATCAAGTTATGTTTACATTGACGATTTTTATAATTTTGTATATATTTCAGATGAGCAGTTTGACAGAATAGTAAAAATCATCAAAGAAAATTACAAGGGTAATGATTTAAATGATATAATTAAAAATATTAAAAGTTTAAGATATTACTATTTGCTTGGTGGCTTTGCATCAACAAGATTCGGATTTGATAAATTTGCAAGCACTCTTCCAGTAGGTGAATACAAAGTGAGTGTTAGTTTGATTGGCAGCGGCATAACACAAGAAGATGATAATATAATTGCAAAATTCTCTTCAAACTTTGTGGAAATAAGCGAAAAATATAAATATGTCGCAAGTGCTCCAAACATTGTGGCAAATGCAAAAGACGGCAAATACACTTTAACTTTCAGTAATGTTAATGTTAATACATCATATTATTCAAGTGAAATTGCATATGGTTTAATTGGTGTTAAATTTAACGAAGAATATGGTATGGATGAAGAGGTTGAACTTGCTACAACAAGCACTGCAAAATTGAACAATTCTGAAGAAGTTTCTTTTGACTTGACGTATCTTATTGAAAGTGGAATATTAACCAGCGATTATAGCAAACTCTATGTTATTGTTAAAGGAAATGATAATGCCTTTAATGGAAAATTATCAAATGTAATAAATGTTCAAATATTAGACCCTATTAAAGCTTATGTTAAAGAAGGTATAATTTATTGGGCTACTCAAGAGTACGCATCAAAGTATCAAGTGACATACATGGCTGACGCGGTGGAAAAATCAGTCGATGTTAAACTTGACGGAGATAAGCAATCTTGGCTAGGTAAAGAGCTCGCACATAACATAGGTTATAGCGTAACAATACAAGCGTGTGGACTAATTAACGCAAACATTCAAAATAGTGAAAAGTTTATTATCTCAGGTAAAAATACTAATATAGGCACAATCACTAAATTACCTTCTATCTATAACGAAATTAATGGTTTTAACATTCAAAATGGTGTATTTACTTGGGAAAAAGTAAATAATGCCTCAAAGTATTATGTTTATACTTATTATGAAAGAGAAGAACCAGACCCTGATCTCTATATTACTTCCGATACTTATTTTGAACCTATTACCAATTATCCAGGCATATGTCATTACTTTATTATGGCTATAGGCACAGAAAAGAATGAATCACTTTCAGAGAATTCAAAAACTTATGTCAATTCTGATATGAGCGCAAAGACTTATGCTCAACGAGTTCAAAGTATACAATCAATTACTTTTGAAGATGGAATAATAAAATTTGTTCCAAATTATTCAACAGGACGATATAAATTAACATTTTATAAACTTGATAATTTCTCTAAAAGAGGTGATAAAAATATTTATTACATCGACAATACAGCTTTTGACACAAACAACAAAGAAGAATTAAAGGCTTATGGTTATTATGATGTTGAAATACAAGCTTTATATGAGGAAAAAACAGAAATAACTGATGTCCGAGAAGATGGTGAGAAAGTTTACTATGTGATTAGTCGAACAAACAAAGATGAAAACCTTGCAAGCACAAACTTCTTTAAATTTGAACAAGTAGAAAACATTCAAGTTAAGGAAGGCAAAATATCTTGGACATATACAAATCTTGATAACATAGATGAAAGTGATTTCCAATTTAAACTTGTGTTTACAGTAAAAGATAGAAGCGATTTGTCTGCAGTAACAAAAAAAGTTCCTTCATCTAATTATGATGCTGATGCTGAACGTTATTATTTTGAAGATGTCGTTTTTGACAATATCAAAACTACCGACTCAATAACAGTTAACATATTTGCAATTGCCACTGGCAATTCAAATGACAATTTTGTTCATTCATATCCTGTAGAGCAAACAAACATTCACCAATTTGAAACAATTGACGAGTCAAAAATAGAAATAAGTCTGACCGATAATAGCTATTTAAAAATTGATTGGTCAAAAGGTATAAACAAAATTGACGAAAAATCTTATAAATATGAAATTAGTTTTACAGTTGGAAATTTAGAATATACAGAAACCACAAATACCGAATATCTAATTATCGACAATATATCATTTGATTATGAAAATGATTACGTTGTTGTACTCAAAATAAGAGTAATTCCAACAGAAGATAATTACATTTCTTCAGCTTGGACTTCCAACAAAGAGATTTCAAGACCAAAAATTGTCACAGGCTTAAAATATGATGCCGAGGAAAACATATTTACTTGGGACAAATATACTACAAGTACAAATTGGAAAAGTTATAGATATAAAATTAAAGATGAAGTGACTTACACTGATGCTAATGGCAAAGAAATTAAAGAAGTTTATATAATATTTGCTGAAATAGGTGATGAAAAATATGAACCTTTTATAATTGGAAAACATACAGTTTCAGTAGCAGTTATGGTGTCAAATACAACCACAGATAATTTTATCTCTAATTATAATACATATGAAGAAGCTGTTGAATTTGCATTGTTTGCAAGCGGTAAAGGTACAGCATCAGATCCATATATAATTTCAAATAGTACACAATTTAACAACATTAAATATAGATTAAGTAAAGATGTAAAAAATAATGAATATATATTTGGAACTTACGACACAAACGATAATTTGCAACTAGAAGATCAAAAAACAATTGCAAGTGCAAATAAATATTTCTTTAAATTAAATAGTCATATTACACTTACTATAGACGGTGAAAAGAACAAAAATGATACGTTAAATATTACAAACGCTACCTTTAATGGAAATTTCAATGGAGATTACTATACAATCACTTTAAATTATAATCATATTTATGATACAACTGATTTCTCATCTATATCAATATTTAATACTTTAGGTGGAAATGCTGTTGTTGAAAACTTCAAATTGTATATTAACATAACTACTGACGAAGAAAAAGGTGTGTTCTATGGCGGTGCTGCATCTGCTTATATTAGTGCAATTTGTCAACAAAATGATGGAACGATTTCCAATATAAACATAGGTGAAACTGGAAAAACTATCACTTTAAAAACAAACGACTTAAATGTTTACTTTACTTTTGTAACGAACAAAAACAATGGTACAATTAAAGATGTTATAAACAACTATAATGTTTCAATTATTGAAGAAAACACAACAAACGATAAAACTATCCAATATGCGTCAATTGCAATTTATAACAATGGCACTATTGAAAATGTAAAAAATAATGGAAATATTAGCGTAACAGCAACAGAAATATATGTTGGTGGAATTGCAGTAAGCAACTATAGCGGCGCGTTGATAAAATCTGCTGGTAGCAAAGGAAGTATCACAATAAACTATCAAAAATCTGGAAAATCATATGTTGGTGGAATTGTAACATATAATGAAGGAACTTTATCTTATTGCTATAGCACAAACACTTTTGCTGTAAGTTCTAATTCTACAATGCAAGAAACAAACATTGGCGGATTAATTGGTTATTCGCAAGGTGGAAAAATTGAAAATTCTTATGTTAATGTTAGTCTTGGCGCAACATCAGGCATTCAATTATATCAAGTAATTGGTAAATTAACGGCAGCTGAAGGATTTGCGGAAAACGTTTATTATAATGAAAATTTAAGTAATCCTTATGCAAATGGAACAGTTTCAACTGGATTTAAAACATATACTAATTTACTTCAAGATGCAACTGGTTTATTTGGAAGCAATACTTTGTTTAATCAAACTGATGCTGAAAATGGCAATCCTAGACTAAATTTTGAAAGTACATTTGAAAATATTATTTGGAAAAAGTAAATTAAAAAATACCATTTTAAAAGTTAGTCCAATTTGCATAAAAAATATAAAGGAGTTTCTGCTAAAAACAGAAACTCCTTTTGTATTTTTTAGTTATCAAGGAAATACCAACAATTAATAAATTTTTGGCAGGATTAAAAAATTTACATAAGGAACAAAACACGTATGTTCCTTGCGTAAAATATGGGGGAAACCGATTTTTTCTTGCGAAAACTAAACCAAAAATTACATCTCTTTTGCGTTTAAGCAAAAGAGTACATACTTTTTTGTATGTGTAAAACATTCTAAACGTTTTGAAAGTTTCGATGAAATTTTATTTTTTATTTCAATAAAAATGATAAACAAATGAACTTTGTTTAAAATTAAACTGTTATTTTAACTTGAAATAAAAAGGTAGGTATGTTAGAATACTTGGAAAATAGGAGAAAATATGATTAATGTAAGCAATGTGACTTTGCAGTTTGGTAGCAGAGTTTTATTTAAAGAGGTTAACTTAAAGTTTACAAAAGGCAACTGTTATGGAATAATTGGAGCAAACGGAGCGGGAAAGTCAACTTTTTTAAAAATATTAACAGGTGAAATTGAACCAAATAAAGGTGAAGTTACTATAACACCAGGAGAGCGTATGAGTGTTTTGAAACAAAACCAAAACGCTTGTGATGAGTATACAGTTTTAAAAACCGTGCTAATGGGTTATGAAAGGTTGATTGAAGTAGAAAAATTAAAGGACGAACTATATTCAAAACCAGATTTTAATGAGGAAGATGGCATTATGGCTGCACAACTAGAGCAAGAATATGCTGATATGGGTGGCTGGGAAGCGGATGGAAATGCAAAAACTTTACTTAAAAATATTGGGATAGAAGAAAAATATTTTGATACATTAATGGCTGATATGGACCCAAAAGCTAAGGTGAAAGTTTTACTTGCTCAAGCATTATTTGGCAACCCAGATATTTTGATTTTAGACGAGCCTACCAACAATCTTGATTTTAAAACATGTAGATGGCTTGAAAACTTTTTATTAGATTTTGAAAATATGGTCATTATAGTTTCGCATAACCGTCACTTTTTAAACAAAGTATGTACTCATATTTGTGATGTTGATTATGGTCAAATAAATATGATGTTAGGGAATTATGATTTTTGGTATGAAACTTCACAACTTTTAGCAAAGCAATTAAAAGACCAAAACAAAAAAGCGGAGCAACGTGCTAAAGAATTAAAGGATTTCATCGCTAGATTTTCTGCCAATGCGTCAAAGTCTAAACAGGCAACTTCTAGAAAAAGAGAATTAGAAAAATTGACAATTGAAGATATTAAAATTTCATCGAGAAAGTATCCTTATATTAATTTTGATTTTGAACAAGAAATTGGTAAAGAAATTTTGGTGGTAAAAAATTTAACCAAAAAAGGATTTTTTGAAAATTTAACATTTAGCGTTTCAAAAGATGATAAAATAGTGGTTATGGCAAACAATAGTTTAGCACCTACGATGTTGTATAATATTTTAACTGGCAAGGAAACGGCAGATAGCGGAACTATAAATTGGGGCAAAACAATAAAAGTGGGTTATTTGCCACAAGACAATAGAGAGTATTTTGATAATTGTCACTTATCTTTAGTTGACTGGCTTAGACAATATTCAAAAGACCAAACAGAAAGTTATATCCGAGGTTGGCTTGGCAGAATGTTGTTTTCTGGTGAGGAAGCATTAAAGGAAGTCAATGTGCTGTCAGGTGGAGAAAAAGTTAGATGTATGATGGCAAAAGTTATGTTAAATGGCGGGAATTTTGTAATTTTAGATGAACCTACAAACCATTTAGACTTGGAAAGTATAACAGCCTTAAACAAAGGTATGATAAATTTTAGAGGCTGTATGCTGTTTACATCTCATGACCAAGAAATTGTTGAAACAGTTGCAAATCATATAATTGATATTGTTTCACCAACAGAAATTTATAACAAAATGATGACGTACGAGGAATATATTAACTCTAAAGAAAAGGAAAATAAAAATTAAAATTTTAAACGCATATTTTCTCCTTTTTTACACAAACTAATATTGGAGGTAAATATGAACAATAACTGTAATTGTAATAGTGGCGTTTGTTGCAATGTTTGTGTATGTAAATACAATGTTGACGGATGTAAATGCCAATTAGACCAAATTAAAGTAACAAAAGGCGATGGAACAAGCTTGCATTATTGTGGAAGCTATTGTCCAAACGGAGATTGTTAACATTTAGTTAAAAATGTAAGATTGTTATATAAAAACACAACAAATAAAAAATATTAAATAAATATAAAAAACAAGGCAAAATTTGTGTTGCTCACAAATTTTGCCTTGTTTTTATTTAACTATTTAAAATTAGTTTTATTTATTTTTCAAATAATCTATTGTTTAAAAATAACTCAAAAATTAAGTAATAATTAAAAATAATTTAATTAGTTAATTTTTTAATATTTCTTTTGAAATTTTCCATCTTTTTTCTTTATGCTAACGTTAAGTTCTTGGTTGTCGGCATATTTTTCTACAAATTCCAATGCTTCTTTTTTTGTTTTGCAGCGTTTTGAGGCTTTTTTTGCACCAGTTTTTTTGATAACCCAATCTTTATTTTCTTTATCGTAAATAACCATATATTTTTGATTTTTTACTTTAATTTCTTCTTCATTAGAATTTGATTCTGTTGCACTTTCTTCTTCTGCTTTATTTATTTCTATTGAAGATAAAGTTTCTTCAGTTTTAGTTTCTACTTTTGCTGTTTTTGTTTGTTTAGTTTTGTTTGTTTTGCTAACTTTTTCATTAGTTTTTTGTGTTTCATCTGCTTTTTTAGTTTTTGTTGTTTTTTCTTTAGCTTCTTTTTGTTTTTCAGCTTGTTCTTTTTCAGTAGTTAAAGTTTCTTTTTTAGCAGTGCTAGGTTTTTTCTCTACTTTTTCTTTTTTAGTAGGTGATTTTTTTAAAGCTGTTTCTTTTTTAGTTTTGCTTTCGGTTGTTGCTGTATCTTCTTTTGCTTCTTGAGTTTGGTTGCTGTTTGTTTTAGTTTCAGCATTTAAATCTTCTTTATTTTCAAGTTTTTCATCTTTAGTTCCTGCAACGACATCAGTTGATTTTTCATTTTCTTTGGTTTCTGTTGCGTTTTCAATTGTTGCATTTTCTACATTTTGGTTTTTAGATTTTTTTACAAGTATTATTGTAATAACAATTGCTGCTATAATAAGAATCAAAATACCACCAAAAATCCAAGCAGAAGTATTTACAGGTAAAGATGGAAATAAAGCCTTTAAAACCTTTTCAAAAAATTCTTTCATATTTTCTCCTTTTGTGTAATGGATATATAATACTACAACTAAAAATATTTTTCAATAATAATTTTAAACTTATTTTATTTTTTTTAAATGCTTTATATTCTGTTGACATAAAATACCAAAAAACTTAAAATATTATAAAAGGTATTAGTGAGGAGGGTTGACCAATATGCGAAAGAGTTTCAAATTGCTTTCAACAATTATGTGTTTAATACTTTGTGTTGCTATGGTTTTAATTGGTGTTTACGCAATATCCGCAAATAGTTTTAAAAGTTTAAAATCTTCCGTTTCATTTAAGCCAACTGCCGCCAATTTAAAAATCTTTGGTGGTATATATGGCGATGCTCACTTTGATGAAACTAATCAGCCTGAAAACGCAAGGTATTATGCTTGCAATTTTAATACTGAAGAAACAAATGGAAATTATAAAATATCAAACAATCTATGTAATTTTAATGGTTGGGAATATGGAAATATAATTTTTAACGATTTTAATGAATCTGTGCAAGTAAAACCTGATGATATATGTTTTTATATTCAAATAACAAATTTTACAGAAACAAAAATAAATTATATAATCGACTTTATAGATGTTTCAACAATAAATGAAATTACAGTTTCTTGTTTTTATTATAGAACGTCAAACTATACAGAAAATGTTGAAACAAATCTAGACTTAACAACCAACGCAAGCGGAAAAGGTTGGTGGAATATAGAACATAGTGGAAAGGAAATTCCAAACTTTAAAAAGTTAGCAAACGAAGATATGACCAAACTGGATGTTGTAATTGATGAGTCAACACAAAAACCAACAACAATAAGTGTTCCAAACGAAAACTCTGAATTGTCAACAACCATGATTGTTATTAAATTAAATATTGTCGACATTGATAAGGATTTAACTAATTTGGCTTTTAATTATTCGCTAGATGCACAAACTATTTCAGAATAAATAAAAGGAGGTAAAAATGAAAAAACGATTTATTATAGTTGCAACATTATTATCACTCATACTGACTTTTAGTGTATTGTTTATAAGTGTGTATGCTGCAGTAAATCAAACTATTTCTATAACAAACCAAATTTCATTTGTTGGAAATAAAGAAGCAAAAAAATTTACAATAAATGCTATAATCACTGGTACAACAAAAGAACAAGCTCCAACTTTTTTATGGGAGTACGACTATGAAAATCAAAAGGGGTTAGATGGCGGTAATTGGGAAGTAGGTGATTTAGAATTTGATAATCGTAACAAATCTTTGGATCAAATCCACATAACCTATACTTTTACAATAAAAAATGAAAATAATAAAAGATTAATTGCAAGTTTTGTTGGGCCAGGCAATTTGATTGAAGGATTAAATCAAAAAACTTATGCATATAAGGAAAACTCTATCGAAACAGAATCAACGAGTGTTGTTTTTGAAGAAAATGAAACCGCGATTTTAAAACTAAAATTGACTGTTTCAAGTTTAGATTTTTCTTGTGATAAACAACCGGTACGTTTCAGTATAAATATAGATGTAGCAAGTTAAAAATAAAAGCTGTTAAAGAAAAGTCTTTAACAGCTTTTTATAAATTACTAATTGTTTAATATCCATTTTGCAATAATACTTGTATAAAATTGATTTTTGTTTTTCCCTGTTTTAATGCTTTAGCATTATAACTAAATGCGTACATAAAAGTGTTTTTTCTTCGCATCAAAACATTGCAAAATTCCTTTTTTAGTATAATTTTATATAAATAGGTTAAAAATTTGACAAGGAAAAAAATATTATGATATACTTTCGATACAAGACTATTTGTTAAATTTAAATTTTAATTGAATGGTTTTTATAGGACGTAAATAACGCTTTTAAGGATTTTTTCTTAAAAGCATAAGAGATAGCTTATAAAGGATTTAATATGAAAAAAATATCTACATTAATTTTTATTTTGTTAGTTTCATTTTGTTT
>ERZ808286.1015-NODE-1015-length-15245-cov-5.245425_pt1 | contig 15245 bp, 27 predicted proteins | sample MGYA00521276_ERZ808286 | MGnify/ENA primary metagenome ERZ808286 (study PRJEB31516, sample SAMN03275607) | gut metagenome | biome: mammalia-associated habitat; material: feces | host: Papio cynocephalus | place: Kenya | collected 2012-08-01 ... | reverse complement strand
TCTGTTAGGTTATGAATAAAGAAAAATAAGGAAATGGATAACCAGAGAAGATAGAATAGAAACATAGTTTGTAAAAGATTGTCAGATGATTGGATAGATTAGATGGTTAAGAATTTGGATAGTTTCAAGAATAATCCAGAGAATAGACATAACAATCCAAAGGAGATTGGATTTAGAAGGAAATTTTGAATAAAGATAAATGTAAAAGAATAAAAGAAATAACCAGAGGAGAAGGAGAAGAATATTGATAATCATATAGTTTGTATATTGTCCTTATAGTTTAATTTAAAATTTTGATGTTAAAATTTTACGGAAAGATTTAAGAGAAGTTGTTTGTAAAAGAAGATTGTAAATTACTCTGTCCAAAAATTAGGCTTATAATAAAACAGTTTTTCATCTAGCTTATTAATCCGCTCTTTAATTTCCTTAGTCTTGCAACGAGCATATGCTAGACGAATACCCTTTAGTAAGTCAAAAATATCTTCTTCACAGCAAGATGCCTTACCGACTAGAATTTCACGGTCTTTCTTGACACCGGGCAGATAATGTTTACGAACCTTTACTACCTTACCATTAGAACAGTATTCATAAGGATAATGATTGATACCAGAACCGTCTAGCTTATCAAAAGAGCTATCGAAAATCTTCCATTCGGAGAACACAGGTTTATTAGATTTTTCTTCCTGCATCTTAGGAACTTCAACGGTGGTAAAGAACTTTGTATATTCATCGAAGCTCATTGCCATATTCATCATTGGATATTTAACAAGAATGTTATCATCCTCAATCTGAATAACCTTGCCCAGCATAGACATATTAACAGGGAAAGATTCATAAGGTTTCTTGGTGAGTTTGATGTAAGAACCAGTCATTAGCATAATTAAGCGGCCTCCTTATTTTTGTTCAATTTAGCAAGAAATTCATTATACTTGTGAGTTGTTACAAAAGTAACTTCCCGGTCAATAATTCTTTTGAATTAAGTATCTTCGGGCTATTCCCGTAACTCCTACGGTTCAATATAATTACGCTATAATTCTTAAACCTTCGTTCAAGATATTTACAGCGGCGTTAATATCTCTGTCTTGTGTGATGCCACAGCTAGGGCAAACCCATTGACGAATATTCTCTGGCTTCTTGCCGCCATTGTGTCCACAGCAATTACAGATTTGAGAAGATGGAAACCATCTATTAATCACAGATAACGTCTTACCATACCATTGGTTTTTATACGTTAGCATTCTACGGAACTCCGAAAGAGATACGTCTCCAACTCGTTTATTACGAATTTTGTTCTCTGTTTCTTTCATAGATTTAATATCCAAATCTTCGATGCAAATTACGTCATATTGTTTAACAAGTTCAGTAGTTAGTTTTTGGAGAAAATCTTTACGTTGATTTGTTATATATTTGTTCAATTTTGCGACTCTGATTCTTGCTTTATTCCATCTATTACTACCGATTGTTTTTCTCGATAATTCTCTTTGGAGTTTGGCAAGTTTCTTTTCTGAGTTTTCATAAAACCTTGGGTTATCAATCTTGATTCCATTAGAAAATGTTGCAAAATCAATCAAACCTAAGTCAATACCAACTACTTCATTTGTTTTGGCGTATTGTTCTGGTTCTATATCCGTACAACATAAAGAACAATAATAACGACCGTCTGGCTCTTGAGATATAGTCGCGTTTAAAATACGCCCTTGCGGCACAATGCTCCCACGAATTTTTACTAGACCAAGTTTAGGGAGTTTAATATATTTGCCATGAAAGGCAATATTATTATTCGTGCAACTTGTTCTATAAGACCTGTATCTATTCTTTTTGCTCTTAAATTTTGGATATCCGGTATGTTCTTTGAAAAACTTTTGATATGCTGAATCCAAATCTTTTAACGCCTTTTGCAAAGAATCTTTATCTGGTTCTCTTAACCATTCAAATTCTCGCTTCAAGGAGGTTAAATCTTTGCAACACATATTATACGTTAAAGAACTTTTGTCTTTTTCATAAGCAGTTTTTCTTTTGTCCAAGTAATAATTATAAACGAATCTACAACAACCAAATGTCTTCGCAATAAGTTCTCTTTGCTTTTTATTTGGATATAGTCTATACTTAAAAGCCTTTTCCGTAGTATCACCTCTCTTCTATAATTATTATAACATAAATTTATTTTTCTGTCAACGCTTTTGTAGCTCCGACAGAAAAATTTCATACTTATCAAGAGCCTTTTGTTCAGACTCATTTACGGATTCATTAAAACGCTGTCTTGCTTGCACCACCTTACCACCACGAATCTCAACGGTTACAAGACTATTTTCAATATCATTCTTTTTGCGCATTAAGATGATGTCGCATTGACCGTTAATTACACGGTCGATATAGCTTGCTACACAGTTTGACTGTTGAACTGCTTCGTTCTTTATATCTTGAGTTGTCTTTGGGTAGATAAATTTGTAATCTCCAATGGTAGTTTCCATTTTCTTATTTACACGTTTTGCAAACAGTTCTTCGTTAAACTGTTGCTTCCAGCGTGAATAAGTACGGCTTGTAATCCGATGAGAAGTAAGAAAATGACGAGGATACTTGTCATACTTATTGGACATTTGAGAAAGCATATTGCAGTTATCAGCAATATCATTCAGGACTTGACGTGGATATTCAATATTGATTGCTTCGTAAGTTACAAGGTAATCAATATAATTTAACAGAGACTTCGTTGTATATCCGTACCTCTCACAAATATCAAAGAATTTGTTTTTGTACTCGTAAGCACTGATTGCTCTATTCCAAGAACTATCCATGCACGTCAAGATATTGTATGCTTCTTTTTTGGATATGGAAATAAATTCATTGTTAAATGCGTAATTAAAAGCATCAGGATGAGCTTTGTATTCTCTAATATTTGTATTATTGACACCGATATTGATTTCTCGAAGAATCTTTACAAGACCCTTTGGAATCTCATTAATAGTTCCTTTGAAATAATCATCACCAGAACCAGAGAGAGTTAGACCAGCAGAATAAATTTGTTCTTCTCTTTTAAATCCATCCATTCTCTGAAATACAGTGCCAATATTTTGGATTTCAGTAGAACCTTTACGACAACACCATGCAACATGATTGATGAATCTACCAAAGTTCTTGTCTTCAAAAGACTTGGCAATCTCTCCTACGGTATAGCCTTTTAGCTGATTGTTAAGATACATACAAGGCTTTCCATTTTTACCAAGACAAACGCCAGTATTAAGATTGTATCTGACAGTCTTCCCATCATCACATTCAAAAATTAGGTCTGCACCACGTTTAATCGCCTTCATTACAAGATAACCTCTTTCTCGTCTTTCCAAATCCAACAACGAATTTCTTCGTCTTCACCATAATAATCTCCGCCATCATCACGGTATTGAACTTTTATAGTATAATCAGTGATATTATTTTCTTTAGCCCACTTGTAAAATTCTTCAATTGTCATTGTCTAAGTCCTCTAGTTCTTTTTGAATTTCATTTTTCTGATTCTGACGCATACGACGTTTTGCATAACGCTTTTCAAATTGCTTTGCTTTAGACCAGTTATTACGATGATTTGCCCAGCAAGTATAGATATGCTCAAATTCATCAAGCCACCACATACCCTTTTCTTTATTACCACGATAAATGTCTTGCCTCTTGTTAGACATTGTAAATCACCACTTACTTAAAACAAATATCACAACGACCAATAGTGAATTTATCAGCAAGATAACTGCAAATTTCATCATATTCATCAAGATTGATATGATACTTGCGTAGAACCTTATTCGTTGGCTCAATAGATTCAAAACGCATAGATTCACAACAGTTTGTATTGCCTACACCATGATTATAAATTAAACCAAAATCTGATACTTCTGCTTTCTTATTGTTGACAATAAATTCATCTTCGACGCAAGGCATAGTGGCTTTTGCTGTTACTGAGAACTTCAATTTCTACATCTCCTTTTCTATAAGTATTGTATCATATTTAGTTGGCTGTGTCAAGTTGTTTTATGATAATCTGGATAGTAATTATTCGTGTTGTCTGCGATAGGCCAAGTACCGTAACCATTCCAAAGGGTAAATGTATTTGGTGTAGAATAGGTTCCGTAAAAATCATTTACGTTATAACTGATATGCCAGTCATTTCCGACAAGTCTTACGTCCCAAGTGTTGCCGCCAGTTTTAACAAGAGTATATGACTGTGGACTATCAAGCGAATTTAATACAACACAATAAATTTTTAGCTTCTTAAAATCACCGCTCTTTTTATGTTTATCTGGAACAACAAACATCCAACTAACATCTCGAATGCAAAATGGGTCTTCTGGCTCAATCGCTTTTGTGGTGTCAAAGGGAGCGCCAGAAACATCGTTATATCCACATAAGAACATATTTAACTCCTTTACTTTTTGTTAGCATGACCCGCAAATAAATTTAGAATAACAAGAAGAACTAATATAGGCCAAATAAGAGAAACGATAATTAGAACAGCAGGAGTCGCTGCGTTTCTAACTTGGTCTGTGACGAGATTATTCTTCTCCGCAAAATCAAAAATAAAATTGATAAGAACAAATCCAATAGTCACATAAGCAATAGCCCAAATAATCATATCATTACCTCCGCAAAACAACATTTTTATTAACATTCATTTTCAAATTCTGCCCCGCAATAAGGGCAATATTTGATTGGCTTTAGTTTCGTTAAACCATGTTCCCATCCCGGATAAAGCCAATCTTCTGGGAAATGCCCAAGACAATTAGAGCAGTAGCAAGTCTTATCCATATCGTCATCGTTAGGGTAAATATCCAAATGTGCGATTGGGCGCATTGTTTCTTGGTTTATAGTACAGGCTGAATTTACACGGTTGCAAAAAATTTCAATCAAACGTTCTTTTGAGATTGGATTTTCTTTTCTCGTAACAATAGGAGCGTTCTTGTAATCATCAAGAATGTGAATTAATTTATCTGCATCAACTAATCTCATTTTAGCTCTCCTTTAATGCTAATCCATCCCAGCGAATCATAACCGGTAGAATGGTAATCAAAATAAATCACAACAGGGAACTCGTCTTCTTTTGGAATGTTTTTAAATTTACCACCATTCTTATAGTGTTCTTCGATTGTAGACGTTACATAACCATCTTCATCTGTTGGAATTTCAAAGCCATAAAAGCTACAACAGGCATCCCACACACCAAGGAAGTTAATAGTACGATTCATAAACGTAATCATTTCGCCCATGTTATGAATGATATTAAGCTCTTCAATAGGGTCGTATGCTTCACACCTGATAACTGCTGTGTTCATTGGATAAATATTTTCTCCAAGATTAGCAATCTTAGCTTGAACTTCACAACAATGATTTGACAGATAATGTGAACAGATATTGCAGTTATGAAATCTGTTACCGTCTGTATCAATACCCCAAGTGTGCTCACAGTCATACTTAGAATAGAAATGATTATTTTCAATCCAACAAGGCTTTTCAAATTTAAAAGAGCCATCTGGATTTTTGATGATGTCTACACCTTGTTCTGCAAGAAAAATTAGATTATCGTCTTGCTTGTTTGTTAAATCAAAACTCCATTTGTAATCTTTGTTCATTATGTCACCAACTTTCTACCTGTATTATACCATATAATAACCCGTTCGTCAATAGTATATTTTAAATTTAACAAAAAAATAAAGAGCACTGTTGCAACAGTGCTCTAGTCCTAACTTCTTCACTTTAACTAGTATAAGTAAACGAGTGTTAGATAACTCTCAAGGTTACAGGACTCGAACCTGTGTTAAACTGCGTCCAGCCGTGTTAGACCACTTCACCAAACCTTGACATTGACTTTAAGGTCAGCCAACCACTTATTGTCCATTTTTTGTCTCGCCCCAATATCTTTGTATTATCACATTCGCAATGATATTCTCAAAGATAGGCTCTTTGTGTGGACTGTTTTGTTTGTCTTCACAACAGTGGCGTATCAGCCTTGACTTGGACAAGAATTTATATTATTTTAGCTATTTATGAAATGAATGTAGTAAATTTAGATGGTTCACTTTCTGGGCTAGATATTGACCTAAGCAATGAGTTTTCTAATCTGCCGCAAAATATGTTAGCAACTAAAACCATAAATATACTTGCTAAAACTTTATAAATGTTCCCAACGAACTACTGATACATATTACCTTTAAGGTCAGCTAACCACTTATCGCCCTTTGTTTTGTTTAACCGCATGGTACTGATACATTCATATCAATATTGTTCCATCCGACTCAGTGCGTGGGCTGTTTTGTTCCGCTTCGCACGCTGGCAATAATATATTAAAACTTATATTATTCTGATTTATGCGTATTCCCATCGAAACCCTTTGTAAATATGGGGTTCTGACTTTAATGCCCTACGAATACTGGACTCATTTAATCCATTCTCTCTTCCTGCCTCCGATATGCTATTATAAATCTTTATAGTATTACCTGAGTTTATATCAATTGCTTTCACTCGTATTGAGCGGTCTTCCCTACTTGGTACACTTTCGCCATCCTTCTCAATTCTTTTTAGCACTTCTTCAAACGGTGTTTCATTTTCCCATTCTTCGTCCGTATATCTTTTTATTTCGTATGTTTTGAATGGAAGATTATACGATTTGCACCATTTTCTTACACCGTTGTCAGAGACACCGAACTCTTTTCCTATACTAACAAAAGATTGTGTCCTGATTTTTTGTTTTAAAACTTCTCTAGGCGGTTTATTTTCTGACTGAATTTTATTATAGCAGTCTTTACAATAAACAGCGCCACCCGTTATCTTTTTACCACAAAGTTTACAACAATAAGTGTCGCTTACTTTGATTGTGTGAGCTACACCTTCATTATCAAAATATATTTCCCCACCCATGTGAAATGAACTATGGTCTTTCCCAGATGCAAACACAATCAAATTTTCAGGTCTATTATCTGCCCTATTCCTATTAATATGATGAACTACTTCCTCTGGCTTCAATGGCCTTCCTAATTTTTCTTCTGCCACTAGAATATGAGCATAGACCATTCCACTCGTTGTAGCTCTATGATGGCTTGGCATATAAACCAGCATATATCCATTTGAAGGTGTCATAACTCCACTCCTTTATTATAAATACCCTTAGAAGTAATCGAAACTTCATCCTGTCTTTAGAGGAGACTAATTCTATCCGTTGAACTATAAGGGCTTATAAAAGCTGGCTTGCGTATCGTGTACACCGATTTGGAACCAGCGGTCTAAAGAATGTCGGAATGCCATCGTAACGTCATTCGCACCAGAAAGCGACTTTCTGTAATGTAAACGCAATTTAATCCGTGTTATCTATTTCTGCGAACAGAGGACAGATAACGAACCCTCTTGCAAGATAGTCGATTTTCACTAGCCGCCGAAAACCAACAAGAAAAGAGCGGGATAACCGTTTCTTTAGCGAGTGTGTTAATCTCGAATGTGTAAGGGCTATCTCAAATGTCATTCCAACACGTTCACGTCTGCAAGGAGTGCGCTTGCGTCTCTCTCGAATCCTGAGAGTGTAATACTGTCAATCTCCCTGTTAAAAAAACTAAGTGCTCTTTCGAGCTGCCGCCGAAGCGGCAAAATGAAAAAAATTGAGGGGATTGCTCACTATACTAAGACGTGTTATGCGGTGTATTTCTTTTCACCCGCAGGGAGGAAGAACACACCTAAGACCCGTTCATGAACTACAAGTTTGTCCGTACTGACTGCTACCTAAACTTGTTATAAACGTAGCGGAGGGCGTTCATCTTTTTGACTTCTTTATAGAGCGTCAGGTAAGAAGGTCTCAAACATGTCCTCGCTCTCTCTAATTAGAAATTCCACACCAAAAGGGTTCGCACCTTTATCTCTAACATGGCCTGATAGTGTAATACTGGCAAAACTCTTGGCAAGAGCTTGCGCTTTATACTATGGTGTGATATAAAATTGCTTGAACGTAAAAGACGAATTTCATCGCTATGAATACAGATACAAGCCTAGCAAACCAGAACCTTAAACTAGAAGATTAGATAAGTCTTTTTATCAAGCAATTTTGTTAATCTCCAATTTGTTCTTGAAATAATCTCACATTTTGGGGATTAGTGGTGGAGCCACCCCGGCTCGGACGGGGGATGTCGCCTAATCTGGGCGTAATACGGGTTATAAGTCCGCTGTTTTACCACTAAACTATGGCTCCATATCAAAGTATGTTTTATTTAAAGTAGAAACATACAAACTACTTGTAGCAAATTACTGGCATAACTTACTACAGACCGCACTCAAACTCAAATGGAGGAACTTGTGTGTTGTAGCACACATGGTGCCAGATACAGGTGCTGACCCTGTGCGAAGAGGTTACAAATCTCTCATACTACCGTTAATATTAATCTGGCATGAAGGCAGAGAGGTGGATTTTAACCACCGCCAAGCGAAACCGATTAGAATGCTGACTGGGCTTCTTCTAGTTCCTACAAGTATCGTCAATGTTGCCACAGTTTTAAAACTGCCGCTCTAAACAAACTGAGCTACCTCTGCATATAAAGTGTGTACTTTATTTTTAGTTCATAATACACAAAAGAACTTGAGTTTTAGCCAGAGTCCTTACGGACTAAGCGGATGAGCGGTACTGACCCGCCGCCTATATCTTGGAGGGATATCATGCTTCCTTTACACCACACCCGCACATAACCCCATTCGGATTTGAACCGAAAATTTCCACTGTTTGAAAGTGTTGCGTTTGCCGTTTCGCCATGGGGTCATAAAAGGCAGTTTGTATTGACATTTGCTATGCAATTCTCTCTGCCTTTATAAGAATTATATCACAGATTTTTTAATCTGTCAAGAGGTTTTTGAAATTTCTTAAAATATTTTTTTAATCCATTTCAACGCGAATAAACTTATCACAGTTCGGGTCGTTCATTTCGTCCCAATGCTTCTGATAAGAACCAGAAGTCTTCACGGCATAGTGACGAGCATAGTAATTTGAGTGGTCACGACTATTGCCCTCTGCCATCATCAGTTTGATAAAGCGCTTACGAGTCATTTTAATTTCTCCTTTGTTGTTCTATAAATATTTTACCATAGAAATCAAGTTCTGTCAAGACCTAATTTTAAATTCTTTTGAACTAAATAATTATACGCTTCCAGATAAGACCGAAAACCACAATCCTCATCTACAAGAATATAAGCAGTTTGATATGCTTCATCACGGGAATATCCGTAGCCCATTAGAAGTTTAACAAATCTTTTGCGAGTCATATATTCTCCTTTTATTAAAAAATACGAAGGGATACTATCTTATCATTATCGTAAAACTTGACATCCCGCTCCAAAATCCATCCAAAAATAATATTTGTGGAAACATCAACGGGATTGATATGATAAGTTTTAAAACTACTAGACCAATTTAAAAATTCTTTAACCGTAGCGCAATCAGTAGTCCAGTATTCATTCTTATCTTTCGCATTAAACAAAGTGTAAATATCCTCAGAGTTCCCATTAACTCTTAGATTCTTAACGGTAATGGGATACTCCTTCTTTAATCTACCATTTGCAATAACCATTGCATAATCCATAGCGTTATGCTCTTTGCAGAGCTTGCGAAATTCTTTGATGGTCATAATACTTACTCCTTTGCTTTGTGTTTCGTTCTGTAAGTATTGTATCATACAGAGCAAGCAAAGTCAAGAGTTTTCTGAAAATTACTCTGTTAAATTTTAATCACTTAGATAATCTTCAATTCTTTGAATAGCCCACAGCAATCCATTCACTTCGCCAGCAAGAAGGGCAGATTTATGCTTGTCTCCATCTCGTAATGCCCTGAGTCTATCGTCTTGTGTATTACGAATCTTATACAAGAGACTTTCAATGAAGTCCTCATCTTTCTTCTTCATCGTAATCACACCTTTACTCTGAACAGGTCAAACTTTCTGAAAAATTTTCCACAAGGTAAACAACACCAATAAAAGACATCATAAGTTCCATTATCTGTCTTTTCACGATACTTCCAGAATCCAAGAGTGGAATAAATTTTTTCAAACAGCGTCTTATTATTCATATTTCTCTCCTAAAAAATAACGTACCTACGTTAAATTATAATCAATAAAAACAGCATTTTAGCCATTAAAATGGAGCAAATAATTTTTTAAATTCTTCTATTGCATTATACGGATAGTAACGCCAAACATATTTATCATCAAAGAAATACATTTCTACAGTGCGCTTATCTTTTCTATGTAAAACAGAAGGACGATAACGACGACCTCTGCAATCTTCGACGCTTATATTTGCTTCTTTAAGACAGTACAAAATAGCTTCTTCTTCTGTATCAAAAAACTCTACAGCGTCTTGTAATTCATCATTTAGAGAGAAATCAATGCACCAACATTTATTATTCATACAATCTTTTTATCCTCTACTTTTACTCCGATGTTTGTAATCCATCTGACATGATTTGCAATATCTGCTACAGTACAATCTCCTGTGCGTTCACAATACCACGCACACTTATTTTTGTTGCATACACCATCATAAGGGTCTGATTTAACAAAAAATTTAAGAGGGCAAAGTTTATTATCGTTTTCCATCGTCATTCCTCGTACTTATATGTGTCTTTAATCTTGTTCCAATACTTCTTAGCATTTTCAAGCTGTTTAATCAAGCCGTCTGTCCAACGCATATCAAACGTCACATCATGCTCACAACTAAACAACATACCATCGTCTTCCTCAAGAATTTCAAATAAAGGATTCATACCTTTTCCTCTAGGCAAAATTCTAATTGCATGGCAAGCTTCTCCATCAAAAATAACAAGGTCTTCTTCTCTGATTTGTTTTAGAAATTCTTTGGTATATTCTTGGTCTGGCGCAGACACAAAGTATTTATACTCCATGATTACACCTCAACCAGTTTCATATTCAAAGGAGTCACCTTATCGTCACTTTTAAAATGAAAAACCCTTGACTCATTAATCCAAAAAGCGTTATGGGTGTGTTCACCCTCCATATCATATGTACTTACAGGCATCATCTTAATATAAACAAAACCATCCGAATCAAAGCAGTCCCCCGGTTTTAAAGTAGCGAAATTGACCACTTTATTAATCTTACGCTCAATTACCATAGTATTCTCCTTTTTGTATTTAATAATATTACGCTTAATAATTTAAATACAGCGATTCATACACTTTTTCATTTTCCCTATCGATGACTTTCTTAAAAGTTGAACTACCAGAGTATATATATTCATGTCTTTTATATAATTCCTCTGGTATTTTTACAGTATAATCTTTACCACCTCTCGTTCCGTCAAAAGAAAGCAACCATTTGACTTCTTTTTTATTTAACTCATACAAATATCTTAAAAACCTATCAAAATCTACTATTCCATAGTATCTACCTTTTGTGTGAAAATAAGGTGGGTCTAGATATACCACATCTTTATAGGTAACATATTTTGTTGTATCTTCATAGTCCCCACAAACAAAATCAATCTCTTGTATATGGTTAGACCAATCATTAATAATTTTTGCTAGTTTATCTGGATGTATACCGGGGCGAGAAAGATGGAAAGAGTTATTAAATTCACCATTTTTATTAAAACGAATTAAACCATTCACACAAGTTCTAGAAAGGAACATTAAATCTTCCGGGTTATTGTTTAAATTAAAATTATTCCTAACCTCATAAAATATCTGATTGCCTTCTTGCTGTAATTTATACCATTTTTTCGAATATGATTGACATAGTCTATCTGGATTGTTTTTGATTTCGTTCCATAGCTTTATTAGCGGTTCACAAATATCCCCACATACGCCCTTTTGAGGTGAAACTGAATACATTACAGACCCTCCGCCAACAAAAGGCTCATAGTAATTATCAAATGTCTCCGGGAAAAAGGATTTGATAATTTCGGACTGGCTTCTTTTACTGCCACTCCATTTGATTACAGGTTGAAACATTCTTGCACCTCATTTATCTGGGAAAATATTATCAAGTTCACGAACTGAATAAGTCCTGTTTTCTAGCCCAGAAATTCTATTTAATGTCTTTTGGCTAAGAATACCGTCAAAATTATTATCTTCAAGAATTGCATCTACAGTCACAATCAAATCTTTGGCTCTGCGTCGTTCTCGTCTTGTTTCACCAAGTTTACGCCACATTTTGTAACCATCGCAAGCATTTTTCTTATAAAATTCAGCATTATGTTCTAGGTCAAACATCTCTCGTTCGCATCTTTCAACAATTTCAGCCGCTTCTTCTTTTTGCTTTTTTAATTCAGCTATGAAATCGCTCATTTGAACAATCTGATTTTTGATTCCCTGAATATAGCTAGAGTCGTACTTAACAACTACTTTCTTATGTTCAGAAAGTTTTGGCTGCTGTGTCACCTGTGCTGTTTGTACAATTTCTGCTTTACCTTCGATATGATAACCAAGATTCTTAAAAGACTTTGGCATATTCAACATAAAGCTACTTGCTTTATCATAGGTCTTAAACTGAATTGCTTCATCTTTTGTTCGAACAGGTTTCAGTCCAGTAGAAAATTGTGCAATATAGAAATTTCCATTCGATATTACGAACATACATCTCACTCCTTTCTGTCTATTTTTTTGTTTCTATGGGTATTATAACATAAGAGGCTAGAGTATGTCAATACCCTAGCCGTAATATTTTTTTTCTTATAGATACATTTTTGTTTTAGAATCTGGAAGAACTACTTTTGTAGTATGATTCTTTTTGCTAATTTCTTCTTCAAGCAGTGGCTTAAATTCTTTCTTTCGGTCTTCCTGTGAGTGAACCAAATAGATTTTTTCACATTCAATAGAACTGTAATATTCCAATAGTTCTGCGTGACTTGCATGAGATGAGAAAGAATTTAACGAAATAATATGGGCCTTGTTCTGCACCTTAAAACCGTCTATATTTACGATGGGGTATTCTTTTGCGTGCTGAATTTTGTATCCCGTTGAACCCTCTTGACCTGAAAATCCAACAAAACAAACAGTTGTTTTAGAGTCAGACAACCACTTCTTGATATATGCGGTACTTCTTCCCTGTAAAAATCCACCACTAGCCACAATTATCTGGTTTGCAGTATAGTTTTGATATACTAAACTATCAGTCCATTCAGATACTTTTACAACGGCATTCCAAGAATATACTTTGTTCCAAAGCTCTTTATTATAGTTTATACAATCGTTAAAATGTTCTGAAATTTTAGAAGTTAATACGCCATCGAAAACAATCGGCATTTTAAAATCTTCGTCATCATGGAATAGTTCATAAAGAACTGTTAGAATATCCTGAGAGCGATTCAGACTAAATGCTGGAATAATCAGACGACCGCCAGTTTCTTTAATTTGTTCAACAAGAGTTTTGATTTTTTCTTTATCTTTATCTCTATTTTTTTTGTTATTGGTTTTTAGCTGCATACCATAAGTACATTCACCAATAACCATATTGCATTTTTTTATTGGTTCAAAAGGGTCAAGGTAGGTTCCTTGATTATTTGGACTTCCTAAATCACAGCAGTAACCAATAGTTTTTGTTGCTCCATTTTCTTTTACATAAAAAATAATTTGAGCAGAAGAAATGATGTGATTTGAATGGATATATTGAAAAGACAGAGTTTCAGAGACTTCAATAATCTGATTAAATTCACACTCTACAATATGATTATAAGCAACTTCAACATCCTCTAGCGTATAAGTAGGCTTACCGCTCACATTGCCTTTCTTTTTTAATAGTTGCTGATTCTGTTGCATAATCTTTGCAGAATCCAACCAAAGCAACTTAACAATATCTTTTGAATTTTTAGGCATGTATACTACGCCAGTGAATCCATTCGCAAAAGCAGCAGGAATATTGCCAGAATGGTCAACATGATTATGCCCCAGAACTATTGCGTCAAGACGTTTAGTTTTAAGATTTTTAATTATCTCAATATTATCTCGATAATCTTTTAAATCATCCGAAGACTGCTTCATTCCGCAATCAATAAGAACTCTGTCGCCACCAGTAGTTACTAATTCAAAGCAACTACCAGTTACATCGTCGGTGCTTTTTCCTAGGCTTCGCACAAAGCTTCTTTTAATATTAGCCAATAAATAGTCAACTCATTTCATATAATTTTAAGACTTCTTCATATCCTGTAAATATTGAATCAAATAATCAATACTGCCAACTTCCAAATTAATACCGTCAGGGATAGGAATAACAGGGCATGGAGAAATATCTTTTATTGCATTAAAAAGTGGTATAAATTTATTAATATCCCACTTTTGTGGGTCAATTTTAATGACCACAACATCATTTTCTTGAAGTGATAGTTTACCCAATGCAATTTGCATACTATTTTCATCCATTTTAATCTACTCCTTTTTAGTTATTTAAAACCGACTCATTGTCGGCGCAATATTTTTTAATTTTCTCGATATCAAAATTGATAGTATATTTACCATCTCTTTTGCAACCAGTCATAATACGACCGCATTCAGGACAGAAATTAGAAACACAGTTTACCATATGTCCGCACTTGTGACACATCCACCCTTCTGTCTTTCCATAGGCGTCATAGATTTCTTCCCAATAGCCATAAGCTCGATTCATAATTAAGCCCTCCGATTCCATAATTTAACAGCGTCATCGATTTCGTTTTGATTTCTAGTTCTTGCGCCACAGTTTATACAACGAACATAAAATTTGTTCTTATTTGATTTATTCAAAACCTTTACAATTTCAATCCAATCAGACCCACAGAAGGGACAGCTTGACAGAGGATTGCCTGTGTCTTGCGTTCTTGTTCCAACTGATAAATTTTTATCTAGTGCTAAAATTTCTTCTACTTTATTAAGATAAAAAGCATTTTTGCCACTCAACATTTTAATCCTCCAAATTTAACTGGATTTCTTCTCCGTTGCAAATCTTCAAGAAGTCAGACTTAACTTTTTCATGAAGCTCATTATTAAAAATGTCCATACCTAGCTCATGTGTATAAACAGGACGGTTCATAATCTTTTCTATATACTTGTGCATTAAATTAAAATCACACATCAAATATCCAGTATATGCGGATACAACAATTTTCTCATCAAGGGTCATCCTAACCTCTCCTTTCTATCTATAAGTATTGTAGCATATAGTCGATGGTTTGTCAAGACCCAATTTAAAGAATAATGAATATTATCTTAAATTATTAACTAAATATATTATATATTATTATTTAATAAT
>ERZ808286.1012-NODE-1012-length-15295-cov-5.343110_pt1 | contig 15295 bp, 15 predicted proteins | sample MGYA00521276_ERZ808286 | MGnify/ENA primary metagenome ERZ808286 (study PRJEB31516, sample SAMN03275607) | gut metagenome | biome: mammalia-associated habitat; material: feces | host: Papio cynocephalus | place: Kenya | collected 2012-08-01 ... | reverse complement strand
AGGTGCTTGGCACACTTTCGATTTGACTAACGTCAAATTTCGACTACACTACGTTCCGCTCAGAATGACATATATTTGCTATTCGTTTTATATTGTTTAAATATATACTGTACATTTTGCTATATAAACTGACTGTATTGTTGTCTTACAGATTTAACTCTGCTACTGCTATGTGTTTGATGGATATGTATAAAATATATTATATAACATTGGTATCATTATTTAATAATTAAGTATAAAAGGAAGATTTTACCACAAACTATGGTAAGGTGAATTATGAATATAACATCAAGTTTAAAGTCGAATATTAATAATATTAAATCACAATTTAATAATAGTAAAGACATAATAATCAAGCAGTTTACATCGGGTAATTATAATATAGGTATTGTGTATCTTAAAGGTATGGTTGATGTTATGCAACTATCTCAATTTGTAATACAACCTTTACAATTGGCAGACACTAGCAAGATAGATGATTTGGGACAATTGATGGGTAATATAGTAGTCTATCCCGAGACAGCAGAAGAAACAGATTTTTGCAAGATAATTAGCGAAATAACTAAAGGTAAAGTTGCAATTATTGTAGATAAATATAAAAGTATATATTTAATAGAATTGGACAAACCCAAAGAAAGAAGTTTGACCGAGCCACCTACTAGTGCGGTATTGAAAGGTCCACGTGAAGGGTTTAATGAGAATATAAAAACCAATATAGCAGTGGTGCGAAAAATATTATCTACATCAGATTTGGTTACAGAAATGTTAACTGTGGGTAGAGTTACTACTACATCTGTATGTGTAATGTATTTAAAGGGGATTGCAGAAAAAACCTTGGTTAAAGAAATTATCAATCGTCTTAAAACAATTGATATTGATGGAATAATTGATAGTTATTATATTACCGAATTTCTAAAACCCCATAAAGCAAGTATGTTTAAACAATTGGGTAATACGGAAAAACCTGATATTGCATGTGCAAAAATGCTGGAAGGTAGAATATTAATTTTGGTTGATGGTTCGCCCATTGCTATTACTTTACCTTATGTAATATTTGAAGATTTTCAAGCGGCAGATGATTATTATAAGATAAGCGCTAATGCTACTTTTGTACGTATGTTAAGAATTATTAGTTGTTTTATTACTATACTTTTGCCGGGGCTTTATATAGCAATGCAATTATATCATTATAAAGCCATACCACTTAAATTTTTAATTACAATAACCAATTCTACTCAAGGGCTTCCACTCACTCCAGTAACCGAAATACTTTTTGTTCTTATACTATTTGAAATATTATATGAAGCAAGTTTGCGTATGCCACAATATTTAGGTATAGCATTATCAGTAGTGGGTGCTTTGATACTAGGCGATACTGCAGTTAAAGCGGGCTTAATATCTCCACCTGCAGTTATGATAGTTGCATTAAGCGGTATTACTTTGTATACCATACCAGACCAGTCTCAACAATTAAGTATATTAAGGTTAATGTTTACTTTGGCTGGTAGTATGTTGGGATTCTATGGTTTGATAATATTAAGTGTTTTTGTAATTATGTATCTTAATGATTATGATAACTTTAGAGCACCATATTTAAGTCCTTTCTCGCCGTATGTTAAAAATGATATAAAGGACGCATTGATTAAACAACCATTAATTGAAATGAAAACTAGACCATTAAGTTTTCCCAATAAAAATTTAAGGAGAATGAAAAATGACAAAAAAGGTTAGTGGTGTACAAGCCGGATTTATATTAGCACTTACTACAATTAGTCTTAAGTTCTTGGTATATCCGTCCATATTTGCTAAATATGCTTATAGAGATGTATATATACCTATGGCTATAGGACTAGGCATGGATTTTATTTTTACACTAATTATTCTGTATGTGATTAAGTCCAATCCGCATATTACTTTATCTCAATTACTGACTAGAGTTATGGGTAAGACTGTCTCAAAAATAATCTATGTAATACTGTTTTTAAGATTTTTTTCTAAAGGCATAATTGCTATAAAAGAAGTGCATAATTACTTTAACGAGACACTTTTTGACAATATCAACTGGTTTGTGTACATGTTCCCGCTATTTTTACTATCTGGATACATGATGCTTAAAGACTTCCGTACCTTTGGTAGAACGATACAATTCTTTATACCTTTAATAATTGCTGCTTTAATATTTACAATATTTGTTCCTGCTACTTCGGCAGATTTTTCTAATATACTTCCTATGTTTGAAAAAGGTGCTAGTGGAATATTTAAGGCGTTGTTGTATTGTGCATATGCTTTTGGAGATTACTTAATACTATTACTATTAATGGGTAATATTGACTATCGTCCCAATACCAATCGTACCATAATTATTACTTTAATAGTTACAGATATAATAGTAGTAATTTTCTATGTTATATTCGCTAGTATATTTAAAGATACCGGACTTAATAGGTCACTTGCGATAAGCGAAATGTTATTATATACCAACATTAATACTGCTACGGGGACTATTAATTGGGTCAACATTTTAGTCTGGTTAATAATTATGTTCCTGCAAATCGGGCTTATGTTTTATTGTGCTTCCACCTGCCTAGGCCAAATTTTCTCTATTAAGAATAAATACATTAATATGTCTATCGTGACAGTTTTGGCAGTGATAACTGTATTCTATTTATATTTAAGTTTGATACGAATGCTTAATATAGTAACCAATATTTATGCGTCAGTATTTATTATTTCTGTTCAGATAATATTGCCAATATTATGTTTGGTCTCTACTTTGATTTTAAATAATAAGCACAGATTTAATTGGGTGGACGTGTACGATAAAAAAGTAATTAAATATCAATTAACTGATATTACTGGTGGAACATTAAAGAACAAGCAATTTAAGTTAAAAATGTAAATATTTAAACCATAAAATAAAGGAGATGGCTATGATAAAATATTTTAGTAAACATAAATATCTAGTGGTATTTATACTTATCATAGCCTTGTTTATACCATACTCAATTTACCAAGTACCAGAGACTGATAAGATAAGTGTAATAACGAGTATAGGTCTAGACAAGATAGATAAAGGAATCCAGTTAAGTGTTAATACTATCATACCCAATAGTGGGACTATGAGTGGCGGTGGTGGTTCTGATGGAACAGTTAAATCTATGGTGGTTAATGGTAAAAATGTGGGAGACGCATTTACACGCCTTGCATTAGTGCTAGGTAAATTACCGGGGCTAGCACATTGTGATTCAATAGTAATTAATAAAGAATTGTTTGAAAAAGATGTTACAGAATACCTAGACTATTTTGTACGTACCAATAACTTAACATCTAATGCATCGTTGATTGTTGCAGAAAAATCAGCGAAAGAAATAATAGAAACTGCAGCATCTCAAAAAGGATTAAGAGCCATAACATTAAGTGATGTGCTTCTGCTTAATCATGAATATGTGCTTGCAAAAAAATCTAATATAGATGCTTTTTATGCCAACTATTTTTCCAACTCATCATCAATGGCTCTACCTATATTAAGCGTGGGGCAAAGTAATGAAGGAGAAGAAGATTTGGGCGACAACGAAGATAAACAGAGTGGTACGGGCGACCAAAATAATTCGCAATCAAATGATAGTAGTTCTTCACAAGATAGCAGTGGTAATTCTAGTGATAGTCAATCTAGTGGACAAGGTGGCGGAGAGTCTTCAAAAAGCGGTGGACAAAGTGGGAGTTCGGGCTCGACTCCACCTACAAAAATATTAAAAAATGAAGGTAAAGGATTAGTTGTTAAAAAGGGCAAAGCGATAAAGATTATTGAAGGCGAAGATATGGAAGGGTTAAGTTTGTTAAGTAAGACAACTAAAAAAGGACATATTCAAGTCGGCAATGTTAATAGTGACGAGTTTAATGATGCAACACTTAATTTTGATATATTTCAAAAAAAGGTAACTACTAATGGATATTTTTTAGGCGATACACCAGTATTTAATTATGATATTCTTTTAATATTAAGACTTGAAGAAGTTGTTATGGATAGTTATGATATTACTTCTATGGTGGCTGTTAAAAATTTTGTTAAAGGTAATATAAAAGATGTGACCCAAGAAACTATACATTCTACCTTGGCTCATATTATTAATACTTGTAAAAACAATCAAACTGATATTTTGGGAGTGTATGACTATTTCTTTAAATATCATACTCAACAATGGAAAGATTTTTTAGATGGTTTAGATAATAAAGAAGATTATCTTAAATATGTTGTTTTCACTTGTGATTTAACAACTCAAGGAAAGATTTAATTATAGTTGTTTGTGTCGAAAAAGAATTAGTGATTAGATATTTTGTAGTATAGATTAGTAAACTTTTAATTTATGTTCTCATTCTTTTGATTTTGGTATTGGTGTGCGATAGAGTAAAGAAAAAAAAGGAGAACATTATATGAAAAAATTATCAAAACTATTTCTATTGGGAGTACTAGTATTACCATGTCTAATGTTGTATGCTTGCGGAACTATGAGTGTAAAAGGTAGAGACTTTGAATATGATAATTCTACAGTAGATTTTACAGGAACAGGCACTGCTAATCAAACAGCACTTGAAAATGAAAAACAATCTTTAAAAGATAAATATAAAGATGTAAGTGTTAAGTTTGCAGATAATGGAACAGTTACATTCGGCAGTGACCAATTGTATTACACACAAGACGGCTCAAAAATCACTATGTTTACAGACTCTGAAAAGAAAAATGCTTACACTAAATTTAATGGTGGAGATGCCCAAATCTGTGTAGATGGCAAAAATGTTAAAGTTACATTTGTAGGTAACGAAGCCAATAATAATGCCAACTATAAATACACTGTTAACTTTAAACAAGTAGCAAGTGATAATACCAATAAATAATTAATCTTAAACAATGTTATAATATATAAAGTGAAAATTTAAAATTTAAAACACTATTTTTAATAATAAAAAGTTATTCAATGTTTAGAGTGTTTGTTTAAGATAATTAAGTATTAATTTAAACAATTTAATAAATATTAAAATCAGGTATATTACAACATACTTGGTTTTTTTATTGAAATATACTTTAATATATACATTAATATATACTTGATTATTTTATTTTTATTTGATATAATACACACGTAATTAATACTAGGGTTAAAAATGTTGCCGTTAATACAAAGTTAATTTTAACTAGGTAGTTAGGCAAGATTATAGTCATTAGTATATTAATTGCCAACTTGCTTTTAGTAAAAAGCCGATAAGACCATAAGGAGGTAATTTATGAACAAATACGAATTGCTTACTATTTTCTCTGCTACTTTAACTGACGAAGAAAAAGACGCCGCTGTTAAAAAGTATACAGATTTAATGGAAAAAGAAGGCAAACTTGTAGGTATCAATAAATGGGGTGTTAAAAAATTAGCATATCCTGTTAACTACAAGAAAGAAGGTTACTATGTTTTATTTGAATTTGAAGCAGAACCATCTTTGCCAAAACGTATCAACGACTTAATGAATATTGATGAAGCCGTTATGCGTAGTTTGTGCTTAAAGAAAGAAGCATAATTAATTAATCATTGAAGGATAAAACGATATGAATAAAGTTATTTTAATTGGTAACCTTACAAAGGATCCAGAAATCTCAACAACTACTAATGGTGTTTCTGTATGCCGTTTTGCACTAGCAGTAACTCGTCGTTACACAAATTCTAGTGGCGAACGTGAAGCAGATTTCATTAACATTGTAGTATGGCGTGCTTTGGCAGAAAACTGCCATAAGTTCTTAAGAAAAGGTAGTAAAGCGGCTGTTATTGGTTCACTACAAAGTCGTGCTTATGATGCTCCAGACGGCAGTAAACGTTATGTTACTGAAGTTGTAGCCGAAGAAGTAGAATTTATTAGTACCAAAAATACCGATAGTGTAGAGTCAAGAAGAGAAGACGAAAAAGTTACTGAACTTGAACCTATAGATGATAATGACCTACCTTTCTAATTAAAAGTTATTAAAGGAGTTAAATTATGAGCGAAGAAAAACAAGAAAATGTTGTTATGGCTGAAGATAAAGCCGTTGCACCAAAGCGCTTTAAGAAAACTTCTAGAAAAAAAGTTTGCAACTTTTGTGTAGAAAAATCAGAATATATTGATTATAAAGACGTAGCAAAATTACGTAGATATATCACAGAAAAGGGCAAAATTGTTCCTAGAAGACAAACTGGCACTTGTGCTAAACATCAACGTGAATTGACAACTGCTATTAAACGTGCACGTTTTATGGCATTAATCCCTTACGTTGGCGACTAATATTTGTACATAAAAAATACCCGTTTGGGTATTTTTTTTATAAATTGATTATATATATCAGTTCTAAAGCATAGTGTAACGTGGTCGAATCCGCAGGGTAACAGCAAAACGAAGAAATCCCAAACCGTGCAGCCAATTTTTAAAATAATATACAACGAATAGCATATACTTGTCAGTTCTATAGCGAAACGAAGTGAAGTCGAACCCGTAGGGCAACGGCGAAGACGTTGGAATCTTATAACATACAGCCTATATGTGTCATTCTGAGCGTAGCGTAAGCGGAGTCGAAATTTGACGTTAGTCAAATCGAAAGTGTGCTATGCACCTTTCGGAATCCCAAAACGTAAAGTTAATACTATTACATACTTAACTTACCCCCCCCCGCCTAGATTACGACAAACAAGTTTGTCGCTTGTCCGCTATGCTTCCAAGTTCGACTAACGCTTGATAAATGACAGGCGGGGTGAAAGACAAATTAACATAAATATGTAATTATATATCCTAATTAAAAATAAAAAAACACTACCGTGGTAGTGCTTTTTTATTTTATTAAACATTAAGTAAACGTAAAATGTGTTTGCTAATAATCATAAGGATCATGTCTGGTATCCAAAGGATTGCACCCAAAGGAATTCTTAAGATAGCAGCAACAAGTTTGCCTTCTTTTGCTCTAGTGATAATACCTAGTACCCAAGCGGTTACAGGGATTATAGCCAAGATAACACTTACGAGATAACTTAAACCAAGATAATCAGATTTCTTTGCCATGTCATTTTACTCCTTTTTTGTTATTACTAATATATTACACTAGAATTGGTTTTAAGTTAAATAATTTTGACGTATTTTGTCAAACTTTATTAAAAAACATCATTTTTTATAACATTTCATATGTTTTGACATTTATTTTACTTACACATTTATTAGATTAACAATGTTGATAACCATTATTATTTTTTTTATCATAAATAAGTTTAACTTATATGTATAAATCGTTGGGCAAATAATTTAATTATGGTACAATATATATTGTATTATGGCAAAGAAATATGATTATGAACAACTTGAACGTGAAGGTAAGACTGATGTTCATGTTGATGGAGAAGTAATAAAAGATTATTCCGATAGGGAGATTACTGCAAAGTATCATTTTACAATCAAAAACCCTATTGGTAGATTTTTTGCGTTTATTTTTTGGTGTATTGTTGCATTATTAGTACCATTTATAGTTTTGTTGACTCACGGCACAAGAATTAGGGGCAAACGTAACTTACGTGGACTTAAAAAGAGTGGTGCGGTGGTTATAGCCAACCATGTATTATATCTAGATTGTATGATAGGTGCACAATGTGTATATCCTAAAAAATTATATTTCCACGTATTAGAAAATAGCATGAAAGTTAAGGGATTAAGCACAGTGATGAAAGCCCTAGGTGCTATGCCTATTCCATCAAAACCTAGTGCCAAGAGAGCATTTATTGAAGAAACCGATAAACTTTTGGCAAAGAAAAAATGGATATGTGTATACCCAGAAACGGCTTTGTGGCCATACTATGATAAGATACGTCCATTTAAAACCGGCGCTTTCCATTTTGCTGTAAAAAACAATGTTCCTATTATTCCTATATGTATTAATTTTAGAAGAAGTCGTGGTATATTTAAGAAATTGGGTATGCGTACCAAATTTGTTACCGTCCATATAGGTAAACCTTTGTATGCTAATCCACAACTAGAATTTAATGATGCGGTTAATGATTTACTACAACGCTCACACACAGTTATGACTCGTATGAATCACTTATTTAAAGTAATTGATGGCAATGTCGTAGATGAGAATGAAAAGTGGGGTAATAGACCTATATTTATAGATTCGGTTAAGAAAGCCAAAGCAAAGACGGAAACTGTTAATTTCCGTAGACGCAATAAACCTGCTACGGTAAGTAATGAAGATGCTGAACTATATAATTATGATAGATATTTGACTCAAGAAGAAGAATTGAAATGTGAAAATATAGAAAAGGCTAGTCAAGATAATAACATAGAAATAACTAACGAAAATTTAAGTCATGTTAAAGATGATGTTAAGTCTAATAATATTGACCAATCCAATGATGATAACCAAAAATAAGCATTTTGTAATGCTTATTTTTTTAAACAAATTTTTGTAATATGCATATTAAATATTATGAGTAAAAATATATTTGATTATGACATTACCATAGATGGTATACAACAATTAATAATAGATTATTTTGGCGAATATTTATCTTTATCGCAGATAGAGATAATTACTAGTAAAGTTATGAATTTAATTGATAAAGATATACACTTTATTGCTAGTCTTGACCCATCACAAAATAGTGTAGAAGTTGTAAGAAATTTAAAAACAAAAAGTTTAATTGCTACTTTGTGTTATCGTATAGCCAATGTAATATTTTATGGCGGATATTTAGATAAAGATAATGATAAAATAACTCGAGAATTTATGGAAAAAGTGGCGAGTTTTACATCAATTGATATACACCCGCAAGCCATTATAGGTGAATGTTTTTTTATAGACCATGGTGCTAATGTTGTTATAGGTTCGACTACAGTTATCGGTAAATGTTGCAATCTGTTTAATGATGTAGTGCTAGGTAGTAAGAATGTTAAGACGGCATTACCGGTTAAGCGTCACCCGACACTAAAAGACAATGTGACAATATGTGCTGGTTGTAGAGTACTGGGCGATATTACTATAGGTAACAATTGTTTTATTTCTCCCAATGCAGTGGTACTTGATGATGTGCCAGACGATACTCATGTCAGTATAATCAATCAACTTCAATTATCGAAAATGGGCAATAGATTACCTAGTCAAAAAATGATTGTCTATGGTGTAGTACCTAAATTTAAAAATACTATAAAAATATTGGGCGAAGGTTTTTATAATCCTACCGTATTAATTAAACTCAAAAATGATAAAAGTCTTAATTATACTATTACATATTGGGATAAAAATAAAATACTTATAAAAATAAAAAACACAACTGCTTTTGACCACAAAACAGTAAGCGGTGCAAAGATAATTATATTATCTAATGCAGATAAAGTAATTATTACACAAAGTTTCGGTTTGACCAAAGTACTTACAAATTTAAGTTAAATTTTGCAAAATTCCCTATTGACAATACGCTCGGGGCGGTGTATAATAACAACGCATTTTAATTAAAAGATTAAAATGTTTTTCCATTTTTCATTTCTACCTATATTTTTCGTTTAATAAAGGTGACAAAAACACGCATTATACTCCACAGCGTGTTTTTTGTTTTTTTAATCATTAATGTAATGTTAAATTTAATTATGGCTAAATTGCTGACACATAACCATGATTATATTATGGTTGTTAGGTATATTATTTAAAAAAATCTTAAATTGTTTGCGTGTATTGATTGTTTCATGTTAAAGTTTAAATGAAGCAATCTTTTTTTAAGAATGCATAATTACATCAACGAAAAGTGTGTTAGAAAGAAGGGTAGATATGCAATTAAAATTACTTAATTTTCATAAAATGCTCGCCAACTTCTCTATGAGTCTAGTTGGTGGTTTTGTACCACTAATAATATATAAAAATACAGGTAGTGTTTTTTGGGCAGTATTTTATTTGTTTGTAATGTATTTAAATCAATTTTATTATTAATTGCATTTTCCGTAATCAGTTCACAAAAAGGCCACAATTGTTTTTGGTTTTGCGTGCTATCCCTATTTTAATATATTCCTTGTCGGTATTGTTGTTAGACGTAAATTTTGTATGGGGAATTATATTAGTTACTATTTTCTATGCATTTAATTTAAGTTTTAAAGGCAATAGCACCGAAATTATACTTAATTATTCGGTTTCGCAAGATACCAATACTAAAAGTTTAGGACTTACTAGAGTGTTTGAACAAGTTGGTACTATTGTTGCTCAAATATCAGGTGCATTATTCCTAGATTATCTTAATACTTTTGTGTTAATAATTATAGCAATTAGTGTGTATCTGGTAAGTACTATACCACTACTTATGTATTACATTACATCTAGAAAACAAAAAGGTTTTAATACCGAAATGACCAGTAATGCATTAGTACAATTTGCTCAAAATGAAGACAAAACTGCTAAAGGTAAAAAGGTAGCCAAACAAATTTTGTTCCAGTATGGATTAATGTATTATTTAGTTGCATTCCTAGATAGTTTTCTTGATTTGTTTAACATATATATCTATGTAAAAACTGGACAATTTATATATGCAGGATATTTTAGTGCTATATACAATACTATGTATGCAGTATCTAGTTATGTGGTTGGTTTTGTCAGTGCTAAACATGATACTACTATACTATCTTCTATATGTATGGGCATTAATGCTATAAGTGTTATTGTGGTAATATATATTCCAATTGTTTGGGTTCAAATGATACTTTTCGGGATTATAGGTTTTGCTTATCCATTCTATTCGCTATTTATTATTGAACGTATGCTTGCAAAGACTCGTATACTGGGTGTAAGCAATCGTGCTATATTGTTAAGGGACAAAATGTCTGTATTAGGTAAAGCGAGCGTAATTTCTCCATCATTGTTTGTACCACTTGTTCCTTCATTTATAGTTATGGGTATCGCTTTAGCGATAGGTGGAGCATATCTTCCTTTTGGCGAAGAATATAGCCGAAAGAATTTGATTAATTATTTAGAAGGCGATTAAGTTAATTTTGAAGTTAATTAGAGACAAAGTAAGAAATATTTTTAATATATTTGCTTATAAATTAGATTTAGTGCTAAAATGATAATGCAATTAAATTTGCAATTTAATGAAAAAAGGGAATATAAATATGATTAATTTTGACGTATCTTCTGATTCTACTTGTGACTTGTATGCACAAGAGATAAAGGACATGAATATACATTTTGTACCATTGTGTTTTACTATAGACAAGAATGGCGAACTTAACGAATATTATGATAATTTTAGTGATTATCAACAATATGTAGACTACTACAATCAATTACGTTCTGGAGCAGTTTCAAAGACAAGTATGCTTAACTATGCGGCTCACCTAGAACATTTTACAAAGATGGCACAAGCAGGAGTAAAAAATGCTATACATTTTACTATTTCTTATGCATTAAGCCCTACAGTAGATGTTGCTAGAAAAGCAGTAAAAGAAGTTCAAGAAACATATCCAGACTTCAATTGTTTGTGCGTAGAAAGTCATACCACAACTATAGGTCAAGGTATGTTGGTACGTATTGCTTGCGATATGAGAGATAAAGGCAAAACTCTACAAGAAACTTTTGATTATGTAGAAAGTGTAAAATCAAAAATTCAACACTTTATTATTGCTGATAGTCTTATGTATCTTAAACGTGGCGGTAGAGTAGGTAGTGCTAAAGCCATTGTTGGTACTTTGCTTAATGTTAAACCTATATTAGTATTTACTAAAGAAGGTAGATTAGAGATGTATAAAAAGGCTAGTGGTATGAAAACTGCTATTAAGACCGCTATAGACGAATTCCCTAATTATACCCTAAATAAAGATTATCCTACAATATGGATAGTTCATACTGATAATCAACCTATGGCAGAATTTTTAAGTAAGTCTTTTGAAGAAAAATATGGTATAAAGCCAGTTATTCGTATTATGGGACCTATTATTGGTAGCCACGTAGGACCAGGCTCTTTGGCTTATGCTTTTGTAAGCAACGAAGAAAGACCTATTTAATTAATTAAAATTTATTAATAAAAAGTTGCCCATTTTGGACAACTTTTTTATTTTTACAGGAATTAATGCTTTATTTGCCCCGCCTAGATTACGATGTCGTCTACACTCCATCGCTTGTCCGTTTCACTCCCAAGTTCGACTATCGCTCATAATGACAGGCGGGGATTAGTCAACTTAATATAATATGCTAGTTTTTTTAAAATGTAATTAATAATGGTTAAGTGTTTTTTTAATTCTTGTTTTTGTTGGTAATAAATATTAATAAACGTGCAGTCTATACTTTTTTTATCTTTAACGTACAACTTATACATGTCATTCTGAGCGTAGTGCAACGGAGTCGAACCCGTAGGGCAACAACGCAAGTTGTTGGAATCCCAAAACATAAAGTTTCTACAACAACATACTTAACTTTACCCCTAGACTGTGACCAACAATATTTAATATATATTAATTTCTGGTATATGTACTATAAAAGTTGTATATTAATTTACTATAGTAATTAAAGTATTAATTGACATATTATAAGTTAAATATTACAATAAAAAGGGTAGATAATATGATAAAACGAAAAAGTATATTAAGTTTAATAATGTTATTGTTTTGTACCATAATGTTATGCGGTTGTGCTAATGTTGATTATTCTAGATTTATAGATAAAGACGGCAAAACCACTGACCGTATTGTGGTAGAGATAGACGATGCTGCACTTAAATATTGTAACATATCAAAACAAGACCTTTTACGTAATATCAAAGAAGACCTAGACAATTATTATTGCCAGCCTGTCGAAGACTTTCAAAGAATGTATCGTCTTTCAGGAAGATATACTACAGAGCAAATTGCCATGGTTCTTGAAGAGATACATACCAATGTCGAAATAATCGGTAATAAGGTAGTTTGTGATGTTGTATTTGATACAGGTAGAGCATTTAGAGCATACTATCCACCTACTGATTATGTCCCAGATGTCGAATTTAGAGAAGGTACTTTTATTAATAAATATGTACAAAGCAGTACCAATGTTTATGCTGCCTTAAAGACAGATACATTAAAGAGTATAATCAATAAATATAGAGCATTTTTTGGTAACAAATATAATCTAGAAGATGTTAAATTTACTCAAGAATATGCCAGTCCAGATACCCAGATACATTCTAATGCAGATTCGGTACAGACAGTACAAGGTATCAAGATGCATTATTGGGAGATTAGTGCTAGTAACCTAGATTTTCAATTGGAGTTCTACACAGTGAGCCCACACACATCTAGTTGGTATATACTTGCATTAATAATTACTTTAATAATCACTGTACTAGTATGGGTTATGATAGTAAAGAAAAAATCTAATAAAGAAGAATAATATGGAAGATAGATATTTTTTTGACAAACGTGTCATGAAACAGATATTCAAGAAATATGGCATAATGGCACTTTGTATATTGCCAGTATTGTTGGTTGTCAACTATTTCTTAAACAAAGTGTTGTCATTTTGGTTGACGATAGTTGTGGACATAACTATCATACTTTTGTATGTGTTTTTGGTTGAAATCACAATTAATGCGATTAAACAAAGACGAGAAAATAAAAGCACAGTTAGAGATGACGACATAGTAATCAAAAAGGCACAAGAGATTAAAGCCAAAAGGGAGAAGAAATAGTTTATGGCAAAAGATAAAGTTAAATCAATAGATGACCAAATAAAAGATAAAGTTAAGCAAAAAGACCATCGTATTTTGCCACATAGTATAGAAGCAGAGCAAAGTCTATTAGGTTGTGTGCTTATAGACCAAGATGTCAGCATGAATGTTCTTAATGATATTAAAGAAGAAGATTTCTATGTAGAAGCACATCGTATTATTTTTCATGCTATGACCAATGTTTTTGTTAACAACGCACCTGTTGACTTTGTTACATTAACTGATGAACTTGAAAAAATGAATATGCTAGAGAGTGTCGGCGGTGCTGAATATATTTCGACTCTTACAACTATTGTACCATCTTCTAGCAACTATAAACATTATGCCGATATAGTTAAACGTAACGGTGTTTTGCGTAGACTTATTGAAGCCAGCAATTCTATTATTAACAACTGTTTTGAATCTCAAACCATGGAAGATGCTTTGGGATTTGCTGAAAAACAAGTGTTTGATATATCACAAAAAGAAGATACTAGTAGTCTGTTGCCAATTAGGGAATCTACTAGTGAAGTTTTGGATAAGTTTGACAAAATTCAAAAAGATAGAGATAGTTTAAAAGGCTTACCTACTGGTATATATGGACTAGATAAGGTAACCAATGGATTACAAAAATCAGACTTGATTATTATCGCAGCACGTCCGGGTGTTGGTAAAACATCTTTGGCTATGAATATAGTTAACTATGCTGCAATTAATAAAAAAGCAAGCGTTGCTGTATTCAGTCTAGAAATGCCACGTGTTCAATTGGCACAACGTTCACTTTGTAGTATTGCATATGTAAGTATGGAAAAGGCTCTTAAGGGAGAACTTAATGTTAACGAATGGAAAGCATTATGGGCTGCTAATGACAAACTTAACAAAGCCAATATCTTCGTAGATGACTCCAGTCTTAACACTCCTAGCCAGATACTTTCTAAATGTCGTAGACTTAAAGCCGAGCATGGGCTTGACTTGATAATGATAGACTACTTGCAACTTATGAATGATGGCGGTAAATATAAAGATAACCGTCAACAGCAAATTTCTGAAATTAGTAGATCATTGAAGATTATTGCTAGGGAACTTAATGTACCAGTTATAGTATTAAGTCAGTTAAGCCGTAGCGTAGAAGGTAGAAGCGACAAAAAACCAGTATTAAGTGACTTGCGTGAATCTGGTGCTATCGAGCAAGACGCAGATATAGTTATGTTTATTCATAAACCAGAGATACCTAAAGATGCTCCAGAAGAACTTAAAAATAATCCAATATGCGAGATATTAATAGCAAAACATCGTAATGGTGCTTTGGCAGAAATTAAAGTTAAATGGATTGGTAATATTACTAGATTCGTTAACCTTGAACGTGATGCTAATGCTCAATCTCTTGACGAGATAGCACCACCACCAATACCTAATGATGCAAGCATAGATAAAGATATACCAGAGATAGTGCCTATAGATGATAGCGATATTACAGACATTTTTTAGTATAAACTATGTGATTTTGTGTTGTACGCTTTGCTTACAACACAAGTTGCTAATCGCAACAATCATTGCTTCACAATGATTACATAGTTTTGATT